>Ga0213868_10006347_pt1 | contig 10461 bp, 7 predicted proteins | sample PICome_9_FD_160087 | JGI IMG/M metagenome (GOLD analysis project Ga0213868, IMG submission 160087) | Coastal seawater microbial communities near Pivers Island, North Carolina, United States - PICO127 | ecosystem: Environmental > Aquatic > Marine > Coastal | place: USA: North Carolina | collected...
TGTAGGCATTTAGCCTAAAACTAAAAATAAACAGGTAATGAGCCAAAAAACAAGAAAGACAACAGTTTTTTTAATTTTTCATCGTGTCAATTGTCAATGAACTACGATACCTATATTGTTGTTGATAAGCGTAAATGAAGAACTAATTCTCAACAACTTCCTTGAGATATGAATAATCACGTGCTCTTTTTCATTGTTTCCTTGTTCAGTTCTGTATCAGGCTTTCTTTTGTCTCCGATACAAGTGCGCCCGTCGTTCTTAGTACAACGTTCAACAGTATCATTCAGTTCTTACGATGGAGATGATTTAGAAAACAGTTTCTTTTCTGAAGACAATGACGAGGACGACGACGAGGACTTTGATAGATTTTTAGAAGATGAATTTGAAAAACTTAAACGAAGTCGTGACGAATTCCAATTTATTTTTGAGATCGACGATGATTTGAAGCCGACGAAGGCTCACATTGTCCTATTTAATCCTGGAACGGATAGAGAAGGTGTACATACTATTGAATTCCCCAAAGGCAGCGGAAACAATCTTATTCTTGCATTTGAAAGTCGAACAGAGTGCGAGCAATTCTCGGCTTTATTGAAAGATCAAAATTTCTTCGATCCTTCTGTAAGTACTACACGACCTAACCTATTCATGCCAAAAGACTTCTATTCTTTGCGTCTAATGCTATGTATATTCTTTACAAATATAATATTTGAATTCACACAGCCTCAGGAGATGGATTTAGAATCACTTGAGGAGTATTGTGATCAGATTGGCGTAAAAATTCAAGTCATTCCTAAAGGTATGAATATTGTACCACCGCAAGAAACAACAGATAATCTTGGACTGAACCCTAATTTAGAAAAAGAGATGGCTATGCTAAATTACTTATTTCATCTTTCGACTGAGTCTAATGACGAGGACGAAAATGGTAGGAATATACAAAATTTGGGCGAAAGCGGAGCTTGGGAGTAAATAATAAGGATGTTGAAAAAGAAACACAGGAAAGCTTTCTTTGATTGTGTGTAGTTCTTCATTAGATAGTCTTTAGCATTATATTGTTATTCTTTATAACTTTGTCATGTGCTTGAATCTTTTGAAGGAGAAAGTGCTGGCTTGATTGGGAAAGGTTAAGTTGATGGATTGATTCACATGTCTAAATCATCATACTTGAGTCTTCATATTCAGTTGATATCACCGTTCTATCTCTTCTTTATCATCATTTGAAGCTTGGATTGGATTCGAAACAATATCTTTTTGTTCTGAACTTCCTTCTTGACCTAGATCCTTTTCTTGTTCGATTTCATTCTTGTCAGAATTCTCGGTGGCGTCTTTAAGAGAATCCTCCATGTTTTCTTGCTGAAATAGAGGTTTGTATTCAAATTCGTCTTCTTCCACAGTTAACTCTTGTTTGTCGTTTATCAAAGTCACTCCACTCAGACTGAGATTCTTTTTCCGTATTTTAGACGTCTTTTCCCTTTCACGTTTCTTTCTCTTTTTCTCCAGTCTTTTCTCTTCTTCATTTTTCCAAGTTTCTACTTTTGCCCGAAATTCTTTTTCTTCGGTTTCTTCCTCTTCGATCTCATCCAACCGTGTTAATCGTTCTTGTTCTCTGGCTCGTGAGTGTCGATAGACGTGAAACTCACCGGATCCAGCTCCTGCAACGGAAGAGTAAGGGTTTACAACTTTTTCAGTTTTAACAGAACCACTTCCACGTTCTTGCTCGTATGCTGTCGTACGTGCGTTTTGTGAATTGTCAGCGTAGGATTGAACAGAGGAATAGCGTCCCATTCTTGATACATATACGATTTAGTCGTTTCCTAAGTTTATGATTTCTTTCGTGTGTTTTTTGTGTTTTCTACGAATGTGACTGAAAATCGTTCCCGCAAAAAATCCAGCTACGAGCTTCGCTACGACCAGCAAGCAGCAAGAGCACTCCATACTCCATATAATCAACTACTGATCAACACACTTGTACTCGTAACTCTCAGAACGTTTCACTAAACGAAACAAAAATTGATGCAACTCAATCAAATCTGAATAAATCATGTCTCAAAATGAAATATCGCTCGATGCATTTCAAACACTTATAGAATCAAAACTAAGACAACCATACACATCATTGGAATTACCAAAATGCCTCCAATCCTCGTCTCTTTCTCCAAAGGTATTCATCCAATATCTACAAAAATGCTTTCGGAAAATGACTAAGCCGATTCAACTTAGATGCATCATTGGTCTTTTGGGATTTGAACCAGATATGATAAATCAGTACGGTCAACATGAATCAAAGGAAGAGTTTGAAGAGTCTGTCAAAGAGTTTCTTGGGGATGAGAACGATGAGAAGTGGGTAAGAGTCATGAATGGGATAATACAAGAAAAAATGTTTCATAATGACCAATCTGATGAGATAGGTGGGAATGACGCATTAGATTCCATATTATCTAGTGCCGTTGATGAGATTATTCATAATGTGACAGAGGCGTCCGCGCATGCCTTTGCCTTTAGGAATGAAGCGAAAGCCACGTTGAACGCCTCTAATGATAAGAATGAGCAAGAAATAGAGAGACTAATCGATTTGTTTCAGATAGGTAAAGATGTGAAACCATACTTTGTTCCATCAGGTTATAGACTTTGTGATAGTGCTATTATAATGGAGGTCTTTCCCACATTGAACAATTCATGCGATTTCACCCTGAATGAAGAAGCGCATATACTGAAAGAAGATGATATAGCAGATAGGACCAAGGCCGAAGAAGAAAAGCGATTGTTGGAACAAGAAGAGCGGTTGAAAATAATGGCCGAAGAACGCAGGAAAAAAATGGCAGCGGAAGCTGTCTCAAGAAATGGAAATAACAATGATGTCGAACAGAATTCGACTTCTGAGTCTGAATCAAAAGGAACAGATACAGCCTCGTTGATGATGCGGTCCAAAATCAATAGGAATCAACGAGGATCTGACCATCCCTCCATTAGTAAAAACCTTGCTGGTACTTCTGCCTCTGGCATGAAAGGGCGCAGTGCTGGTCTCGGGAGAGGAGCAGCAGCAGATGCCATTGGTGGTAGAGCTCTAGGTAATCCAATGTCGCGAACACTTGGTCGTGGAGGAATGCTCTTGAGTGGATCGTCCGCAATAAAGAGATCAGGTGCAAGTATGAGTGGGGTAAAAGGGAGGACCACTATGAAAAATACAAAAATGAGAATGATTGATATTTCTGAAGTAGAGGGCTTAAAAAAGGCAGAAGAAGAGCGCAAGAACCAAATGAACAATGAAGATTCAAGAGAAAGTAGAAAAAGAAAGATTCTAGAAAATGCAGCAGCCAAGGGGCTGAAGGCAAAGAAAGGGTGGGCAGATTCTACGTCGAAGGATGGTGAAACAGGAATGGATACAACCAATCATTCTTCTGACAAAGATGACCATTGATTGGCTGATGTAAATGTGGATCAATCAAACATCAATAGGAGTTGATCAACCGCAAAGCGACTCATCAAGTTGATCGTGGTGACATCAATTACATATTCATATAGACAGAGTGAAAAAAATACTAAGTAAGTAAGTACTTCGCTTTTATCCATCACCAGATGAGTTGAACGAAAGATCCTGTGATGTAAGTAAAGAGAAACACACCACGGCCTTAATTAAATACAAACATTAAAGTATTCATTCAATTGTAAATATCGACATGAATTCTTGATTGGCTGCTATAAAATCTCATCCAGTTTCCAGTTCATCTCATGATTTAGCTTACACAATAACTGAAAATCGCTTTCCACCTTTGTACGTACTTAGAAAAATATGCACAATCACGCACCACACATCTCTCACATCTCTGACATTTCGTCTCTCTAAGTAGATTCGTCTCATAAATTCTTCATCGTTCAATATGAGGTTATCGCTCATAGCAATCCTAGGAACCACACTTATTGCCCAGGCGGTTGCCTTTGCCCCAAACAGAAATGCTGCTTTTCGTTTATCACCTCTCTATTTGCACTATGAACTGAAGGCGGAGCCAGAAGGAGGGGAAGAGTTATCCCCCGTTGCATCTATGGCTGGAAGTAGGATGAAGAACATGGGCATTGATACGAGCACAAAAAGCGAGGACGGGAGCGATGTTTTTACGTTTTGGTTGACGGCAGATGCAGATGGAAAGTTGATTAAAGAATACAGGACTACAGTAGAGAAGGATGCCTCAAAGAAAGCTAACTTTCCTGGCTTCAGAAAGGGACAGGTCCCTCCATATGCTCAACCTCAGATGACAATGTTTGCGATTCAAGAGGCAGTTATTAAAACATGTGAATCTGCAGTTGCTGCATATGGTTTGAAGGCTCTTCCTGGCTCAGACGGATCGGTAGAAGTATTCGAGGACATCAAGGATATAACCAAAGGGTACAAAATTGGATCTGATGTAACATTTACAGCTTCCTTTAAAGCAATTTTTGATCCCGCAGCTAAGAAAGAAGAAGAACCGGTCACCGAAGAAGAACCTGTAGTCGCGGAAGAATAAAATAAACATAGCTTTACAATTACATTATATCTAATCGGCTTCAAGTACATCCTCTTCTGGGATTCCTTCCTTCTTGTATGTACTCTCTTTCATCAAAAACAAGATATGATTGAGCTCTTCTACTATTTCTTTGAATGTTGGTCTATCATCTGGATTTTGACGCCAGCATCTGGTCATAAGAGGTGTGAGAGGATTGTTCTTAGGTTCTGGGGGGCGAAGGCTTTCATTCGCAACTTTAGCTATGATCTGAGGTCCATCGAGTCCTGCGTAGACCTCTTCTCTAGTGGCTAATTCCCAAAGGATAATTCCGTAACTATACACATCGCTGTACTGTGTAGAATGTGAGTGCATGATAACCTCAGGAGCAAGCCAACAAGCTGTGCCAACACCATGAGTCATTGTGCGTGATCCTGATAGTGTCGCACGAGCAGATCCCCAATCTCCAATCTTTGCGATGATAGTTGCCTCAGAGTCCATCTTCACTGACTTATCACTGCTCTCTGTGCGGAAAAGTTTACTTTTGGATGTTGGACTATTTGAACCAGATTTCCTCTGAATTTCAGTAGACCTGATAGTGTAATTATCATCAATCTTTTCAATGAATGTTTCATGGACAAGAATGTTGTGACTTTTCAAATCCCTATGTATTATTGGAGGATCTTGATTATGTAGATATTTCATTCCTTCTGCTATTTGAAGCGCAATTTTAACTCTTGTCTCCATAGGTAATTCACGCTCTTCGTCATCAAGAAGCTGTCGGAGACTACCTAAAGAGCACAATTCACTAACGATCCAGATGGCTTGTGCTGTCAGAGAGCACCCAAATAACATCAACACATTCGGGTGACGCAGAATACTCATCATTCCTGCTTCTCCAATAATTTCACCTAGGATTTCTTCTCGTTGCGCTGACCGTCCCGCAACTGCGGCTTGAGCGAAAACAAACTCTTTTACTGCAACACTGGCACTATTTAGTCGAGCACTCCAAACACGCCCAAATGTTCCTTCTCCTATGATGCGATGCAGTATAATCTCTTGTGGGTCTATAATCTGTAACAAATGAGGATCTTTTATACTGCGAGTTTGCATAGCTTTATAATATGCATCATTCATGTTAGAATTTTTCACTGCACCATATGTTAAGGTATCCAATGAAATTCCATTTATTTGAGCTTCTTTTGGATACAAAAATGACATTAGAGTCTGGTTTACCGAATTATTAAAAAGAAGCGCGAGGAACATCCCCAATACTGCACCTAAAGCGATCAGATACACAGCGATTGTATAGCCAATTGCAATTCTACCATTATTATCTGCAGGGCGAGTATCAAGTTGTGCTATAGCGAGAATCGCCCCAACTACCATTCCATTTGATAGATCGGTAGTCACTGGTACCTGGATAGCCCTGGTGATAGTTGACAATGGGCGCGTCGATGTTCCTGGAGTTTTAACAGTTTCCGTTCTCTCTTCGTACCTCCATGAAGCAACGAAGCTGTCACCTGCGATGAACACGGTGCCTTTGTGTTCACCAAAACCATTTGCCAGTGCATGAAGAGGCTCATCATGACCGTCAAAACCTGGTAGCCAAGACCATTCAAACTCATGCCCAGATGCAGTCACATTTTCCTGATCACTATGATTTTCAACGAAGTTATCTAGCTTCTTCTGCAAAGTTGTTTTCAACAGTGCAATTGTATATGGTTTATCCTCGTTAGGCCACGTAGACGATCTAGTAGTTCTCCCAGCAACCATTAAACCATACGGAGTCAACAACATCTGGCTTCCTCCGCTTGGCAACACAGTATGTGCTGCATCAGCAAGGCATGTCCATTCGGAAGTTTTAATATCATACGCTGCGAGTCCGAAACAGAGCTGACCATTTCCAACTCTATCGTAGGATCCCATGACGTAAAGGACATCGGCATCTTCATCTAGCTGTAGAGCAGTTGCAACTCCATCTTCCGTTCTATTATACATTGTCACTCCTCCTCCCGGATGAGCAACCAAATGTCCTGAATCGATGTCGTAGATAGCCAATCCACTCGGAATGTTATGGCCGTCGATAGCATTGAACTTTCCAGCGACATGAAGCTGTCTTCTGTTTGAATCATATGCTAAAGCTAGGACTGTGACGTTGCACCAAGAGCATGTTATCTGACCAACAGGAAGAGGGAGCCACACTTTGGATATTGCATTGTAATGAGCAATATTGTAAATATCAACAAATTGATGCTGCTCTCCATTCCAGACTTGAGTTGTAAAAGAACCCGCGACATATACATCATCTGGCCCAGCAAGTGCGGCACTTGTGATTTTCATCCCTTTAGATAGTGCTGAATTGCATAAGCCTTCTCCTACCTTTGATAACTCATTTCCGTCCCATTCACCAACCGAACAATACGTCGTTTGACTGTTCCTATCGGTTGTATCAAAAGCACCAACAACTATTAACTCTTTCCCGGGGTGCAAGCTTTGTTCGACAAAGTTTGAACTTATATCTTCTATATCTGTGGTGCTATGAGAAAACGTATGATTTACTAGAAGATAGTAAACTTCGCCACCAGAATAAGAGTTGTAAAGACTAAGTTGTATCCTTTCCTTCAAAGACCACTCTCCCTGGTTTAAATCCATTTCAGCGATATTGCAAAACGTATCTTGAACAGTTAATTTTCCAGCTATTACCAATTTTGAGGAACTACTGGAATGAAAGTTAAACATCATAAAAGGTGGACCTTTGGATTTGAAAGGTTTCCAATCTTTTAACGATTTTGACGGAAATACCAATTCATGAAGCTCAGATGCAGTGGGAAGTGTTGATCCATCAGGTGATATAGTATTTAACAGAATTGCGATGATTATTGTAAAGATGCTGACAACAACCGATGCTTTCAGAATACGCGGAGAGGAAACACACATTCTACGGTTCTCTTCTGTCACAGTTGTTTCTGTAGTCGACACAATCAGAGGAGTTGTCTCCATTTGATTCGTGTCTTCTGATATTGATAATGTGCCATATTTATTCATTCTTGAAATATCTTGAACAATGTATGTGGTTGGTTTAATGCAGCTGAATGAATTTTGGATGAATCTACTGTCTACAGTACGAGTAGATACGCGAGGTAAAGTACCGTGTGATGGGTTGTCAGTGTCAGTTGTCAGTTCCATGTTTTTGTCGGCAGTCGCGCCATTTTTATCTGTTCTCTTTTGTACCGTTGTACTGCATCTTCAATCCGCAATCGAATGATCCGCAAACGTTCGACCGCATTGGATGAATGAACGGATGGATTCAATCCAATTCAATCTCCGACATTCACGATCCAAAAATCTTGAAAACTAATATCATCGATCGATACTATTGATTTTTGGATGAAAGGAAGAAACTTGGTGAATGAAAAATTGAAATTGTCCATACGCGCCTCCTCCTCAAATGATGGAATTGAAGTAACTGAAGACATCGAATGCACAGCCACGATTCATCAAGAACGTAACACCACTCTATATAACTCCTCTGGTAATGAATTGATAGAAGACAATGACGATAATAGGTTATCAAAACTATATTCGCAGTGTAAAGACGCACAATTAGAAGTATGTATTAACGTCGTCGGAATCGTGTTTGATCTATATGGAATTCCAGCAAGTGTTGCAACAAAGGGATCAAACAATCTTGTCAAAGCCATGAATCAGGAATCAAAAGATAAATTGTCTTCAATCACAACCCTTTATTTTTCGAACCCATCAAACATCATTCATATCGCAAAAGGACTCAAGTTGATTTCTGATTTGATTCTAGATTATTTCGGTGATATTAGTTCAGTTATGAAAGCCGCATTTAAAGATGCTTTGAGCAAAGTAGATTACATGATTATTGCAACATGTATTTCTCTAAATATATCACTACTTTTCGTAACCGGTGGAGCAGAACTCATAATTTCGCTCACATTAATATCAAAAACGATATATGATGTAAGTTCGTCTGTCATGAAGATGACAATGCTCGAACAAGAGTACGATTCGTTGGTTGCGTCATTAGAGTTAAGTAAGAATCTATCAAGGGGACCATCCTAATCTGCACCATCAAAATTAAATCATTTTTAGTGTGATACATAAAAATATATTCAAAACTATACTCCGAGATTTCCTCTTTCTAAGTAATCATATTTGTAAGATGCTATTTGTTCTCAGTCCTCTATCTGAGAAAATTTTCACATGCAAAACATTTTAAAAAGAAGATTCATTCTGATTCATTCTGATCCATTCTGGTACTGTCTCATTTTTTGTGAATTACGCTTTGTTCTGTATGTATGAAGCACGGCTTTGTTACCCTTCTTAACTTTCATGATCCCAAACGCCATTAGAATAAATACGAAAAAGAAAGTATCTGCATCAAAATCACCATGTTCCCTTTTTGAAAGAAAGGATGGTATTCTATCAAATATACTCGTTCGCAGTCATAAATAGCTGATCACTTTTGGCTAATGACAGATTACAATTTGTGTAGGTTACTGATGATGGGAATAAAGTAAACGATAAAGATACGAGCAGATTTCATGAGACATTAAGAATTAAGACATGCGCATTAAATTACAAAGTGCACAGTACACGGTACGTAATAACTAATAACACTCTCTCGTAAAGCTAAGTCTTGCCTTACATATGCGAAGGAGGATATGATATGGATCATGATGTACACGTCGCTTTGGTTGGTCCTGATGGTAAATCATGCTGAAAGTCTTCAATCCATACGGATACCTAGGTTTCAAAAGAAAATAAGTAGAATCAATCAACCTCAAGTGACAACTATATCACTTGAGGCTAGCGAAATAAAAAATAGAACCGTTGATGAATATATAATGGGATTAGCTCTTGATCAAGCGAAAATAGCGGGGAAGAATGGAGAAGTGCCTATCGGTGCGTTGGTTGCATACACTTCTTTTAATTGTACTACGCACGGTGATGTACCATCATCAACAAATATTACCATTTTATCAACGGGAACGAATCAAATAGAAAATTTGCAAGATGCTTCCGCTCATGCAGAAATGCAAGCTCTTCGTTCAGCCGCAAACGCTATGCAGAATTGGAGACTGCTCAATTGCACTCTATACACAACTTTAGAGCCCTGTCCTATGTGTCTTTCCGCCTGTCAAGCGTTTCGAATATCAAGGATAGTTTATGGCGCACCTGATTTACGATTAGGAGCTACTGGGACTTATATAAATCTCCTGGAACATCAACATCCATTTCATGATTCTATGGAAGTTGTGAGGGGGGTCCGAGGAGATGAAGCGAAAGAGTTACTAATCAACTTCTTTCGTGAAAGGAGAAAGGGAAAACGTGAGATACCACCGATAAACAACAATGATAGTGGAAAAATACTGTATAGAGCTAGATTCATAAGAAGAATATTCAAATGGTTTTAAGAATCCCTGAGATGATTTAGAAACATAGTTTAGATTCCTTATATGTTTCATCTGATTTAATTTTATTTAGCTGCTTGATCGGTATTCATACGGAAGAGTAAATGACGTAACGGTGCTTGGATCTTGCTCTCCCATGTATACCAATCCAGTAATGGGCATGTGATCCCACATGATCTGCAACTTCACTTCTCTTCCTCTGAGATCAGCACCCTGATCCACGAGGGCATATTTCACAAAAATGTTATCCTGTTTGATGATCTTTGATTCTGGGGGATCCGTTGCTTCTACAATCTTATCCCAGAGTACAATCTGATTGTTCTTATTTGTCTTGGACTCATAAGAGGCGACAACGTAAACAAATAATTGCTTGATATTCCAATGAAAGGCAGGGTTGAGATCTACGTGCAAATCAAAAGAGAGAAGGGCACGATCTACTCCCCCATGAGATTTGAGTGATTTGAGTTTTTTCAGTTTCAACTTCTTCACATCTGATCGGAATTTCGTGTTGAATAAGCAGTAATGTAGAGCACAAGAAAGAG
>Ga0213868_10006350_pt1 | contig 10460 bp, 10 predicted proteins | sample PICome_9_FD_160087 | JGI IMG/M metagenome (GOLD analysis project Ga0213868, IMG submission 160087) | Coastal seawater microbial communities near Pivers Island, North Carolina, United States - PICO127 | ecosystem: Environmental > Aquatic > Marine > Coastal | place: USA: North Carolina...
CTATCCCACCGCGCACAAAAAAGGCCCCTGAGAAGGGGCCTTTTATTTTGTGGCGGTGGGATAGGGATTCGAACCCTAGATACGCTATTAACGTATGCCAGTTTTCAAGACTGGTGCATTCAACCGCTCTGCCATCCCACCGTTGAAGGCGCGATTATACAGCGCCTTTTTGCTAGAACAAGTGCCAATTACTCTTTGGACGTATTTTCGCTGCTTTCTTTTGCCGAACCACTATCAACTGCTGGTGTGGTGTCAGATTTTTCTGCATTGCGCTTCTTTCTTGGGTCATTTGATGCGCGGGCAACCTTGGGTTTCTCTGTAGCAGCTGGTGCCGGTGCACTGGTATCCAGTGGCTTGGGCTGTTCAGGTTTGCGACGCTCGGTGCTGACTTCAACGGCACTGATAGGCTTGGGCTTTTTGCGTGGATCATTGCTCGCTCTTACCTCTGCCTCCCCTGAAGGTTTGGCATCGGTTTTAACCGCCGCTGGTTCCTCTTTAGGGGCAGCCTTTTCCTTTACAGCTTCAGCTGTTTCTGCGGAAGATTTTTCAGCGCTGCTGGATTCTGCAGCTGCTGTATCTACTACAGGCTTTCTGCGTGGGCGAGACTTGCGGGCAGGCTTATCTTCGCTTTTTGCTGTGTCAGCTATTTCGCCTTTTAGCTCTGTAGCTGCAGCTTCAGTTACTGCTGTATCTGTTGCAGTTTCAACGGCATCGGCTTTTGGCTTCGGCTTGCGCGGTGCGCGTTTACGCTTCGGCTTTTCCGCTGGTTTCTCTGCTGCAGTCTCTACGGCAGGGCTCTCTACTGGCGCTGCTGTGGCTTCAATTGTTGCCTCTGCTGTTACCGCAGTTTGATCCAATACTTCAGCTGGAACATCCTGGCGCTGACGACGACGGCGTGGTCCGCGGCGTTTGTCATTGGGGCGTTTCTTTAACTGATTGCCATCTGCTTCCGGACGCTGATTTGGCGCTTGGCTATTTTCTTTAGCTTGGGGCGTACTATCGGCAGCTGCGGTTTTTTGCGGCTGTTCGTTGCGACCTTTATTGGCACGGTTGTCAGAGGACTTGTTATTCTTCTGACGGTTGTTGGTACGTTCGCCATCGCGCTCGTTGTCATTGCGGTTGCGGTTATTTGGACGGCGATTACCCTGGCGGTTGCGGCTATCCTGTCCACCACGTCGACGGTTTGAGTTTCCAGAACCAGTCCTCTTCTGTCCTTTGTGGTCGGTTTTTGTTTCCGTTTTTTTATCGCCAAACAAGCTGTCCCAAAGGCGCTTTAAGAGTCCTGGTTTTTCAGGGGCTTTGGCGGCAGGCGCTGCAGCTTTTGGCGCAACTTTAGGGGCTGGGGTATTTGGTACCAGGGTCTTTACTGCAGGCTGTGAGATGGGCAGCGGGGCACTGGCACTCTCAAGTTCCTGCGCTGGGTCGCTGTGGCTTAGATCGTGAGCCAGTTTATAGCTGAAATCTGTACTCTCATCTTCGTCTTGGGTACGCAGTCTAACTACTTCAAAGTGAGGGGTTTCCATCTGGGTATTTGGCAGAACCACAACATTGATCTTGTTGCGTCCTTCAATCTCTGAAATCTCCGAGCGCTTTTCATTGAGCAGGAAGGTTGCCACAGAGACTGGCACTATAGCGCGAATCTCTTTACTGAATTCTTTTTGGGCCTCTTCTTCGATCAGGCGCAGTATTGACAGTGCCAGGGAGCGGGTACCACGGATAGTGCCCTGGCCTTTACAGCGTGGGCATACCTTGGACATGGTTTCTTCGAGAGAGGGACGCAGGCGCTGTCGAGACATCTCGAGTAGACCAAATCTTGAGATACGGCCGACCTGAACGCGCGCGCGGTCAATTTTCAGTGCATCGCGGGTTTTATTCTCAACTTCTTTTTGGTGACGGCTGTTGAGCATATCGATAAAGTCGATAACGATCAGTCCACCGACATCGCGAAGACGCAGCTGGCGAGCTATTTCTTCAGCAGCTTCTTTGTTGGTATTAAAGGCTGTCTCTTCAATATCGCCGCCTTTTGTTGCACGGGCTGAGTTGATATCCACAGAGACCATGGCTTCTGTTACATCAATAACAATCGATCCACCGGAGGGCAGGCTGACTTCACGGCAGAATGCTGTCTCAATTTGGTTTTCAATCTGGTAGCGATTGAAGAGCGGGATTTGATCCTTGTAGAGCTTTACCTTGTTGCTAAAGTCGGGCATTACAGTGCCAATAAAGGCTGCTGCAAGATTGTAGGCATCTTCGCTGTCGACAATTACTTCACCGACATCCTGGCGCAGGTAGTCTCGAATAGCTCTTACGATGACATTGCTTTCCTGGAACAGGAAGTGCGGTGCCTTGGCTTCAACCGCTTCATCGTTAATAGTGTTCCAAAGCTGAAGCAGGTAGTCGAGGTCCCATTGCAGCTCTTCGGTGGCACGGCCGATACCGGCGGTGCGGACGATGGCGCCCATACCTTCGGGAATCTCAAGTCCGCGCATAGCTTCACGCAACTCGGCGCGCTCATCGCCTTCGATACGGCGTGATATGCCGCCAGCGCGTGGGTTGTTAGGCATCAATACCAGATAGCGACCGGCGAGGCTGATAAAGGTGGTCAGTGCTGCGCCTTTTGAACCGCGCTCTTCTTTTTCTACCTGAACAAGAACTTCCTGACCCTCTTTGATTGCGTCCTGAATTCTGGCTCGTCCACCATCAGAGGATTTTTTCTTGAAGTACTCGCGGGAAATTTCTTTAAGGGGGAGGAAGCCGTGGCGGTCTGCACCGTAGTCGACAAATGCCGCTTCTAAACTTGGCTCTACTCTTGTGATTTTGCCTTTGTAAATATTGGCTTTCTTTTGTTCTCTTGTGCGGTTTTCAATATCCAGGTCATAGAGTTTCTGACCATCAACCATAGCTACGCGCACTTCTTCTGGGTGCGACGCATTTATTAACATACGTTTCATATTTCACCTTGCTTATTGTAAGGAGGGAGCAGTAGCAAAGAGAGGGAAAGGCAGGTGGGATAAACCAAGTAACTAGGTATAGGCGAAGTGTAAAAAACGACACAGCGCATAAGTTGCACCGTGCCAAATACTCCATATTCCCGCAAACACTGGCTGAAAGCGCAGTTTTATGGGGTTTCTATCCTTTAATTGTATCTTGTGTTCAGTTGATCGAACGGATTTTTAAAATCGATTCAGCCAGTATATATAGGCTTATTCTCTTAAAAAGGCGTTTATCTAAAAGAAAGATAGGCCTCGATGGGTACGTCTTTCTCTATTGCGATCAACTTTTAAAACCTGTTTTAACTTGTCTTTTCTATGCAGCTCACTCGGCTGTCTTTGAGGTCGGCCCTTATTAGCCAGACTCTCCTGTATTCTTACCCGCTCGGCAATTGCCTTTTTAGCGGTCAGTTCATACCTCTGGGCAGCTTCAATTTTTGCTGGGCAGAGGGAACTTGGCGCGCAATATAGCAATATTTACTCACAGCTACAATCTAACGGGCAATATTAGTTGGGAAGATTGTTGCTTGCTAGGTACAATGCCGGCCAAAATCACCACATAAAGCCTTATATTTTGAGCGAATCCAAGACCGAACCAAATTTTAATCAAGTCTCTTTTGTTGATATAGGCCCGGAGCAGGCAGGCCAGCGACTCGATAATTTTCTTATTAAAACTCTTAAGGGCGTCCCCAAATCGCGTATCTATCGATTGCTGCGCAAAGGAGAAGTGCGGGTTAATAAAGGCCGTGTAAAGGCGGATAGCCGTTTAAAAGAAGGAGACATAGTTCGCCTGCCGCCAATCAGGGTGGCCGAGCGTGGTGCTGCGCCGGTTGTCGGTCGCCAGTTAAAGAAGTATCTCGCCAACAATATTCTCTTTGAGGATGAAGGGCTGTTTATTTTAAATAAACCCAGTGGTCTGGCAGTTCACGGTGGCAGTGGTTTATCCCTGGGGGTTATCGAGGCGCTGCGTGCGGAGTATCCTCAGTACAGATACCTGGAGCTGGTTCATCGCCTCGATCGCGATACCTCCGGCTGCCTAGTACTGGCGAAAAAGCGTGCGGTGCTGATTGAACTGCAGAACTCCCTGCGCTACAACCGCATCGACAAGCGCTATATTGCCCTTGCCAAGGGCCGCTGGCCCAAGGGCAAGAATACTATTAATGCGCCGCTATTAAAGAATACGGTGGAGTCTGGCGAGAGAGTGGTGCGCGTTGATGCCGCGGGCAAGGCGTCGGTGACCCACTTTAAGATCAGGCAACAATTTGCCAATGCCAGCTTGCTGGATATTAAGCTGGAAACCGGGCGAACTCACCAGATCAGAGTCCACTGTCAGTTTGCCGGTCAGCCGATTGCTGGTGACAGCAAGTACGGTGATGAGCATTTTAATGAGAGTCTTAAGCCGGCGGGTTTGAAGCGGTTGTTTCTGCATGCCGCCAGTCTACGTTTTAAGCATCCACTCTTCGGTGACTGGGTTGAGGTCGAAGCGCCACTGCCCGAGGATTTAACCAAGGTGTTGAATAAACTGTGAACGAATTAAGTACGCCAAAATTATTAATTTTTGATTGGGATGGCACGCTTTCCGATTCTGTGGCGCGTATTGCCAAATGTATGCAGATGGCTGCGCAGGAGTATTCACTGACAGTTCCGCTATACGCTGATGTTGCCGAGATTGTCGGTCTCGGTCTCCATGAGGCGACCATGCGTCTGTTTCCCAACGCTTCTCATTATGAAGCCAGTCTTCTGCAGGCCAGTTATTCCAAGCACTATCGTTCTGAAGATCACCAGCCCTGCGATTTTTTCCCCGGTGTTATTGAGACTCTTGAAGAGTTGCGCGCAGAGGGTTATCAGATGGCGGTAGCTACAGGAAAGAGCCGGGCGGGTTTGGATCGGGTTCTGGCTGCTCTTAATATGCAGGAGTTCTTCCACAGTTCGCGCTGCGCTGATGAAACCCTCTCAAAACCCCATCCACTGATGCTTGAAGAACTGCTCTCTGAGTTTGGCCTTTCAGCGCAGCAGGCGGTGATGGTCGGCGATACTGAGTTTGATATGCAGATGGCTGAAAATGCCGCTATGCCAAGAATTGCGGTAAGTTATGGCGCTCACCATATTGATCGCTTACGAGCCTTTGAGCCATTGGCTTGCCTTGATCTTTTTGCCGATATTAAAAGCGCACTTTAAATTTCTATCTTTAAACTTCAATATCGAATTCGGCTAATAGATTGCACAACTCTATCAGCGGCAATCCGATAAGGGATGTCGGATCATTGCTATTAACTGCACGAAACAGACTGACACCCAGGGATTCCGCTTTGAAGCTGCCAGCGCAGTCATAGGGCTTTTCCCTGCACAGGTAATTTTCAATTTGATCTAATGTAAGCTCTCTAAAGGCCACCTCTGTGGTATTGACAATGGATTTCTCCACTCCTTGGTATATAACTGCTAAACCAGTGTGAAAGAGGACTCTTTGACCAGATTGGGCGGTTAGCTGGTTTACCGCCTGCGAATGGTTGCCGGGCTTGCCGAGGATTCTGTTTTGTTGAGATCCATTCGTATTCTGCTTGTTTGGCGCTACTAGCTCTGCCACTTGATCGGAGCCGATAATTATTGAGTCGGGGAATTTTGCGCCTACAGCCTGGGCTTTTTGCAGGGACAGGCGCTGCGCCAGTTGATAGCCGCTTTCACCTTGCAGCAAACTCTCATCGATATTTGGCGAGTAACAGTCAAAGGGCAGTTGCAGTCGCTCAAGCAGTGCTTTTCGGTAGACTGAAGAGGAGGCTAAAACCAGTTTGGACATGGATAGATTGCCGGTTGTGAATAAGAGTTTATGTAAAGGTTGTGCAAAGGTTCACCAAAGGTTCTCCAATGGGGGAGTGCAAGTACCTGAAAGCGGGGTATTTTGATCATTTTTCTTTGACAGATCAACGTCTTGACCCTATTATGCGCGCCTAACTGGGTACCACCTGTATTTATGGCACTGCCAACTCTAATTGATCCGCGCAAGCTTGCGAACCAGGGAATTGTCCTCGAAGGCCAGTTTCATGCTCAGCATTTGCCACGTTTAGCTGAAGCAGTCGCCAGCATAGAGACTCCTCTATCGGCTTTGGTGAAGTTTGAAATCGATGAGGCAAGGGCTAAGGTTGCAAGTGGAACATTGAGTATTTCAGTGTCGGCAGTATGCCAGCGCTGTCTTGATCCGGTCACAGTTGCCCTGAGTAGTGATTTTGCTGCACAGGTAATCTGGTCCGAAGATCAATTGTCCAATGTGCCCAGTGATCGAGAACCTTGGATTGTCGTCGATAAGATGGCCAGTCTCAATGAGTTGCTCGAAGATGAGATTTTATTAGCTCTGCCTACGGTTAACTACCATGAAAATGGACTGTGCACCGGAGACACCTTTCTTTCCGAGGACGAGCGCGGTAATAAAGAGGAAGATGACGGGTTTGTCGCTGACAACCCTTTTAATATTTTACAGCAGTTGAAGAAATAACCTCGACTGCACAAGATTATTGCTCAGGAGTAATCTATGGCTGTTCAGAAAAGTCGCAAGACAAGATCCAAGCGCGGAATGCGTCGTTCACACGATGCGCTGACTGCACCAACTCTTTCAGTTGATTCAGTAAGCGGTGAAAAGCACCTGCGTCACAATGTTTCTGCGGACGGTTTCTACCGTGGTCGCAAAGTTGTCGAGCTCGACGCCGAATAACTGAAACAATCAGTCTTTGGCAAATTCACTCCGAATTGCCGTCGATGCTATGGGCGGGGACCACGGTCCTCGCGTTACAGTATCTGCGCTGCTTGAATCTCTAAGTCACCACAGTAATGTTAACGCACTGCTGTTTGGCGACCGAGACGAGCTGGCGACCCAGTTAAAGAACTGTCAGGACAGGAGCATTCTGTCTCGTATCGAAGTTCGCCACAGCGACTATAGCGTTACCGACACCGATAAACCCTCCGCCGTTATCCGCAACAAACGTGATTCCTCTATGGGTCTGGCGCTCCAGGCGCTGGCCAACAGCGAAGCCGATGCCTTTGTCAGTGCCGGCAATACTGGCGCGATAATGGCCCTGGGGCTCTACTATGTTAAATCACTGCCAGGTATATCCCGCCCAGCAATCTGCACGGCAATTCCGACCTCCATCGGTCGCAGCTATGTGCTTGATCTGGGTGCTAATCTCGATTGTTCCGCCGAACAGCTCTATCAGTTTGCACTGTTGGGCTCGATGATGGCTGCTGAGCTTGATGGTACTGATGCACCAGTAGTGCGCTTATTAAATGTCGGTGAAGAGGATAATAAAGGTCATGCCTATATTCAGGATGCAGCCGCTCTACTGGAGAATGAGCCGCTGATTAATTACTGCGGCTATATCGAGGGCAACGGCATTTTTGCAGGCGGCACTGATGTCGTCGTCTGCGACGGCTTTACCGGCAATGTCACGCTGAAAACCAGCGAGGGATTAATTGCTATGGTCACAGCGCTATTCCGAGCTGCTGTCGGCAATAGCTGGTTGGCCAAGCTGGCACTTCTACTACTGAGAAAGCCATTGCTAAAGCTCAAGGCTCAGCTTGATCCGGCTATTTATAATGGCGCTTTTTTTCTCGGTTTAAATGCGGTGGTGGTTAAAAGTCATGGTCGGGCAACTGAGTCGGCCTTTGTTCACGCCCTGGATGTTGCCATAGATGCAGCCGAACATAACTTGCCCGAGGTTTTGTCACCTATACTTAAGCAGAAAATTGACAAGCAGTTAAACGTAGAGAAGATTATATAGAGGAACTATGAATAGTAATTTAGCTTTTGTTTTCCCCGGTCAGGGGTCGCAGAAAATTGGTATGCTCGCAGAGCTTGCCGCCGCAAACCCGCTAGTAGAAGAGACCTTTAAAGAGGCCTCTGATGTGCTCGGCTACGATGCCTGGAAACTTATTCAGGAAGGCGAGCAGGAAGATATTAACCTCACCGAGCGCACCCAGCCTTTGCTGTTGACCTCAAGTGTGGCTATCTGGCGTCTCTGGCAGCAGCAGGGCGGTCCTCAGCCAGCGGCAATGGCTGGGCACAGTCTCGGTGAGTGGTCAGCCCTGGTCTGTTCAGGTGTAGTCACGTTTGCAGATGCGGTGGAAATTGTTCGTGCTCGCGGCGCCTTTATGCAGCAGGCGGTGCCTGTTGGTATCGGCGCTATGGCGGCAATTATGGGAATCGACGATCAAATTGTAATCGATGCCTGCGCTGAAGCTGCTCAGGATCAAATTGCTGCAGCGGTAAACTTTAATGCACCTGGTCAGGTGGTTATCGCCGGTGATGCGGCAGCTGTTGCCCGCGCTGTAGATATCTGCAAAAAGGCCGGCGCCAAGCGTGCGGTTGAACTGCCCGTCAGCGCACCATTCCACACTTCATTGATGCGTCCTGCTGCTGACAATCTTTCAGTTCTGGTTCAGCAAAAGAGTTTTTCCGCTCCGCAAATTCCCGTGCTGCACAATGTTCACGCTAAGACTGAGGACGATCCAGAGCGAATCAAGTCACTGATGCTGGAACAGATTTATAAGCCGGTCCTTTGGGTTGACTGTGTTAACGGTCTCTCCAGTCGTGGCGCAGAAATATTGATTGAGTGTGGCCCCGGGCGTGTTCTCAACGGACTCTCCAAGCGTATTGATCGCAGCCTGACATCACTGGCTACCGATGACGTTGCCAGCCTCGAGAATGCGCTGACATCAGTTTAAATTACAGCCTTCATACAGCAAATAATTATAGGAATATCAAATGAGTCTCAATGAAAAAGTAGCTCTGGTCACCGGTGCAACTCGCGGTATTGGTGCGGCGATTGCCGCTGGTCTGGGTGAAGCCGGTGCAACGGTTGTGGGTACCGCTACCAGTGAAGCGGGTGCGGCCAAGATCACACAGCGTTTTAAAGATAACAATATTGCTGGTGTAGGCATGGTGCTTGATGTGACCAGCATTGATTCAGTGAATGAGGTTATCCAGGCTATTTCTGATCAGTTTGCTGCTCCGACTATTCTGGTCAACAATGCCGGTATTACCAAAGACAATATCCTTATGCGCATGAAGGATGACGAGTGGATAGATGTTATGGAGACCAATTTGACCTCTGTATTCCGTCTGGCTAAAGCCTGTGTGCGTCCAATGACCAAGGCGCGCTGGGGCAGAATTATTAATATCAGTTCAGTGGTTGGTGCTATGGGTAATGCTGGGCAGAGCAACTATTCAGCCTCTAAAGCCGGTGTCGGTGGCTTTGCGCGGGCGCTGGCAAAAGAACTGGGTTCAAGAAATATTACAGTGAACACGGTTGCTCCCGGGTTTATTAATACTGATATGACCAAAGACCTTCCTGAGGCCAATAAAGAAGCCCTCTTGACACAGGTTCCTCTGGCTAGGCTGGGTGCTCCCGAGGAGATCGCTTCAGTGGTTTGTTTCCTCGCTGGAGAGGGTGCGGCTTACATAACGGGTGAAACAATCCATGTAAATGGTGGTATGTACATGGCGTAAGTGTATGATTTAATTGATAAATCATCCTTTTTTAAATTTGGGTTTAGCATTTTGTGATTTCTAGGGTAGAATGCGCGCCCGTAAACACCAAATATCGCTGCAAGAGCATCATTTTGTTCGGCGGCACAATTAATTAAATATCCGTTAACAGGAGTAGATATACGATGAGTAACATCGAAGAGCGCGTCATCAAAATGGTTGCAGAGCAACTGGGTGTAAAAGAAGAAGATGTTAAAACCACTTCCTCTTTTGTTGAAGACCTAGGTGCTGATTCACTGGATACAGTTGAATTGATCATGGCTTTAGAAGAGGAATTTGACGCCGAGATTCCTGATGAAGAAGCTGAGAAAATTGCTACAGTCCAGGACGCAATTACTTATATCACCGCCAACGGCTGATAAGTATTGCATGCCTGATATGAACCGCTCCATTGGGGCGGTTTTTTTATGGCTGAATTTTATGTTTAATAGGTCACTGTGTAACCAAGAGTTAGTCCATGAATAGCGCTTTAAACCGCCCCGATGATATCCACAAGGGCCTGGCCACCATCAATGGTGTCGAGGCTGATCTATTGTCTGTAGCCGATCGCGCAACAAATTATGGTCATGGTTTGTTTGAAACCATGTTATTCCGCGCAGGTTCGGTTCCTTTATGGCATCGCCACAGTTGCAGGTTACTTAGCGATGCACCGGCTCTGGGGATTAGTATCAGCAAAAAATCCCTTGAAGATAACCTGTCCCAATTTCTCAAGCTGCTTAACCAGCACTCACAGAACAGCGGCATTATAAAAATAATTATCAGCGCCGGCACTGGCGGTCGTGGTTACGCGGCACCGGATAATTTGTCAGCGCAGATTGTCTGCCAATTTTCGTCATTGCCAGATAACCTTATACAGTCACGCCGTGAGGGTGTCACCCTTACCCAGTGCCAATATCGCCTTCCTGCCAACCCGGTGTTAGCGGGCATTAAGCACCTGA
>Ga0213868_10006351_pt1 | contig 10459 bp, 17 predicted proteins | sample PICome_9_FD_160087 | JGI IMG/M metagenome (GOLD analysis project Ga0213868, IMG submission 160087) | Coastal seawater microbial communities near Pivers Island, North Carolina, United States - PICO127 | ecosystem: Environmental > Aquatic > Marine > Coastal | place: USA: North Carolina...
TGATAAGTTCCCACTCAATAAGCTTCCCATCACCGCATTCCCTAAAAAATTTAATTGGAAAAACATGAATGTGAGATATTTGACATACTACGCAAGCTCATCATCTTCGTTATGTTGTTTATGTCTCCTTCTCATAATGTCAAGCTTAAAGAGGAGATAAAAAATTACTATATGTCTTGGTGTTGGTGGTGTTGTCACTCATTTGAGGGTGAACCCCTAACTATGCCTTGTCGTTACGATGATCGTAGAAGTAAATTTTACACAGCTGGCAACTACTGTTCATGGAGTTGTATAAAATCCCACGCGATAGATAAATTTGGTGATGTGAAGGGTGGTATTGTATGCGGAAACATCATCATGATGCGACGAAAGATGTACAATCAAATTGGATCTGTCAAGTGTGCCCCAAATAGATTCAAATTGAAAGAGTTTGGTGGAGACATGACGATTGAGGAATTTAGAGAAAACCTCACAAAAGATGTTACTAAACCAGAACCTGTAGAAACAGCTCCGGTTGTGGAAAATGTTATACCGATTATTTCAAACACAAAAAAGATGGATGAAATAAAGAATGCAACATCGTCTAACAACGCTCTAAAACTAAAGAGGAACAAACCCCTGAAGAGAAATCATAACAATCTAGAGTCGGCTCTCGGACTAATTATTACGCCGAAAACCTAACTGTTTGTGTTGTTTATTTGTCGCTATAGACGGTGGTAAATAATCTGATTTTTTGCTATGGACCCACTTCGTCCCATCATGTGCGGACCATCTGATTCCATTCTTTTCAATAGCCTTCCTACATAGGACACATGGTAGTGAATTCCCGTGTCCGTAACATGTCTTACGCTCAACAACGAGTTCACCATATTTCCTATTTATCCAACTTGAAAACTGATGAGGTTTATTTCCCCTTTTCAAACACTCCCTCCAAAGCTGTTTGATGAGACGCCTCTCCGCACATATAGTTGAATCACTCCTCGCTTCTATGGGTTTCTTTGTCATATGACTTTCAACAATGTAATATCCCATATCAACAACAATTATTGCAGGTAGCGCCCGGATATACGAATGCACACCTATTGCACTCGTTAAGAATGATGACGTTCTTTTTTTTCGGCACAAGCCCTTTTGAAAACCTTTCGAGTTCTTTTACTGTATATAACCCGTATTGAATCATAACCTCCAATGGAGGAAATTTCATTCTACAATATTAACATCCCAAATCCTTATGTTATTTTCCCTTCATGCAACAGCTAAAGAGATTGGCGACCGCCTGTTTAGCCTTGAGCATACCTGCGAACCCATCAACCATGGCTGGTACCATAGCCTTAAGGACGAGTTCAAACTCACTGTCCTTTTCCGAATCACCGTCAATTTCACCAATCAAGTGATTGAGGATCGCGATGACCAACTTCTTCTTTTGTGGTCCCTCAAGTTTATTGAACTTGGACGCATTAATCATCAACTTCGCAACGATTGGGGGGATATCTTCCTTTTGAAGCCCATCACCCAAGTATTCTCGTTTGATGTCTTCAACCATAGTGATGACACCTTTCGCATCAATTTTACCACCGAATTTTTCCAAGATCGCTTCCATTTTATAATGTTAGTATAGATTAAAAATGGATGCAAACAACGTGGTCGCAGCATTTGCCTTTGGTATAGGTTTCGTTCAAATGTACCAGGACTATATCCGCTCTGATGAAATGGATGAGAAATCTAAAAATGCCATCCTCCTGAGTCTCCTCGCGAGCTGCCTTTGGCTCATCTACCAGTCTAGACAGTATGGTATGAATTTCACGGTGGCGTATACAACGCTCGGTCTAGTCCTTCAATTGTACCTTCTCAACAAAATCCTGGTTAAAGAAAATGAGAAAAACTAATACAAGAAACAATGATTTCAACACTTAGACAACCAATGCTTACTCGTGCAGGGTTTCGTAGATCGCGAAAACATGTGACTTATGCAAAGCAAAGGAGTGCGCTTGACTTTGCAGAAGTTGTAAATGGTCGTGCTTCTATGTATGGAGTTGTATTTGGTGGCGCAAACTGGGCTCTTACGGGTCTCAACATTACACAACAAATGCAACAAGTTCCATTTGATGCCCTCGCTATCATGTCATGTGCGTTCGTATTGATGAGTATGAAAAATGCTGACGAAAAACTTAACGAAAAACAATTTGAAGATTGGGCAACTCGTGAGACGGGGCGCACCTTTATGATAATCTTTGCGTTAATGACACTTTTTGGTCTGGGTTCTGGGCCATATTACCAATAAATTCTAACATTCTCACCTTATCCTCCATCGTAAATGTTCCCGCCCTACGCATCACGTGGGCCAAGAGCATCATGAGAATGTAAATATTGTACACGATTGGTTTCATTCTCTAAAATTATTCAATTTAATAAATTGTTCTCTTGGGTCGCATGAGAAACATGGAAATGAGAAGTGTGGATGTGAAGAGGAACACACTGAAACCAGCAAATCCCTTTTCACTTTGTTTCGCGTTATCACACTTCATGGTCCAATTGAGCGCAGCCGCACTACCGACGAGACCCATGATGGAGTAAATAAGCGCAAAGGCGACACCTTCATTTTTAACAAACTTGGTCATCAAGAGAGTGAATGGAATGGTGAGACCAATAGTGAGGGTCGCAGCCAAGTATTTGTTGAGGTTCTCTTGGATTGGTTGTCCCTTCATGGCATCACACTTAGAGTAGATGCTCATACCGATGGACGAAATAATCATGTAGAAGAAGCCAAGAAAGAGAATACCCATGACCGTCATTCCTGACACTTCAAGATCAATTTTACCAGACGCAATATTTTTTGCTCTGTTGTACATAGCGGAAGCCGTCTGAGTCGAAGTAAGACTTGACATTTATTATATATTAACAAAATAAAATATTCATAATTTAAAAGATTAAGACAATTTCAAATTATGAATATTTTAGTTTTGGGATCCGAGGGTATTATCGGTTCTAGTTTGTGTAAATATCTCGAAAAATGTAAGTATGTAGTTACACATTGGGATATTAAATTGTCTCACAACGACGACCTCAGTAATTTCGTAAATATTCCCCGTCTTAAAAGTGCGATCGATGCTTCGGATTTTATATTTTTTCTTGCGTATGATGTTGGTGGAGCGAAGTATATATCGGATATAAATATAGATTTTATAAACAGAAATATGATGATCATGTTACACACATTTAACAGTCTTCAGAATAAAAAGTTTATTTTTGCTTCGAGTACCATGTATAATATGAATAATGTGTATGGAACGCTAAAACACGTAGGAGAACATTACACATCAAAATTAAATGGACTATCTGTACGATTTTGGAACGTATACGACTCCGAGGTTATATCACATAAATCACACGTTATTCCTGATATGATTCACAAATGGAAAACGAATGGATATATTAACCTGATGACATCCGGTGATGAAGAGAGACAATTTTTACACGCGGGTGATTGCGCGGAGTGTCTGACCGAAATCATGAAACATTACGATGAAATTATACGAACTGAAAAAACTATAGACGTCACAAACTTTGAATGGATAAAAATAAAGGACGTGGCAAAGTATATATGTGATGATGTGCGTGTCACCGATGTAACTATCACAAATCATGACCGTTGTAACGAACCAAGGAATTTTATATTGAAATATTGGAAACCCAAAATATCTCTACGAGATGGAATTAAGCATATCATCGATGATGGTGTGGATGGTGTGTTTTCTAATCCAACCAATATTTCTAATTTTTGATGAATCCCCGGTGAGTAAATTACTCTCACATGGACGGTAAAAATCTTTAGAAACCCTCACAATAACTTTATCGTCAATGCTACCAACTTCTTCTACTCCCTCCCCCGACCAATTTATAGTTTTACCCAACTTGGATGTCGTGATTTCAATAAACTCACGAACCGAATATGTTGTCCCCGTCGCGACAATGTAATCATCCGGGGTATATTGTTGTAACATCAACCACATAGCTTCCACGTAATCTTCTACGTGTCCCCAGTCGCGTCTAGATTCAAGGTTTCCAATGTGAAAACATTCACCAGATTGTAAACCTTTCACAATTTTCTGAGTCACGTAACTTTTATCCCTCTTTGGGGATTCATGATTATAGAGGATGGCAGAGCATGCATATATACCATAGTTTTCCCTATAATTTCGTGTGAGCCAATGTGCGGCTACCTTTGATACACCATAAATAGATCTTGGGTAGAATTGAGTGACTTCATTTTGTGGAACTTCTTTGGTGTTTCCAAACATTTCTGAACTCGACGCTTGACATATTCTACATTTATCTTGAATGTTTAGCTCTCGAACAGCTTCTAGAATATTTTGGAGACCTATTGTATTAACTTTAAATGTTTCCGTTGGTGTTCCACTATTAACTTTCGCTGCCAAATTATATATTTCGATTCTTTCATAATCTGAACACTCGGATACAATATTATACACAGTCAAATAGTCTAACACACCCCCATCACTTCGAGTGAGACGTTTAATGTCGTAACCTTTGTTTAGAAGCAACTCACACATATACAATCCATCCTGACCATTCGCACCCGTCACTATAGCGACATACATTTAAAGAACTAGCTGGTAAAACTTTAAATGCTTGTTGAAATATCAAAAGCTGAACTTATCGATAAGATTACAATTCTCGAGATAAAGTGTGAACGTATTAAGGACATTGAAAGAACTCTTGTTTATTATCGGTAATTTTTGAATGTGGTTTATATACAAACTTATCCGTTTGTAGATCAATGACTCGATCTCTTTCGTGGCACCATTTTGCAAAAATGACGACATTATCCGTTTTTGCAAAGTGTCGCACCATACCATTTAACATAATTTGATCACCAAGACCAAGATGGTGTAAAATAGTCTTTACCATCTATCTTTAATTTTATCAAAAACTTTAACTAACATATCTTCGGTCACAAATTGATTATTACCGATATAGATACCATTATCATTTAGAATCGTAACATTTGGAGTTTGAACGGTATTTTTCCATCTATCAAGGAATGGATGTAAAAGAAGATTACCAGACACAATGGGTCTGTGTTCAATATCAAGTTCATTGAAAATGGTTTGAAGTTTTTGTACATCCCCGCGCTTCTTACAAATGAAAGGAAATGCGAAACTACTATTACCTGGGTCATTGTATGGAATATAAAAAATATCTGGATTGAGATGTTTAATAAAACATTCAAAGTTTTTACGCCTTATCGCGATGTTGTCATCCAAACGTTTGAGTTGTTCGATTCCCAAAACCGCATTTAGTTCCGTATTTCTAAAATTATATCCATCTGTTAAGAATAAAAATTGTGGATTAATATTTGGATACTTTGCGATTGTTTTTTCATAATTCTCAGGTAAAAGGTGTCTAGCCATACCATGACTTCGTTTGAGTAACATAAGTTCATAAAGATCGGTGTTATTTGTTGAAATCATACCACCTTCAATTGTAGTCATGTGATGACCATAATAAAAACTAAACGTACTTCCGACACCACTTGCACCCCGCTTTGTACCATCTGGACCCACAACACCATGAGATTCACAAATATCTTCGATAAAAATGGCATTTGGATATCTCTCTCGGAGCTGTTCTACGGGAGCATTCAAACCAAGAAGATGTGTAATGAAAATGATCGCAATATCCTCCTCTGGTAAATTATGCATATCAAAACTATATCTCTCCAGATCTACATCACAAAAAACAGGTTCAAGTCCAAGTTGAAACACGGGTGATACATTGGTAACCCATGTACACGTAGGTACGAGTACCTTTGAACCATTTGGAATGTTGTAAAGTTCCTTGACTGCCGCCATAAGTAATAAATTCGCTGTACTACCCGATGTTACATACACGGAATGTTTACAACCGAGCCAATGACTCCAATCATCTTCAAATTGTTTGACCATCTTACCACATGTATATTTATCTGAAGAAGTAATGAAATCAACGAGACATTTCTTATCGGATTCGGTAATCGCGGTTTGCATCAAAGGCCACCACATGTTGTACAAAAAACTTAAGTTTCTTTTAAGTTCTTGTAAAATGTATCTTGTTTATTTTGCTTTTCAATCGATTTAATATGCCATAACGCGACGCGGGGATTTGCTTCGAGATTCGAAACCTTATCTGACCCAATGAGACGCTCGTGGAGACCCAGACTCCATTTTATTTTACCATCATTCTTGAAAAAGCGACCTTGATAATCTGGCCAGTTAATCCACCCAAAATCATTTACCGAAAAATTCATACTTTTACACCACTCTTCCGTGTATCCAGGTATAATATTAATTCGTGGTATATTCAATACATCCGAATCGAATGACTTTATGTTTTTAATCAACTCCTCCTTAGGAATTTCATCCGCGTCCAACACAAAAATGTAATCTCCGGAACACTTTGTAATGTGATAATTGCGATGATTTGAAAAATTACCACAAAATGTACGTTCATTCACTATAATTCTTTTCTTAAATTTTTCCAATACACATCTTACTTCCTCTGTAACTTTTCCACTATCGACAAGAATATTGATATCATCTTCATCATCAATCACTTTTGTGAGGAACGATAAAAGTGCGTTAAGCTCATTGTGTTCATCACATACACAAATGGCGTATGTAATTCTCATATATGATTAAAAACGCGTTAAACTTTAACATAATTTAAAGGAAATTTATTATAGTTATTTATGAAGACGATTATAAGTTTGACAAGTATACCTTCTCGCTTTAACACACTCCCCGCGATTGTATACGACCTCGAGAAGCGTCAAGATGTTGACGAAATTTGGGTAAACATTCCGTGTAAGTATAATCGATTCCCAGATGTAGATGTCGTCGTTCCAAATTTTCACACATCCTCTAAAGTTGTAATTAATCGATGTGTAGACTATGGACCTGGTACTATGTATATGGGGCCGGCCACATCTGAAACATGCGACGCCGATTTAGTCATCGTCGTTAACGATGATACTAGGTATCCAGACAACCTGTCGAGTAAGCTCATTGAATTGTATACAAATGATCCATCGTGTTGGTGTCTATCGGGGTTTAGAGTGGATGAATATATTAACACAAATGGTCGCGTTAATAGATACAATCGAGAACAAATTGATGTGACTGAAAGTTATGGTGGTGTTATTTTAGATATGAAATGGTTACGAGATATGAAGGATATATTTTTAGATTTTTATAAAATTACATATAATGATGACATAATAATTAGTAATTTACTATCTAAGATGGGAATTAAAAAGAAAAGTATATGTGATATGTCATTAAATATAGGTATGATTAAACAATATTCATATGGAATGGGTGAAGATGCACTATTTCAAAACAATGGTGAAGGAAGTCACGTCGAAAATAATAAACGAGTGTTTAAATTGTTACACGAAAAAAACCTAAGCTATTTTTAATTATGATGGACAGCCACGTAGAGATCAAAGATAATTGTGATGATTTGGAAACGGTCATGGATGAAATCGCTATATGCATCAGGGAAATGCAATTCAACTATAAACTTGTTGAACGATACACTGATATCGAAGAACAGGTGTATGAAGTGTATGAATGGTACGAAAAAAATAAAAAGTTTTAAAAGAATATATAAGCGGAAGGGATATAATAAAAGAAAGATTGAAAAGAATTGAAAAGGATGTCCGATTTCTTAACCATGATGTTCAAAATAACAAAATACAGTTACCCATACAAATGAAACACGGTGGATCATTTTCACAACTCATGGGATAGGAAAATACTTAAAGAGACTCGATCTATCATTATATATGCGCGTAGTCGTGACCCTGACGAGCATCCCTTCAAGGGAAAAGAATGTCATAAAAACTATTAAATCTATAAAAAATGGAACAGTTGTACCAGACTGTATATACGTGAACTTACCAAAGTATTACCCAAAATTTAAAAAATCACCATCGGATGATTTAATACGTGAATTAGAATCACTCGGTGTCACCGTTAACATGACCGAAGAATATGGTACTCTAAATGATATCATACCCATAATCAAAAGGGAGAAGGAATCAATCGCCGTTATAGTCACCGACAATTCGGAATATTCTATACATTTTCTAGAGTATCTACTAAAAGGGTATGAGGAATTTGGTTGCGCAGTTGGATACTCGGGTATAGCTTATCCTGAACGTGTTATGAGTATATATGGAGGACTAGGATACATAGTCGCGCATACACATGGGGAAGTAACGGATATGTTGGAAACAACATTGGGGTTTTTAATTCCGATGAACCAACTAAAAGTACCAGATGACCTAGATATAGAACCTATGACAGAATTTAAACCTGTATATTTTTCAAATGATTATGTATGGTCTAGATTTTTGGATAAAAAGGTATTCATAAAATATGATAAAATTGGTAGGTTTGGGGATGACTTTTCTAAAATTATAACACCGATACAAACAAATCCCGAGCATTCACTGTCGGGTGAAGGTAACAATTTATCTAACTTTTTTAGGTCAAGAAACCATCCAATTTTTAAAGATATTGGATATTAAATCACGAGCATTTTCTCATGACCAACTCGAAGACTCGTCTTTACGGTGACCTTATAGCCCGCATCTTTGAGATTTTTACAAAAAGAGACATCTTCCGAACACATTTCACGTAAGAGCTTCCCATCTTCAGTTTCCATTTCTACAAGAGGATAACTAAAGTATGGATATTTAAGATTCTCTATGACACCCTTTCGACACGCGAAAAATCCCATACCATTGTACACAACATTTATATATTCTTCATTCAATATTGGGTCACTCACTTCAATAAATTGAAATGATCCATTCTTTTTAAAGTAGTCCATATCCCACTCCTTGACCGCCGCGTAATGTTTGAGATCTTGCATACGATAGAGACCCGAAATTACCGGATATTTTTCAGTTTCTTCAATAAGTTCAATCACCTGTTCCGGTAAAAAGAAGATATCAGAATCAATCGTGAGCCATACATCGTAGTTTACCTCCCCGTTAAATGGAACTTGTGTCGCACCACGCAGAACATCGAGACCGAGCGTCTTCATTCTTGGAAAGGAGACAAAACTCGAGTACTCATTCATCATGATGATTTTGTAGCCCTTTTGTGTGAGGGTCAAAAGTGTTTGTGACCAATTTTTTAGAAAATTACCAGAAAACTCATGCCCCGGGAGGGCGATTGCGATCGTCTTCATGTTAATATTCATCTATGTGTGTAACACTTTAAGCACTTCGTTAACGGCTGGATGTCTCACAACATCGCGCTCATCCATCTCAACATGCTCAATGTAATTGAGATTCATTCCATATAATTTTTGTGTCAGAAATGCGAGACCATTTTCTTCACCCAAATCTGATTGTTCCAAGTCACCAGTTACAATCAGTTTTGTATTTTCCCCGATGCGTGTGAGAAGCATCTTCATTTGATTTGGGGTACTATTTTGCATTTCATCAGCAATAATCACCGTGTTGTTAAATGTGCGTCCTCTCATATAGCCGAGGGGTTCAATGGTGATACACCTATCCATTTGATTGTGGGAAAGGTACTTTTCAAAAATGTCAAACATTGGTTTTGTCCAAGGTTCCATCTTTTTATCCATATCACCTGGGAGATACCCCATATCCTCGTCCGCTGCGACTATTGGACGAGTGAGAATTACTTTACCCCTAAATGCTTCATATATATGCTCAATGCCAATGTGACACGCGAGCATCGTTTTACCCGTACCCGCAGGACCCGTACCCACAACTATAGGCTTTGGTGACCTAAGTGCCAACATGTATTTACATTGACCAGCAGTCTTGGGAAAGTTCATCTTATATATTAGTTAAAGTTTTTTTCCTTAAATATTTTAAGATGTCTTCGTATCACTTAATTCAAATGAAACCCACAAAAACTTATTTGAGTATTGTTGATCCAAACAAGAAGTCTCGTTTTGTCTGTTTCAGTGACAGGAAGACGGCAGATACATTCATGGATTATGTGACACATTTTCGTTCTAAACATGGACACTGGCCAAATATGGATATGTCCAATCGGTTTGCGCGCGTCAGGAGTAAGTCGGGTATTAAAAAAAGAACCCCAGACGAACTCAAAAACTATTTAAGTTTGGAATCTTTTGATTATGAGAATATTGACGATATGGCAAAAAGAACAAATGTTTCGTTCATTTGCGTCACCAATTTTGTATACCTTCCAGATAGCCATGAAACTCAACTTGTGAGTTTTTCGGGACAGGAATGGGATGGTGAAGCAGACGAGAGTCTTTACAGAGATATTTTGGAGTTTAACTTAAAAGTAAAGTGAGATGTAATTGAAATAGAAAATGTGTGGCATTGTAGCCCTCTTTGGTGAGAAGCGGGATGTACCCAGTGAACTTCTCACCCACCGTG
>Ga0213868_10006355_pt1 | contig 10457 bp, 8 predicted proteins | sample PICome_9_FD_160087 | JGI IMG/M metagenome (GOLD analysis project Ga0213868, IMG submission 160087) | Coastal seawater microbial communities near Pivers Island, North Carolina, United States - PICO127 | ecosystem: Environmental > Aquatic > Marine > Coastal | place: USA: North Carolina | collected...
CCCGCTTTACGCGCTCTTTTCTCCGGGCATTGAGAAAGCTCTTCATCGACCTCAGGGGGCTGATTCCAGTATCTGCTTTCGAATTCAACGACAAGCGATTCTCAACCGTTTTCGACAGTCGATGAATGTTGGCTACGTGACGGTAGTAGTCCCTCATGAACAGCTCGACGCGGGCCAGGAGATTCCGTTCCCGATAGCCGAGCCGATAGGCCACTTTGGGTTGTGTCTCGAGCGACAGGAGATCCGTAGGGCGCTTGCTTCGGAAGTGGAGTTCGTTGCGTACTTGAAGGAGAAAATCGTAGGCCGTCTTGAATTCTGACAATTCGCTCTTTCTCAGGTAATTTTGCTCCCCAAGCCCTTCAACAGTGGTGACATTTAGACGGACCTTCGCCATCCACAGAGTATTATGGTAGTCGCGCAGCCCTCCGACGCCGTTTTTAATGTCCGGTTCTTGAACGAAAACGGAATCTCCATTTCGGCTACGACGTTCGCGTTGATCGACCAGGCGTTGTCTAATGTAGGCTTTGGGATCCTCTTTGCGGTAAAACAGGTTGTAGGAGCTTTCAAACCCCGCGAAGAGTGTTTGAGAACCATAAATGAGTCTGGATTCCAAGAGTGCCGTCTTGGTTTGGATGTCTTTGCGAGCCTCGGCAAACGCGTCGTCGACGGTACGGGATGAATGTCCCACCTTAAGACCCAGGTCCCAGAGGACATAGAGAATTCTTTGCACGACAAACTCTTGGGCGGACTTTAGCGTGCTGGCGCTGGTTTTACTGGGATAGAGGAACATGAGGTCAACATCACTCAAGGGACATAGCTCTGAGCGTCCATAGCCGCCAATTGCTACGACAGAAATTGCCAGTTGGCTCTCTTCGTTTGACCGAGCTTCAAACTCCGCGAAGGCCGTTTTAGAGAGGGCTTGAATCATTGAATCGACGATGGCGGTGAGCGACCGAACGACTTCCCGCCCCAGGGCTCCCCCTCGATGGAGATTCTTTACGAACTCTGTTTCCTTCTCGTAAAATTCGCGGCACGCTTTTAGTTTAGCCTCATCGCTGGTGTTCACGTTGAAGGAGAGACCTTTTTCGGCATGTGAGCGAATGCGTTTTAAGAGTGACTGTGGAGTTGCCATGAAGGAGGTTCCTTTATCCAAAAACCTATCTTGGAATTGCTTGCGAGTGAAATCGCGTTCAGCGAGGATTCGCGGAGTGATCGCTAGGACACCGATCCGAGTTTAGCATGGTAGACTCCTTTGGAATTCTAGCCTGAACGAAAGACGAGGTAGCGGATCTGGTTTCCGTATTTCAACGACTTCAGGTTTTTGAGAATGATCGCTTGATTGAATTGAAGCTCTTGGCGTATTATGGGATTGGATACTGCAATCACAAGGGTCTTTTCCCGATCAATTCGAACGGGGTTGCAGTGCCCCGCGTTTTCCAGCCCGACGATCTTGGTCCACTTCTCGCGGATCTGGTCTTCCAGAGAGTCGATTCCAATCTTGTAGCGAGTTAGGATCTTGTCGAAAACCGAGCCCATGTCGACGGTTTCACGAACGATCGGACTATAGTTTTCCGGAACGCCCCGCAAGTTGGCGATTAGGTTTTCAGCCTGTCGGGAAAATTTGTACGGCCTGTTCGCCATGTCCTAATCTTAGATAGCTCTGTGCTTATTGGTGTCGAGGGGAATGTGGCCTTGGTCTATGGTTCGATTGAATCGGTAGATTTCGATTTTCCCACACGGAAAACCACTTTGCCGGTTTTGCCGGGTCGAAGCGAATGTTCGAGGGCTGCTTTCCAATCCTCGAGGGAATAAGTGGCCTCGATATCCGTGCGTATGTTCCCTGCGTCCATCTTCTGAGCGATCTCCGAATGCATTCCCTCGATTGTGGCTCGACTCGCATTTCGATACCATTTGCTTACCCAGAACCCTCTTAGGGACAAATCATTGAATATCAGGTAGCGGGTGGGGAAAGTCGCCGGTTGTCGGTCCATTCCGCCATACGTTACGAGGGTGGCTTTGTTTGAAAGGCATTTGCAGATCGTGAGAGAGCTGTTTCCGCCCACTGCATTTAGGCCCAGCTTAACTTTTGAAGACTCGGTCTGGCTCTTGATTCGCTTTGCCGCCTCCTTGTCGTCCTTCAGGACGATAGTCGCTCCTAGATTTCGAAGCCCCTCTGCGGTATCAGGATCGCGCACAAGATTCGCGGTTTTGACCCCCAATTGGGAAGCAAACTGGATCACAAGTTTACCCACGGCAGAGGTTGCCGCATTCTGGACTATCCAGTCACCGGGCTCGAGTGTTGCGAAGTCGTGTATCATTCTCCAGGCGGTCGCGGGATTGACCCAGAACATTGAGGCTTGGAGATCGTCGAGTGTCTCAGGGGCCGGGTAGACTTGGTTTTCGCTAGCGAGGGCATAGGTTTGCCAGGAACTGGGTTTTTCTGAAAACAGGACTCGTGTGCCGGTTGAAAAGTCACCGTTATTGCTTCCGGTTTCGACGACTTTCCCCACGCCCTCGATTCCTCCTGTTCCTGGCAAATCTGAAAGCCTGCCATAGGTACCATTAATTCTTCCGAAATCGGCGGGATTGATAGGGGCAGCCAATATTTCTAGCGTCACAAATCCTGGTTTTGGAGGATCGAGGGCAATTGTCTCGTGTGAAAGTGTTTCGAATGGATCTCCGAATTTGTGGTATTGTAGCGCCTCGGCGGATCTTGGTGGTTGCACGGTTTCTGATAAAGGCGGGTAAGGTTTGAGTCTCAATATTACTTTGCTTTGTATACTGGCGTTAGGCAATAGTCGAATGTGGGAGAGAATTTGTTCCTTGAATGGAATGGTCCAGAAAGATGAGAGTTTATGTTCGTGAACCTAGGGCTGCCGATGCGGAAGCATTTATCGAAAAGAATCGAGAGAGTCTTTCGCTGCACCGTCCCTGGGTCTATCCGATGACAACTCAAGCTGGGTATGAGGCTTACCTAGACAGGCTCGGAGAGGATCGCTACGAAGGGTATTTCGTTTGTCGGAAGCGTGACGACGAAATTGTGGGAGCTGTGAATTTGAGTGAAATTATTCGTAGCTCAATGAACGGCGCGTTCGTCGGCTACTGGGGGTATCATGGCTACACTGGGAGGGGCTACTTGACCGAAGGACTGGCTTTGGTTTTTGACCAGGCATTCGGGTCTTTAGGGCTGCATCGGCTAGAGATCAATATCCAGCCTGCGAATACGGATTCAATCGCGTTAGCCCGTCGTCTTGGTTTGAGAAAAGAAGGGGTTTCGCCCAAATACTTAAACATTGGAGGCGAGTGGCGGGACCACGAGCGCTGGGCAGTATTGGCGGATGAGTGGGCTGAAAAAGGAGGCTCGCCTTGGGTTCAGAGCCGTAAATATATCGAAAGATCAAAGCAAGAAATCTGAGTACGCGGTCGCGTGTTTTTAATCAAGAAGCAGGCGCGAGGTAGAAAAATCCCGCAATTTTTAAAAACAACCTTGTTGATCCGGGGTCGATAGGGATTCATTGGGAAATACAATGGAAAACGAAAAAGGACTTCTAAATGCTGCCAAGCTCATCGATTGGGATGAATTAACACCCGACCGGATAGAGTCAGAGATCGAGTCCGCCCTTGAATGGGCAAAAGCAGAGATTGAGGCCATCTGCCTTGTTGAATCCGACGACGCGACCTTTGAAAACACCTTCATGGCCTTGGAAAACGCGGGACAGATGTTGTCGAGGGCCTGGGGACGCGTAGATCATATGACGTCCGTTAAGGATTCCAAGGAGCTTCGCGAAGCCTTTAACAAGATGCTTCCCAGTGTGACCGAATTTAATAGCGGAATTCACTTAAACCCTCGCTTGTGGAATGCGATTAAAGGGTTTTTGGAAAAGCCGGAAGCGGAGGAATTAGCGGGGATCCAGAAGCGATTTTTCGACGAGACGGCCGCTGATTTCGTACAGGCAGGAGCGGACCTGGATAAGGCGAGCAAAAGCCAATTAGAGGAGATCAACAAGGAGTTGGCGCAGAAGACGCAGAAGTTCTCCGAAAACGTACTCGATGCAACCAACGCGTTTGAGCTCCTTGTAGAAGATGAAGCAAGATTGGCTGGACTGCCGGAATCCGCTAGACAGGCAGCTTTGCAAAGTGCCCAGTCCAAGAAGCTTGGATCGGAAGAGAAACCGGTTTGGCGGTTTACGCTGCATGCTCCTTCATTACTTCCGGTTCTAAAGTTCGCAGACGACGAGAGTTTGCGTAAGGAGATCCAAGAGGCCTCCTCGCAAATCGGGCTTAAACAGCCCTACGACAATACCCATCTTATTAGAGATATCCTGAAATTGAGGGCAGAGAAAGCCTCTCTAATCGGCAAAGATAATTTTGCGGACAACGCGCTACAGCGTCGGATGGCCAAGACGGGATCTCGAGCCCTTCAATTTGTAGAGGATCTTCACAAAAAGGCCAAAGCAGCCTTTGATCAAGAGATCGATGAACTGGAGAGCTTCGTAGCTCAGAAAACGGGTGAGCCCAAAGATCGTCTGGAGCCTTGGAATACGACCTACTGGGCAGAGAAACTCCGTCAGCAAAAATACGACTTTGACGAAGAATCGTTGCGGCCTTACTTCCCGATCGACAAAGTGCTCAGCGGAATGTTCGAAATTGCTGAGAGGCTTTTTGCGGTCAAGATTAGAGAACACAAGGGAGCAAACGGATGGCACGAAGAGGTGAAAGTTTACGATCTGCGTGACGATTCGGGGGAGTTGCTCGGCTATTTCTACGCTGATTGGCATCCTCGTGAAGAAAAGCGAGGCGGAGCCTGGATGAATTTTCTTGATACAGGATTGCCAAGTAATGGGGAAAAATCTAGGGAGCCGCACGTTGGATTGATTTGCGGTAACATGACTGCTCCGATTGGGGACAGGCCCGCGTTGCTCACTCACGATGAAGTCGAAACCGTTTTTCACGAATTCGGGCATCTGCTTCACCACCTGCTGGGAAACATAGAAATCAAATCGCTTTCAGGAGTGAACGTAGCTTGGGACTTTGTAGAGCTTCCATCCCAAATCATGGAAAACTGGTGCTGGAACCGTGAAAGCCTCGATCTTTTCGCACGGCACCATGAGACGGGTGTAGCCATTCCAGATGAGTTGTTCGATAAAATGGTAGCCGCCCGTAATTTTAATTCAGGCATCATGATGATGCGCCAATTGTCACTCGGTAAAATGGATTTGGAAATGCACTTGCATCCAGAAAATTATTACGAGGGCGATCTTGATGGGAAAATCAGGGAGGAGATTGATTCCTATTCCATTCCTCTGAAAACGCAACCTCCGACGCTCGTGCGCCGATTTAGCCACTTGTTCTCAAGCCCCGTTGGTTATGCTGCAGGCTACTATTCTTACAAATGGGCCGAAGTGCTCGATGCGGACGCGTTTACTCGGTTCGAAAAAGAAGGTGTATTCAACCGCGAAACCGGCGGCTCCTTTCGGGAGAATATTTTGTCAAAGGGAAATTCACGCGATCCGATGGAGCTTTTTAAAGGCTTTATGGGTCGGGAACCTGAGCCGGAGGCGTTGCTGAAACGTTGCGGACTCGCCTAGGACAGCCTTCCCCATTCACGCTCTTTCGCGATCCACTTTGAAAACAGGTCTTCAACGTTTTGGCAATCTGTCAGAAAATGGGGTCTTCACTTTTCTCTGGGCTACCCATTTTGAAGTTTCCGCTGCTTTGCCATGGGAGACTTCGGCTGCAGGACTGACGGATCCTGTTTGTTTGTCACGGGCTGTCACCTTCTCAGACGCTTCTATGACTGGTTAGATTACGAATTCATTAGGTCTAAGGGCAACATTTTCAATGAGTTAGTAAAAATCGTCTCGGACGTGACTCTTTGCTGGAACTTGGAATGCTCTTTGCTTTCTGTGGAGAGATGGAGATTGGAAATTTTATGAGTATAGATACCTTAGCAATTTATCTTGGAGGAGGAGGCTCGATTATGGGCTACCTCATTTTCATCGTCCCCACATTCATTTTGGCTATGTGGGCGCAATCCAAGGTGTCCTCAACTTACAACAAGTACGCTAGGGTGCCTTCTCGTGGCCGAATCACAGGAGCCGAAGCCGCGGCAGCAGTAATGAGAAGTGCCGGAATATCGGATGTTAAGATCATTCAAGTTCGGGGGCACTTAACGGACCATTACGACCCAATTGGCAAAAAGCTGGCTCTGAGCGAGGAGAACTATCACGGTTCGAGTTTGGCGGCTTTAGGAGTGGCTGCCCATGAAGCGGGCCACGCGGTTCAGCACAAAATTGGCTATGGGGCATTGAAAGCTCGAATGGCCTTAGTGCCTATTACGAACATTGCCTCGAGTGTGCTGCCTTTCGTTATGATTGGCTCGTTTTTCATCATCGGTGGAGCGTTCAGCCTTACCCTTCTTAAACTCGGCATTCTCTGTTACGTGGTGCTTACTTTGTTTCAGCTGATCACTTTGCCGGTCGAGTATGACGCGAGCGCGAGAGCCAAGAAGGAACTGGTTGCCTTGGGTATCCTCGGAAATGATGAAATGGTCGGAGTGGAAAAGACGCTCAATGCGGCGGCGTTGACCTATGTCGCTGCGTTTGTAAGCTCTCTAAGCTATCTCATATACCTGCTAAGCATGTTAGGGGGCAGCCGAGATTAGTAAAAGCCGCTCTTTTGCAGGTCAATCGATGCTAGAATTCAGCTTTCGAATTTCGCAGGGCAAAAACTGCTGCGGCCTCTAGTGGGGTCATGCGTGGGGCGTGGATTTTTGCTTGCGGAAATAGAGCGGTTATTTTCTCCACGATCAACTTGCGGTAGAGCGTTTCGGAGCCTCCGAGGCCACCGATAATTACAATCGAAAAATCTTCATCCAGCCCTGACTGGGCATGAACTTTGGCGACTAGCTTAATGAGGGAACCGGTATTCGTATCTATGATTCTGCGAGCTTGTATATTCCCTTCGTGGGAAAGACTGATAACGGATCGGGCAATATTTGAGATCTCATCGCGTGAATCCGAATTGGCCTCGACAATCCCTGCATTGATGGCATCAATCGCGACTCCGTATCCACTTCCTGGTTCGTAACCGTTGGGAAGTCGATTGCTAGCTGATTGGAATTCCCCTCTATGGCCTTTGGCGATGCCGGCCGCCCCAGTTCCTGCGATAAGGCAGATTCCCGGCAGATCGCCTAAAGCCGCCTCGTAGGCTATGGAAAGATCGTGATCGATCTTCAAGACTCCGTTGCATGCCCATTGAAATCGAGAGAGCGACTTTGTCAGCTTGGCCTGTTCTTCGCTGTTTCGAATTCCGGCGACCCCGCAGAATACCGATCGAATTTCAGTCACGTTAGCATCAAGTGATTCCAGGGTATGAGAAACTGCTTCATTAATTCGATCTCCCGCGTGCAAGAAACCTATATTGTGAGGGTTGCAGCCGGAAACCGTGTATGACTTCAAGGGGCGTGCTTGGGCATCAATCGCGAGAGCACGCGTATGTGAGCCCCCGCCATCGATGCCAATAAATGCTTGTGAGGACTGTTCCATGGAGAATCAGGGTAATTTGAATGATTACGAGAGACGTGCGTAACGCAATTTCAATTCTTTCCGTTGGAGCAGGCAATCGTTGTCCGAACAGTTCTCAAATGCGATTCTGCATCGAATGAATCTTTGTAAACCCGGATTGAGCCCGCGCAAGTCAACTTACGACCGGTTCCGGATCGACCCATTTATCATGCTTTTTGATCAGCTCGATCAGACGGTCGTCCGCTTCGGATTGAGGTATGTTGTACTGGACGCATTGCTTCCCCACGTAGAGATTAATCTTTGCCGGTGCTCCACCCACATAGCCAAAGTCCGCGTCTGCCATTTCACCAGGGCCATTTACGATGCAGCCCATAATCGCAATTTTGACTCCTTTCAGGTGTCCGGTTTTTTCTCGAATACGTTGAGTGGTAGACTGTAGATCAAAGAGGGTTCGGCCACAGCTAGGGCAGGCGACAAATTCCGTTTTCGAGATTCGGGCGCCCGCGCCTTGTAGTACGTTGTAGGCAAGTTTTGTAGATCGAACGAAATCTTCTTCAGACTCTATACTTATGATATCGCCGATTCCGTCACACAGGAGGCTTCCGGTGAGGTTGCTCGCGTCTAGGAGTCGGTCTAGAAAGGAAGGAGAATTAAATTTCGATTGAGCCTGATTTCGGATCCAAACAGGTGAGGCGTTGTGCCAATGATTCAATCGTTCCGCAAGCTGCCGATATAATCCTACCTGATGGCTTGGCCTCTCAGCGAATAGGTTCGATCTTAACGTAACAATTAGATTGTCGGCCGACTCTGAAAAGATTCCGTCGGCCGAGTTTGGACTCAGCCCGGCGATTGGAATCGCTCCATAATCGTAACAGATTCGCACGAACCGCTTGTATTCGTCGAAGGCACTGTCTTCGAAATCCCGAACCAAAGCGAGTGGTATGCCGGATTGGGGAAGAGATCTGGAGAGTGACTCAAGGTCGATCTCGCAAGAGACTTCAACAACCAATAGCGGGATCTGGTCTCCGATCGATTTGAGGACGGTTTCAAGGTTAACGATTTCGTCCACGCTGCCAATTTTGAAACACAGACCTTCGATTGGCGTGTCCGCCAGCAAGGGGGCTTCCTTATTGATGAAGGACTCCAGTTGATCAATCTCGGAAAGGGGAATTGCGCTGTAGGTGAACACGGTGGGTGGCACTTCAGGACCCACTTTTAAGTCCTTTCCCAATGTGAACGCGTTCGTGTGGCGCCTTTTGTAATGATAGGGGTCGATAGAATCGGGTTCTTGGGAATCGATATTACCTTCGACCCAATTGTCCATTGCTTTTCTGGCTATGGCTTCCGCTACTGGAATCTCGAAGACAGGGTCTTCAGTTAGTGAAACGCGAATAGTGTCGCCCAGTCCATCTGTAAGTAAGCTACCAATACCGATCGCACTTTTGATGCGTCCATCCTCACCGTCACCTGCTTCAGTGACCCCGAGATGTAATGGGTAATCCATTTTTTCAGCATTCATACGGTCGACGAGCAGCCGGTAGGCTTCGATCATCACCTTTGGGTTGCTCGATTTCATGGAAAGGATCATGTCGTAGAACCCGTGAGTTTCGCCGATTTGTAGAAACTCGAGCGCGGATTCGACCATTCCAAGAGGGGTGTCCCCGTATCGATTCATTATGCGGTCGGAAAGAGAACCATGATTGGTTCCTATGCGCAATGATCTACCCAGTTGCTTTGCCCTAAGTACAAGCGGGGAAAAGCCCTCGTGGAGACGGTCGAGTTCTTCGTTGTATTGGCTGTCTGAATATTCCCTAACCGCGAACTTCTTGTTGTCCGCATAATTACCGGGGTTCACTCGTACTTTCTCAACGTGCTCAACGGCCTCCATCGCTGCTGAAGGAAGGAAATGAATATCGGCCACGAGGGGATTGCTGAATCCGGCGGCCCGAAATTGGGTGTGGATGTCTTTTAGGGCTCGAGCCGCACTCTTGTTGGGGGCTGTTATGCGGATGATCTCGCATCCCGCTTCGGCGAGATCAATAGCCTGCCTAACAGTAGCCTCGACGTCCTGAGTGTTTGTTGTCGTCATCGACTGAACTCGGACGGGATTGATTCCCCCAACTCCGATCTCTCCGACAGATACTTCGCGACTAGGTCGTCGGACCGTAGCGAATCGAGACGAGCAATAGGAACTCATGGAATTCAATGCGTCGATTCGGCCATTTAGGCCGGAGCGTCTTCAACCTTTATCAGTCTGACAGGTTGGTTGTTGGTTTCCGGTTCTCTCGTAAAGAGTCTGCCGACGTCATGGAATGTGACATACAGCATGAACGAGAAAAGCAATATCATGAAGCTGCCTTGGATCGTGGCAGCAAAATTGGGCGGTATTGGCTTTCCGGTTATCTTGGCGATTGTGGCAAACGCGATGTGCCCACCGTCGAGAACCGGGATTGGGAGTAGGTTGAATATGGCGAGGCTGATGTTGATCATGAGTGCTATCTCCATGACTCTAACGATGCCGATCGCTGCAGTTTTCACGATAATGTTGGTGATTCCAACAGGTCCGGACATGTCCTTTAGCTTGGCATCAGAACCTTGGCTTATGAGTGATCTTAAGGTCTGGTAGGTACGTTTTACAACGTCGATAGACAGTGCGATAGGGTTGATGTGAGCGGTGTAGCGCTCGATCATGGCTCCTAGGCCTGCTCCAATCGCATAAAACTGTTCCTCGGAAATGTTGAATCTCGACAAGACCGGAGTGACGACGATCTCCATCGTCTCTATTCCTTTAGATCCTTCCCTTTCGATGGTGAATCGAAGCGGCGCACCTTGGGACTCACGGATAACTGTCGTCAAGTGCTGGGGACCGTAGATCGTTACGCCATCAATTTTCTTAATGGTGTCTCTCGGAAGAAGTCCGGCTTCCTTGGC
>Ga0213868_10006356_pt1 | contig 10456 bp, 10 predicted proteins | sample PICome_9_FD_160087 | JGI IMG/M metagenome (GOLD analysis project Ga0213868, IMG submission 160087) | Coastal seawater microbial communities near Pivers Island, North Carolina, United States - PICO127 | ecosystem: Environmental > Aquatic > Marine > Coastal | place: USA: North Carolina...
GAAGGGGCTTAGAGGGCCTTAGCTGCCGTTGCGGATGCCCATAAACAACTGGGGTTTAGCGTGGATGGTGTTGGAGTGTGAGAGGTGGTGATGTGCACTTAATGTGCATTCCCGCCAGGGCCTGCCCTCGCTCGCCGGGAGTTCAATGGGCCTTAGTTCAGCCAACATGCGGAGTCGGTAGGGACGAATTCGATGTCTTTCGGAAACCTTCCGTCAGCCCACAGGTCGCCTCAAGAAAAAATCCCCCGCCCCCGCCTAAACCCTCAAACGGCGAGATAGAAGAACCAGCAAAGCAGCGGGTGCTTCGTCCAAGACTTTCTCCGACCGAAGAGCAGATGGCAATCATTGAGGCCGCCAAATCGAATACGGACATCGCAATCGAGGCTCTGGCCGGAACTGGGAAAACAACAACGCTGAAGATGCTGGCAGACAGCAAGTTAGGCCTGGAAGGCACCTATGTGGCGTTTAATAAGTCAATTGTCGACGAAGCCCTTACGTTTCTGGAATCTCGTACCGGCTGCGGTGAAGGAGCCTACGGACATTGCCGTGGTCCCGCCAATCTCGGACTGGCGCTCGAGCAACACCACTGATAATCCTTTTTGCGCAGCAGAGAGAGCGCTAGCCAAACCCGATCCACCGCCGCCCACAACTATTACGTCAGCATCGCGAGGAAAACCTGTCTGCAAGGAATTCATCTTCTGGCTTCCTTTCGCGGAAAAATTCTGGTATCGTTTTCAATCTAGAGCACGACCCACCCCTTTGTCACGAAAAAATTAGGGCCACGAAGTATCTGGGTCAGCTCGTACGAAAGGGACAAAAGGTAGGGCCTCGTCAAATGAGAATCATCGTTCATGGCTGCCAAGAGGCCTCCAAAACTGGGCATTGGCGCCCAGAGAATTGTGGAGAAAAGTGAATACGCCAGATTTGCGAGGGGTCACCCCGGCAATCGTGACTCCGTTTCACGAGGACGGCTCGGTCGACTTCGAGACCTTAGTGACATACTGCGAATGGTTGAAATCGATTCCGGGTGTGACGGGGCTCTGGTGGGGTACGCGGCGTTGATTCCTGAGCTGATGGTTGAACTATTGGAAAAAGCGAAAGCACACGATTATGACGCCGCGAAGGAAGTGTACGACCGGATGATGCCGATTACCCGCGCGGTCTATCACCGAGAGTCACATATGGAGTCGACCATGGCGATGAAGCTGGGTCTGGTGGAACGCGGTCTCTTGAAGAATGCCGTGGTCCGCTCTCCGCTGATGCCTCTTGAGGCAAACGCGTCTAGTGGAATTCGAGAAGCTCTTCAGGTTGCTGGAGTCTTGTAGGGGGATTGGAAAACCTATGAAAATTACAGATATTCGCCACGTGACGGTGCCGATCGAATCAGAGATGGCCAATGCGTTCATCAATTTCTCCAAGATGGATGTCAGCGTTCTGGCAATCGAAACAGACGAGTTTCGGGACGGAAAGCGAGTCATTGGCTACGGCTTCAACTCCAACGGGAGATACGCCCAGCCGGGAATCTTGTCCCACCGGGTAGTCCCACGCGTACTCGAGGCCGAGCCGGAATCGCTGATTAACCCGGAGACGGGGATTCTCGATCCGGAGCTCATCTGGAAAGCCGCGATGACCAACGAGAAGCCAGGAGGCCACGGTGACCGAGCGGTCGCAATCGGAGTGCTCGATATGGCGGCTTGGGATATGGCCGCCAAACTGGCTGGAAAGCCGGTGCAGGACCTCATGGCACAAACCACTGGCGCTGGAATTGGTACCCCGAAAGAGAAGGTCTGGGTCTATGCCGCTGGTGGCTACTACTACCCCGGCCAGGGCGTTGACGCCTTGCAAGCTGAGATGCTCAGCTACGTTGACATGGGCTATCGCACGGTGAAGATGAAAATCGGAGGAGCCTCGTTAGAGGCTGACTGTGAGCGAATCGAGGCCGTGCTGAAGGTGCTCCCCGAAGGGGTCACACTCGCCGTTGATGCCAATGGTCGATTTGACGGCAAAGAGGCGGTTCGTTACGGGCAAGCCCTCTCCAACTATCCTCTGCATTGGTACGAGGAGCCCACTGACCCGCTGGATTTCGAGGGTCTTCGCGCAGTTGCTGAGACATATGAAGGCGTGCTTGCGACTGGGGAGAATCTCCTCTCCCGCTCAGAAGCGAATAACCTAGTCCTGTACGGGGGGCTCAGAAGCGACCGAGATGTCCTTCAAATGGATTCAGCACTGAGTTATGGTTTCACCGAGTACCAGAAGACGCTGGCCGATCTTGCGGTGAACGGGTGGAGCGCGGAGCGATGTGTTCCCCACGGCGGGCATCAGTTCAACCTCGCAATTGCCGCGGCCTGTGGGCTTGGAGGCTCGGAATCCTATCCGGGAATCTTCGAGCCGTTCGGTGGCTTTGCTGATGGCATTGAAGTTGTGGATGGTTACGTGGGATTGCCTTCGGTGCCTGGTATTGGACTGGAGGAAAAGGCTTCTCTCGCTCCAATATTGGCCCAGCTGCAGTAGATGGCCGATCATGATTAGTGCCGCACGGTATCGGGTTGCGTGAGTAGCCAGATACTGTGCCCAAGCTGAAGTCGCTGTTTTCCCGCGGGCGAGATGCCCTGCTCCCGATTCTCATGCTCCTTCTGGTGGGCACTGTTGCCGCTGGAATCTTGGTGGAGTCAGTCCGACCGCTTGCTGGTTTGTTCTTGTTGCTGGTTGCCGTGGCTGGTTTCTCTGGCTTAGTCCGCCCGCAAAAGGTCATGATTTCAATCTTGAGTGCCGTCGGGATTGGGCTCGCATTCGCTGGAGTGGCTAGAGGATATTCTCCAGATGTCTCCGAGGTTCTGGCCGTCAATCAAGACATTGTGGCAATGATCCTGTCGGCCTCTTTCGTGGCAATCGTGGCGAGGCCAGACTCGAAAATCGGGTTCCGACTTCGAGGCAAACCGGCAGTCTTTCGCACAGCTCTGGTCACGCACCTCTTGGGGAGTGTGATAGGCCTCAGCGCAGTGATTCTCGTTGGCGATCGCCTCCGTGGTGTCCAAAAGATGAGCCTGCCCAACGCTCTGTTGCTTTCCCGGACCTTCTCAATCGCAGCTTTCTGGTCACCTTTTTGGGCGGCGGCAGCCGCGGCACTGACTTTTGCACCTGGCGCGGATGTATCGATCCTCATTGCCGCTGGCTTTCTGCTTGCGATGCTGGCGCTGGTTCTCGGCACGTGGGGAGTCATCAAAAGGCTTGGTGACACAGCACCGTTGTATCGTGGATATCCGCTCAGCCCAAGGGTGATTTTTCTTCCGCTAATGATGGTTTTTTTGGTCGTGTGGTCCCACTGGGTGTGGCCAGACATTAGAACCACAAACCTTGTTCTCCTATGTTCTTTGCTGATTACGGTCGTGCTGTTGGCCTTGCGGAGCCCACGCTCGATGGGAGCGATATTGTTCCGACACGTGAGGGACGTCTTGCCAACCATGCGTGGAGAGTCAAGTTTGTTTGCGTCAGCAGGTGTCCTTGCCGTGGGCTTTTCCCTCTTCCTATCGACGACTGAAATCTCGTTACCTCGCGTGGATTTCGGGGTTGTTTTTGCATGGGGCGTTGTTATTCTCGTGGTCGCCTTATCGACACTTGGAATCCACCCGATCATCACCATCGGCGTGATCGCAACTCTAATTGCGCCGCTGAATCCCGACCCCACGCTCTTTGCCATGGCGTGTACCGCGGCATGGGGCTGTTCGGCTGCCATTAGCCCGATTGGGGGACTCCACCTGTACATCATGGGGCGTTTCGGAGTGGACAGCTTCACTCTGAGTAAGTCAAATATCTTGTTTGTTGGCGGAGTTGTTTTGCTGGCCCTCCCCATTTTGGGCATCGTGGCCTACCTGCAAGGTGTTGGTTGGTGGTAATACTTAGTTATGCGAAGCAATTGCGCGGATTCTGACGCGGACTCGGTGGCCCTACTTCCGAGGGGCGTTTAGCCCAGATGCAGTCCTGATTGCATGGCCACCATTCGTGATGTTGCGAACCGAGCGGGGGTTTCTCCTGCTTCGGTTACTCGCGTCATCGGTGGCTATCCCAATGTGTCCGAAGTGCTGCGCGGCCGGGTGCTGGCAGCTGTGGAAGAAGTTGGTTACAACCCCGACCTTTTGGCTGCAGGCTTGCGGCGAGGGACGACCAATACCGTCGGAGTAATCATCAACGATATCCTCAATCCTGCGATCGCCCAGATGGTGGACATCATTGAGTCCGAGCTTCGAGTGAAGGGGTTCGGGGTTATTTTCGCCAATTCCAACGGCGATCCCGCAAACGACCTGGAGAGCCTTCGTCTGCTAAAACAACGACGTGTCGATGGCTTGATAGCCGCCTTCTCAGACGACCAGCAAGAAGAGTTGCAGCAAGATCTCGCCAACTTGCCGATTCCCACAGTGTTGCTCGATCGGAAAATGGACACCCCGGGAATCTCTGCGGTTCTTACTGATCATTATGCAGGCGCTAGCTTGCTCCTTCGTCATTTCATCGACCGAGGGCACAGGGAAATTGGGCTGATTAATGGTTCCCTTTCGGGGTATCCAAGCAGAGCGCGAGCGTATGCCTATAGAGACATCATGAAGGAGTTTGACCTACCAAATCGGCCCGAGTTGCAGATGAATGAAAGGGGCTCGGAAGAGTTTGGTCGCCGAGCAATTCGAGAGCTCTTCTCGTTGGACAACCCGCCCACCGCGATTATCGTCGGGAATGGAAACACCGGGGCTCTTGCAGGGGTATTGGGTGAGATCAGGGATCGACGGATTCGAATTGGTGAGGACTTAGCTCTCGCCGCCTGCGAGGACGGCCCTTTGACTACCCTCCATACCCCTCCAATTACGACTCTGCGCCGCGACATTGTTGATTTCGCCATGAGGGCTACGCATCTCACCTTGCAAATGCTCGAGAAGAAATCCGATAGTTCGCATGAGGTCTTGTTGCCGTTGACTTTGAATATAAGAGAGTCGACAGATTGGGACATCGCTGGTCGAACGGCCGGCGCAGCGATGTCCTCTTAGCGCTGCAACTGGCGGCAATAACTCAAGGTTTCGCTTTGCCCGGGCTCTTGGATACTGAGATTCCGCGTTGGTGAGCTTTCTCGATGTCGATGTTGTCCACGCCAGCACCCATGTGCTGAATCAGACGACATCGCTTCATTTGTCCGAGAACGGCTGCGTCAACCTCCATGCGACCTGGTATCAGGACATCGAGTGACGACAGGAGCGAACCCACATGGGTCTCCTTCACAGCCACGAACTCATGATCTACAAGAGCCTCGCGAAGTTGCTCGGTAGTCGCTCGCGGGCCATCGCTCGCTCGTACTATCAGCACGTCACCTTCCTCCGATTAATCACGCCGCGTATCGGGTACGTAGGCGACTGAAGAACCGCAACCCTTCGACTCCACACTCTGGAGCCCCATACCCACTCGATTTCCAGCCAGAGAACGGCATCCCGAACGACCGGTGGTTCGTCGGAAGGTTCACATGGACGACGCCGGCCTCCACCTCGGCTAGGAATGCTTTGGCTGTCGCTGGATTTCTTGTGTAGATGGAGGCAGAGAGCGCGTACTTGGTCTCATTCGCAATCGCGATGGCTTCGCTCGTTTGGGCGTAAGGGATAACAGCTAACACGGGACCGAACACCTCCTCCTCACGAATGACTGAGCTAACTGGTGGGGCCACGATCACCGCGGGGGCCGCAAAAGATCCGCTCAAAGCGTCCGGCTGAACCGACCCCTCAATTATTCGGCATCCAATCTCGCGATACTCCTCAAGGACCGACTTGACCCGATCCGCTGCTTCCGGTCTGATCAATGGCCCCATGTCGCCGTCGGGCCCGACTCGATAGCTAGCTACTCGGTTCGTCAACCGTTCTAGCGCTTCGTCGAGGAGGGATTCGTGAATGACGAGTCTCCTTGTGGCGACACACCACTGGCCAGCACAGGTGAAGGCTGCGGTCACTACATCCGAGAGCGCAAGCGACAGATCGGCGTCCGGGGCGACCACAACAGGATTTGAGCCTCCCATCTCCAATTGGCACTTGGCGTGACGCCGCGCGCATACCTCCGCGATGACGCGACCGGTACTGGTTGAACCCGTAAACGAGACCGCACTGACGAGTGGGTGTTCAACCAGGTGTGAGCCGGTCACTCCGGTACCCACCAAGCAGTTGACCAAACCTCTTGGAAGAGTGCCGGTTGCCAAGTCCGCTACCTCGATCGCAGTAGCCGAGGCAAGTTCTGAAGGCTTTATCAACACTGAGTTCCCCATCAGGAGAGCTGGCGTCAGCTTGCGCATGAGAACAGATAGTGGAAAGTTCCACGGGGTAATGAGTGCCACGGCACCAAGCGGCATGTACTCGATCCCCGACTCGCCCTCCGGTTGCGATCCCAGGTCACCGAAAACCTCTGAGAAGTTGTAGGCCTCTTTGATGCTTGACGCAAACTCTGCCGAGGCCTCATCGTGTGGCTTACCCGTCTCTCGACTGATGAGCGAGACAAGCGACTCCTCTTGCGCTGCCACTTTCCCCAAGAAGTCCCGAACTGCTTGGACGCGCTGTGATAAATCGGATGATCGAATCCAGGATCTTTGCGAGACAGCGGCTCTTTGGACGGCCTCATCAATCTGCTCCCTCGAGAACTCATGGAACGTATAGACACCTCGCGCTGCGTCCAGAGGTGATAAGTGCGTGAACTCGGGACCAACACCGTCGACAGCGCTGCCATCAACACGTGATTTCAGCAGCTCCGGTTCGAGCCTCTGACCGGTCATTGGAACTGATCCTGCTCGACTAACCCAGCGAGAACTTCGAAGAGGCGTGCATTGGATTCGAGGCCGATTCCGGGCTCCTTCGGTCGGTCGACGTAACCGCCTTGAAGCTTGGCGGCGTCTCCGAAACCACCGAATGGCAGGAAGACGCCGGGATAGGCCTCGTTGCCTCCGAGGCGCATGGCCGCGGCCAAATGAAGGGAAAGCTGGTGACCACCGTGCGGTATGCACCGACGCGGGCTCCATCCGTATGTATCGAGCATTTCGAGGGTCCTGACATACTCAACGATCCCGTAGCTGAGTACCGGATCAAATTGAAGGAAGTCTTTTTGGGGATTGAGTCCGGCGTGTCGAACGAGATTGCGTGCCTCGGCGGAGGCGAACAGATTCTCACCTGTAGCGAAAGCACCTTTGTAGCTGCTTCCCAACGCGGCCTGGAGCACAAAATCGTGCGGATCCCCGGGTTCCTCAAACCACTTCAGGTCGTAGGGCTCGATCTCCTTAGCGAACTCAAGGGCAGACGCGAGGTCGAAGCGACCGTTGGCATCGACTGCGACATTTCCGCCAGATCCAACTACATCAATCGCAGCTTCAATCCTCTTGAGGTCCTCCACGATCGGGGCCCCGCCCACCTTGATCTTCACCGACTCGAAGCCGGCGTCGAGGTACGCCTTCAGTTCGTCACGAAGCTGTCGTGTTGACTTGTCGGCCGAGTAGTAGCCCCCGGCTGCGTAAACCGCAATGCGCTCTTCCGGTGGCTCCAAGTCGAACACATCAGATAGGTGGTCGGCCAGCGGCTTGCCAACAACTTTGCTAGCGGCGTCCCAAAGCGCCATGTCGAGAACACCGACAGCGGTAGCACGCTCCCCGTGGCCGCCCGGCTTTTCGTTCTTCATCAGTACTTCAAGAGCTCGAACTGGGTTGAAGGTCTCGGTGCCGTTGACCTCGTGAACGAGATCCCTCTCTTCAGCGTTAAGAAGGCGCGGGATGAATCGGCCAGCCAATAGACCGTTGACTGCGTACCGGCCATGAGAGCTAAATCCGTATCCGATGACACGACGCCCATCCCGGATCACATCTGTGACCAATGCAACAACGGACACTGACATCTCACTGAAGTCGATGTAGGCGTTCTTGATTGATGCCCCAATCGAGACAGAGTCGTGGCGTACGTCAAGAAGTCTCATCGGCTAGATAGGGATGATCTCAGCGCGCCCGCTTCGTGTTCCATTGAGGCGATCATGGGCAAGGCATTCGACTCTAGGCTTCTTCGCTCCTCCAGCGTCAAGGCCTCGAGGGGCGATGCGCAGACGTCAGATCGGATAACGCCCAGTTCTTTCAGACAGAATTTGAGAACTGCAACAGTGGGTGCCCAGTTGGCACGACCTGCCAGCCCGAGATGCTGTTGGAGATCTGATAGCTGAGCCTGCAGCCGTCTTACTTCCTCCCATTCGCCGCGCTCGCCTGCATCAACTAGAGCAACGCAGTGAGCAGGAACGAGATTCGCAATAGCGCACATCGCTCCAGATGCACCGACCAAAAGCGACGAGTCGACAAGCATCGCTCCTCCGACGAAGCTGCGAATCGACAGTCCACGTCGGCGACAGCCATCGACAACGGCTCGGAGCCAGCCCAGATCATTTGAACTGTCCTTGACTCCATCGACCAGACCATCCCCAACCATCTGGACCATGGTCGCCTCGGGGATTCGTGTCTTGGTCATCGAGGGAAGGTGGTAGACGACCAGTGGTAGAGGCACTGCCGATTTGATTGCTCCGTAGTACGCCATCAATTCCCGCGGTTCGTATTCGAGATAGAACGGAGTAATTGCTGCCAGAGCTGTGGCGCCGGCCTCAGCCGCGTCTTCGGCTAAGCGAACGGCTCGCCTGGTGGCGGGCGCTCCCACCTGAGCAACGACGTCGATTCCGTACTCGTTCGACCTGTAGATCTCAGCAACCATCGCAATCACTTCTGACCGTTCTGCATCCTCCATGGCGTGGAACTCTCCTGTGGTTCCGTTAACCCAAATACCTCCGATTCCAGCGGCGACTAGCCGTTCGACTTGCCCTCGTAGGCTCTCTTCGTCGACCCGTTCGTCGGCATGCATCGGAGTAACCAGCGGAGGGATAACTCCGCCGAGTTGGTTCGTTCTGTTGTGTTGACCAGGCGAACTTTGATGACTCATCATTTCTCCTTTGTTTGGTGATCTCGATTTGGCTCGAGCACTGCGTCCGTGCCGGCGAGGTCGCCGTCGACGAAGTGACAGGCCAGCGCTTGTGACTGATGGACGTCGATAAGCCGAGGGCGTTCTTCGATACATATCCGCGGCGAGTCGAGCTGCTTAGACAGTGGGCATCTACTCTGAAAGGGGCAACCGAGCTGCTTCTCATATGGCGAGGGAGGGTCTCCATGGAGAACAATCCGATCTCGAGACCGCTCTACAAGGGGGTCTGGCACAGGCTGCGCAGAAAGCAGGGCCCTTGAGTACGGATGTCGTGGCTGTCTAACTATTCGGCCGGCCGATCCCACCTCAGCCAAAGAGCCGAGATACATGACGCCGATCTGATCACTCACTCCAGCGACCACAGCTAGGTCATGCGCAATAAACAGGTACGTGAGCCCCCTTTCTGTTTGCAGCGCCTGAAGAAGCTGGAGCACCTCTGCCTGGATTGAAACGTCAAGGGCCGACACCGGCTCATCGCATATCAAGATCTCCGGTTCCACGGCAAGGGCGCGCGCTATCCCGACGCGCTGCCGTTGACCCCCTGAGAGCTCTCGGGGCACGCGATCCAAAAAGCTCTCGTCCAGCCCAACCGCAGTCAGCAATTCTGTAGAGCGACTCCTGGTCTCATCCGGAGCGCATATCCCATGGAGGAGAAGCGGTATGCGAATTGCCTTGAAAACCGTGGACTTTGGATTGAGGCTGCTCAGGGGATCCTGGAAGATCATCTGGATTCGGCTTGCGTATTTTCCTGGCTTCGAAGCATCTATCGCCTTTCCATCGAGGGCGACCGAACCTTCTGACATCGCGACAAGCCCTACGATTGCGCGAGCCAAGCTGGACTTTCCGCTGCCGCTTTCGCCTACCAGGCCAAATGTTGTGCCCTTCGGAATCGAGAAGGAAACTCCATCGACAGCTCTGAGATTCCGACTCCGACCTCCTGGCAATCGAGTCGTGTAGTCGATTACGACGTTGTTCACCTCCAGCCTCGGAACAGCCATCACACCCATCCCTCTTGGTCCGTGGCGAAGCACCGGGCAAGTTGTCCGCTGGCTCGAATCGTCAAGGTTGGTTCATCAGCCGAACAAGCGTCTCGCCAGAACTCACAACGAGCGCTGAAACGGCATCCGGTTGGACCCACTTGCGGTACACGAGATAGGCCTCGATCGCCCGAGGTCTCTGATCCGGAGGCCGTGTCGTCGAGGGTGGGTACTGCGGAAAGAAGCATTCGCGTGTACGGGCTCTGGGGGTTGCCAAAAACGGCTTCGGCCGGGCCGGATTCGAGTACGCGCCCGCGATAGAGAATGGTCAAACTGTCACACAGACGCGCAGCGACGCCGAGGTCATGGGTAATCAGCAGAACGGCGAGATGGTGAGTTCTTACCTTGTCATCCAAAAGGTCCAGTATCTGAGCCTGAACAGTGACGTCGAGGGCGGTCGTCGGCTCATCGGCA
>Ga0213868_10006362_pt1 | contig 10452 bp, 6 predicted proteins | sample PICome_9_FD_160087 | JGI IMG/M metagenome (GOLD analysis project Ga0213868, IMG submission 160087) | Coastal seawater microbial communities near Pivers Island, North Carolina, United States - PICO127 | ecosystem: Environmental > Aquatic > Marine > Coastal | place: USA: North Carolina | collected...
ACAATTTCTTGACCAAGTCTTGAGAGCCGGACTATTCTTAACGGGGTCTTGAAGAACTGACGAAACCTCGTTGAGGGGAGGCACCAAAAATGCGTAAGCGCGGAGTTCGCTGGTCCTGACCAGCACATCATGAAAACCACTGTCGAAGGCCGCACTCGGGTGCGGCCTTCGACGCGTCCCGGGTGAGCGTCGCTCTCGGTGAGCGAATGCTGTGATCAGCTGCGTTTGGGGTCGGCGAGCGGCTGCACCAGCGTCCACACGCACACGAGCCCGGCCGCCACCATCCCGAGGATCAAGGGGATGCGGGCCGACGTCACGGTTGCAGCGACGCCCGCAGCCGTGATCGCGACGATCTGGCCCACGTACTGTGCTCCACCCGCCACCGACATGGCAGCGGATCGGCCCACGGCCGGCAATCGTTCGCCAACGACCTGGTTGGTGGGTACGGCGATTGCATCGACGGCACCCGACAACATGAAGGCCGTGCCAGCGATGCCCGGCACCGTGCCAAGCGTGAACAGCGCGGCGGTGCCCGCAGCGAGCAACCCTGCTCGACCGGCAGCCACTCGCAGCAGAGCAACGTGGTCGTCTGCCTTGGGCATCATCACCATGCCAATGATCGAACCGACCGCCACCAGGGCAGCGAACGCACCGACGAATTTCTCCGACAAGCCGATCTCGTCAGTGAACGGCACGACGAGCACCTCGGGGAGGATCATGAACATCGACACTCCGACGAACAACACCAGCGCACGCAGACACACCGGATCCGAACGCCACACGGCAAGTCCGGCCCTGAGTCCGCGTAGCCCCACCTCTGCGTCGTCGTGGCGGTCGGCGGCAGACGTGGAACGCAGTCTGCGCAGCAGGAGTGCCGACAACAGGAACGTCAGTGCGTTGACGGCCAAGGCCGTCTCCGCACCGATCAACGCCACAACGATTCCACCGCCGGCGTAGCCAGCCAACACTTCCACCTGAGAGAACACCCCACTGAGGGCCAAGGAACTCGGATAGTGGTCGGCGTCGACGACCTCGACCATGGTTGAGGCTCGCGCGCCAGCGAATGGGGGGACGGCCAGGCCGGCCAAGAAAGCAAGCAGCAGCAGCGACCAGATCGGCTGTGGAATCAGCATCGCAGCGAACAGCACGGCGCGCGCGATGTCTGCAATGACCATCACGCTGACCCGACCGAACCGGTCGGCGTAGGTTGCGAGAACTTGGCCCAGCCCGATCCAGGGGAGGAGCGACACCACGGTGACCATTGCTGTCCACAACGCCGACTGCGATCGGTCGTACACCAAGACCGACAGAGCGAGTCGGCCTGCCCAGTCGCCCAGTCCCGACACCAGCTGAGCCAACATCAGTGACCTGACTTCGGGCTGTCGCAGAGGTGCAAAAAGGTCGGTCAGGCGCTGTTGCACAGACGAGCATTCTGCCTCGCGGCCGTCGAGTTCACCAACATCTTGGGCTGCATGGGAAACTGCTGTCCGTTTCACGACCGAACGAGCGAGCACAGCGGGGGTCGAGGCTCTAGGCTGTGGATCCCCCGCTTGAGCCAGCGTTGTCTCGAGCATCCTCGTGTGAGGCCGCTGGTCAGTGTCGATCCGGCTGTCTTCGCGATTTCGTAGCCGATCAACGACTCGTGGATGTGACAATGCAGCAACCTCCTGGCCCCTCTGGCCTCTACGATCCCCGTCAGGAACACGATTCCTGCGGCGTGTCCTTCGTCGCGAACTTGAAAGGCGTCCGTTCAAATGAACTGGTCGTGACAGGTCTGCAGGCGTTGACCAATCTTGAACATCGTGGGGCAACAGGCGCCGAGCCTGACTCGGGCGACGGCGCCGGAATCCTGCTGCAGGTTCCGGACCGCTTCTTTCAGGAGGTCACCGAGTTCAAGCTGCCTGCCGCTGGCGCCTACGCCGTGGGCATCGCCTTCCTGCCGTCGATTCCTGAATATGCACAGGACGCAATGTCAGCGATCGAGGTGAGTGTCACCGATGCTGGACTTCACGTGCTTGGTTGGCGCGACCTGCCGATCAATCCCGACTGTCTGGGCAAGACGTCACGCGAGGCGATGCCGACGTTCAAGCAGCTTTTCGTCAGCGACCCGGAAGGTGCCACGGGCATCGAACTCGATCGGAAGGCGTTCGTTGCTCGTAAGACGTCGCGCCGTGAGCTCGTGGGTGACCTCGACAGCTACTTTTCATCGCTCTCCAGCCGCACGATCGTTTACAAGGGCATGCTCACGACGCCACAGCTGAGCGAGTTCTTCCCCGATCTGCGTGATCCGCGAGTCGAGTCAGCATTGCTGCTCGTGCACAGCCGGTTCAGCACGAACACGTTCCCCTCGTGGCCGCTGGCGCATCCCTATCGATTCGTCGCTCACAACGGTGAGATCAACACCGTGCAGGGCAATCAGAACTGGATGCGCGCGCGTGAGGCGATGCTGGAAAGCCCGCTCTTGCCGGGCATCGACCGGGCGTTCCCGATCTGTACGCCAGGATCCTCCGACACGGCTCGGTTCGACGAAGTTCTCGAACTGCTGCACCTTGGCGGATATCCGATTCATCATGCAGTACTCATGATGATTCCTGAAGCGTGGGAAAACGACGAAACAATGTCGCAGGAGCAGCGCGACTTTTACCGGTTCCACGCGGCGATGATGGAACCCTGGGATGGTCCGGCATCGGTCACCTTCACCGATGGCGAAATGATCGGTGCTGTGCTCGACCGCAACGGTCTGCGCCCGAGCCGATATTGGGTCACCGACGACGACCTTGTCGTCATGGCGTCCGAAGTCGGTGTGATCGACATCGAGCCGAGCAAGGTGGTGGCCAAGGGTCGTCTGCAGCCGGGCAAAATGTTCTTGATCGACACCAACGAGGGCCGGATTGTCGGCGACGAGGAGATCAAGAACAAGCTTGCCGAGGAGCATCCCTACGGTGAGTGGCTTGCGGCTGGCATGACCAACCTGCCTGACCTTCCTGACCGCGAGCACGTCGTCTTCAGCCACGACAGCGTCCTGCGCCGTCAGCAAATGTTCGGCTATACCCACGAAGAGCTCAAGATTCTCATCACTCCGATGGCGGCAAACGCGTACGAGGCGCTCGGATCGATGGGTACCGACACTCCGCTGGCCGTGCTGTCGGACCGGCCACGGTTGCTGTTTGATTACTTCAAGCAACTCTTCGCGCAGGTTACCAACCCCCCGCTGGATGCGATCCGCGAAGAAGTCGTTACCGCGGTGTCAGCGTCGGTCGGACCAGAGGCGAACCTGCTTGCTCCTGGCCCTGAGAGTTGCCGCCAAATGGCGTTGCCGAACCCGATCATCGACAACGACGAGTTGGCGAAGATCATCCATGTCAATGACGACGGCGGACACGCCGGTCTCCAGGCCAAGGTGCTCAGCGGGCTGTACCGCGTTGCTGACGGTGGGCCGGGTCTCCGAGCGGCACTGGATCGCGTGTGCCAGCAGGCTTCGGATGCAATTGGAGCCGGAGCCAGGATGATCGTGCTGTCGGACCGCAACGCCGACACCATTGACGCCCCAATCCCTTCGCTCCTGCTGACCGCAGCAGTGCACCACCACCTCGTGCGGACCAAGCAGCGCACGATGACCGGCTTGGTCGTTGAAGCGGGCGATGCCCGCGAAGTGCATCACATGGCGCTCCTCATCGGCTACGGGGCCGGTGCGATCAACCCGTACCTCGCCTTCGAGTCGGTGGAAGACCTCATTCATGAAGGCATGCACGGCCTCGGCGACCTTGACGACCAGCTGGCGATTCGCAATTACATCAAGGCCTGTAATAAAGGCGTCTTGAAGGTGATGTCGAAGATGGGTGTCTCGACGGTCGCGTCATACACCGGTGCGCAGATCTTCGAGGCCATCGGTCTCGGCGAGGATGTGGTCGAGCAGTACTTCACCGGAACGGTGAGCCAGCTCGGTGGGATCGGTCTTGACGAGATCGCCTCGGAAGTCGCGGCACGGCACAAGATGGCCAACCCTGATCGACCCGAAGAACGCGCCCACCGCAAGCTTGAACTCGGTGGTGAGTACCAGTGGCGTCGCGAAGGCGAACAGCACCTCTTCAATCCGGAGACCGTGTTCAAGCTGCAGCACGCTGCGCGTGCGGGCCGCTACGACATCTTCAAGGAGTACACGAGCAGCGTCGACGACCAGTCGAAAAAGCTGATGACATTGCGTGGGCTGTTCGAGTTTGCGGACGCCGACCGTTCTGGCCGCTCGCCGATCTCCATCGATGACGTCGAGCCGGTGTCAGACATTGTCAAGCGATTCAGCACCGGAGCGATGTCCTACGGCTCGATCAGCGCTGAGGCTCACGAGACGCTTGCCGTGGCGATGAACCGGTTGGGCGCGAAGTCGAACACCGGTGAGGGCGGCGAAGACGCTGAGCGGCTCTACGACCCGGAGCGGCGCTCGTCGATCAAGCAAGTGGCGTCAGGCCGATTCGGCGTCACCGCTGAATACCTCACGAATTCTGACGATATTCAGATCAAGATGGCCCAGGGTGCCAAGCCCGGGGAAGGTGGCCAACTGCCCGGGCACAAGGTGTGGCCATGGATCGCAAAGACTCGCCACTCAACTCCAGGCGTCGGTTTGATCAGTCCGCCGCCGCACCACGACATCTACTCGATCGAGGATCTGAAACAACTGATCCACGACCTGAAGAACGCCAACCCGGCGGCGCGCGTGCACGTCAAGCTGGTCGCCGAGGCAGGCGTCGGCACCGTCGCCGCGGGCGTGTCGAAGGCGAAGGCTGATGTCGTGCTCATCTCGGGCCACGACGGAGGTACCGGGGCGAGCCCGCTGACATCGCTGAAACATGCAGGTGGACCGTGGGAACTGGGGCTTGCCCAGACCCAGCAGACGTTGATGCTCAATGGCTTGCGAGACCGCATCGTCGTGCAGAGCGATGGCCAACTGAAGACTGGCCGCGACGTTGTGATTGCTGCGTTGCTCGGCGCCGAGGAGTATGGGTTTGCGACGGCACCGCTCGTCGTGTCGGGTTGCATCATGATGCGGGTCTGCCACCTCGACACCTGCCCCGTCGGTGTCGCGACCCAAAACCCTGAACTCCGTTCCCGGTTTACCGGCAAACCGGAGTTCGTGATCAACTTCTTCGAGTACATCGCGGAGGAAGTGCGTGAGATCATGGCCGAGCTGGGCTTTGCCACGATGGACGAGATGATCGGGCACGTCGAGGCGCTCGACACCCGTGAAGCAATCGACCACTGGAAGGCCTCGGGTCTCGACATCAGCCCGATCCTTGCCGTGCCACAGAATCCGTATCACCAGTCGATGATCCAGACCGTCGATCAGGATCATGGCCTCGATGAGGCGCTGGACCAGCAGTTCATTGCGCTGGCTCAGCCCGCCATCAAGGACGGCCACAGCGTCTCGATCGATCTTCCGATTCGTAACGTGCACCGAACCGTTGGCACGTTGCTCGGTCACGAGGTGACGAAGCAGTGGAAGGGCGCTGGTCTGCCCGATGGCACGATCGACCTCACCCTCACCGGATCTGCCGGGCAGAGCTTCGGTGCGTTCGTTCCAGCGGGTATTCAGATGCGTCTGGTTGGTGACGGCAACGATTATGTCGGCAAGGGGTTGTCTGGTGGGCGGCTGATCGTGCATCCGCATCCGCTCGCGCCCTTTGCTGCTGAAGACCACGTGATTGCCGGCAATGTCATCGGCTACGGAGCCACCGGAGGCGAGATTTTCCTCCGCGGCAATGTCGGCGAGCGCTTCTGCGTCCGCAACTCCGGTGCGCTCGCCGTGAGTGAGGGCATCGGCGATCACGGCTGTGAATACATGACCGGCGGCCGGGTGGTCGTGCTTGGGGAGACCGGCCGCAACTTTGGTGCCGGGATGTCCGGCGGCATTGCCTTCGTCTATGACCCGAACGGCGAGTTTGCGAGCAAGGTCAACTATGAGATGGTCAAGTTGGAAGAGCTGACGGCGGAGGATCGTGAGTTCCTGCGTGACACTGTGACCCGTCATCGCGACTTCACCGGCTCATCCGTTGCCGAGGGACTCCTTGCCTCGTGGCCACTCAAGGTCAGCGAGTTCCGCAAGGTGATGCCAACCGACTACAAGCGAGTTCTGAACGTCATCGCCGAAGCCGAGGCATCAGGCCTCGACGAAGATGCCACCGTTAACGCCATCATGGAAGCAGCGAGGTCCTGACATGGGCAAGCCCACCGGTTTTCTTGAATGGGAGCGTCAGACTCCCGCACATCGTCCCGTTCCCGTCCGCCTCCGAGACTGGAACGAGGTGTACGAGCCATTCGATGCCGAAGCACTGAATCACCAGGCGGGGCGTTGCATGGATTGCGGCATCCCGTTCTGCAACAACGGTTGTCCCCTCGGGAATCTCATTCCCGATTGGAACGACCTCGTGTACCGCAACCAGTGGCACGATGCGATCGAACGGCTGCACGCCACGAACAACTTCCCCGAATTCACTGGGCGGCTGTGTCCAGCGCCCTGCGAGTCAGCATGTGTGCTCGGTATCAGCCAGGACCCGGTTGCGATCAAGCAGGTCGAAGTCGAGATCATCAACCGGGCCTTCGACGAGGGCTGGGTCACGCCGCAGATTCCGTCGGTTCGCACCGGTAAGCGGATTGCGGTCATCGGCTCCGGGCCAGCGGGTCTCGCTGCCGCGCAGCAGTTGACCCGAGCCGGGCACGACGTCGTGGTGCTCGAGCGTGCGGACCGTATTGGCGGACTGCTGCGCTACGGCATCCCCGAGTTCAAGATGGAGAAGCGGCACATCGATCGTCGTCTCGAACAAATGGAAGCCGAAGGAACCGAGTTCCGCACGAACGCCGTCGTCGGTGAGAACGTCGATATCGAGGTGCTGCGCGCCAGCCACGACGCCGTGGTGCTCGCCTGCGGCGCAACGGCATGGCGCGATCTGCCCGTACCTGGACGTGAGCTTGCGGGAATCCATCAGGCGATGGAGTACTTGCCGGAGTCGAATCGGGTGCAGTTCGGTGATCAGGAGCAGTCTCCGATCGATGTGAACGGCAAACACGTGGTGATCATCGGTGGTGGCGACACCGGCGCTGACTGTCTGGGTACTGCGCATCGCCAAGGCGCGGCCTCGGTGACGCAGCTCGAGATCATGCCCCGACCGTCAGACGAACGGAATGGGGATCGCAACCCGTGGCCACAGTTCGCCATGGTCTACAAGGTCACCAGCGCGCACGAGGAGGGCGGAGAGCGTCTTTACAGCGTCAACACCGAGCGTTTCGTGGATGACGGGACTGGCCGGGTCAAGGCGCTGATGTTGCACGAGGTCGAGTTCGTCGACGGCAAGTTCGAAAAAGTCGAAGGCACGGACAGGGAGATTCCTGCCGACTTCGTCTTCCTCGCGATGGGCTTTGTTGGTCCGGAGAAAGGTTCGTGGCTTGACGAGCTCGGCGTGGACTATGACGCACGCGGCAACGTGGTGCGCGATGACAACTACATGACGAACCAGCACGGACTGTTCGTGGCCGGAGACATGGGCCGGGGACAGAGCCTGATCGTTTGGGCGATTGCTGAAGGTCGAGCAGCAGCAGCGGGAGCCGACGCACTGCTGATGGGCGAGACAACGCTGCCGCGGCCAATCGCGCCGACCGAACGCCCCTTGATGTGAAGGCCGGGTATTCAGGATGGGTGTGCCGCGCACATACTGCCCTGCCAACACTGTCTTGATAAGACCACGTACGATGCCCACATGGGTTTGAAGAACATGGGTAAATTCGGTCGGATGAGCGTGCTGACATGGCCAATTGTGGCTGGCGCGCTGGTTCTCGCGAGCTGTGGCAGCGACGCGACGAGCGGCGCTACGGCGTCGACGATCAACCTCGACGCCACCAACTACATCGTCAAGGACCCAGTCACGACGACCATTGCGCCATTGTCGGGCGGGGACGAAACGGCGACCGGATCTCAGACGTATGTCGTCCAGTCGGGTGACTACGCCATCAAGGTCGCCGATCAATTCGGCGTGCCGCTCACAGACCTCCTCAACTTCAACGGGTGGGCGACCGGCAACGAGTTCCCGTTCCCTGGCGAAGAGATCAAGATTCCACCGGGCGGCACGACACAGGCAGCGGCGACTGACGCCGACACCGACGTTGCGGCAGCAGCAGGCGAGGACGGCGAGGCCTCGGTCGGCGAGACGATTCCGGACACCGGCTCAAATTGTGCACCCGGTTCGTACACGATCGAAGACGGTGACAATGCCCGTTCGAAGGTTGCCAACAAGTTTGATGTCACGGTCGAGGCGCTCGACGCGGCGAACGCCGGAACGAGTGGCTACTCGGCGTTTTACCCCGGCCTGAAGATCGTCATCCCCGCAAAAGCCGACTGCTAAATCCGGCTGCAGCGACCTCAGTGACTTTGGGGTCGCGAGCAGACGTAGCCGAGCAGGTGTGACTGAGCAGGTGTGACTGACCAGCCGTGACTTAGAGGCCTTCGAAGATGTAGTTGTGCTGGACGACGTGGTCCATGCGTGCCGACGGTGCCGCTGAGTATTGGTGGCCGGGGTACAGAATCGTGTCACCAGGGACCCTGGCGAGTCGCTGCAGGCTTTCGATCATCTGTGCCCCATTGGACCCGGGGAGGTCGGTTCGGCCGCAGCCGTCAAGGAACAGCGTGTCACCAGCAACAAGCTTGCCGTCGACGAGAAAACACTGGCTGCCGGGTGTGTGCCCAGGTGTGTGGAGCAGGGTGATGTCGATGGCACCGACGCTGAGGACATCACCGGAGCCGTGCTCGACGAGGTGATCAGGGCTGACGTGGGTGGTCTTTCGGACCCATTCGGTCTCATCGGCCTGAATGTGAATGGGACAGTCGACCTTGTCGAGGAGGGACGCGATGCCATCGATCTCCATGCCCATCATCGAACCACCGACGTGGTCAGGGTGGTAATGCGTGGCCAGGACGCCGGTCACGGTCATGTCGTCGGCTGCGACAACGTCGATGAGTTCTGCCGGGGCGTAGGCCGGGTCGACGAGCACGCACTCGCCGGTCTCTCGGTCGCCGATGGCGTAGACGAAGTTGACCATCTGCTCCGCGAGCTGATCGCCGTGCGCGAAGTCGCGTCCGGACAACAGCTGGCGGAAGTAGAGACGATCGTTGTTGGGAGCAGGTGCGTTCTCAGTCACCCCTGCAGCGTACGCTGAGGCCCCTATGAGCCCGCAGGCAAGCGACACTCCCATCAGGTACGGCGTCGTCGGTGTCGGCATGATGGGCGTCGAACACATCCAGAACATTCTCGCTCTCGACGATTGCGTCGTGACCGCTGTGGCCGACCCCCATTCTCCTTCGCTTGACTCGGCGCAGCAGGCCGTTGGCGCCGAGACGCCGCTGGCGAAGTTCAGCACGGTGGAGGAGCTGATTGCATCGGGGCTTTGCGATGCGCTCGTCATTGCCTCGCCGAACTTCACGCACCACGACATCCTGATTCCGGCGATCGAGTCCGGTCTCCACCTCCTTATCGAGAAGCCGCTGTGCACCACGCTCGATGACTGTCGCGAGATCACTGATCTGGTTGCCACGCGACCGGCTGAACAAGTGATTTGGATGGGTCTGGAGTACCGGTACATGCCTCCCCTCCAACGGTTGATGGCCGAGATCGCCGCCGGCACCACCGGCGATGTGAAGATGGTCGCCATCCGCGAACACCGCTTTCCGTTCCTGGTCAAAGTCGACAACTGGAATCGGTTCAGCAAGAACACGGGGGGCACCCTCGTCGAGAAGTGCTGCCACTTCTTCGATCTCATGATCCAGGCCACGGCGAGCCGTCCCGTGCGCGTGATGGCATCAGGATCACAGGACGTCAACCACCTCGATGAGGTGTACAAAGGCGAGCGGTCCGACATTCTGGACAACGCCTACGTCATCGTCGAGTTTGAGAATGGCAGCCGCGGCATGCTCGATCTGTGCATGTTCGCAGAGGCGAGCAAGAACGAGCGCGAGATCGTCGTCGTGGGCGACAAGGGAAAGCTTGAGGCACTCGACACGGAGTCGATCGTGCGCATCGGTCAGCGAACCGATGATATTTGGAGTGGCGTCAACGTGGTGAACGAAGAGACGGTCGCCGACAGCAGCATCAAGCACCAAGGCCTTCATCACGGAGCGAGTTACCTCGAGCACGTCGACTTCGCCGATGCGATTCGCACCGGTCGGCCTGCCGACGTGACCGTGCTCGATGGACTCTGGTCTGCCGCCGTCGGCTTCGCAGCGCACCGCTCGCTCGAGACAGGACTCCCCGTTGTGCTCGACGATCTGCCCCAAATGGCGGGCATCGCGTTCGGACAATGAGCCGCCTCATTGCATTGACCGCAGGTCAACAGGTCGTCTTCGGTGGTGACCAGGTGGTCGAGGTCTCTGCCGAACTTGCCGACGCATTCCAAGTCGGGGATCGGCTGGTGGTG
>Ga0213868_10006364_pt1 | contig 10450 bp, 8 predicted proteins | sample PICome_9_FD_160087 | JGI IMG/M metagenome (GOLD analysis project Ga0213868, IMG submission 160087) | Coastal seawater microbial communities near Pivers Island, North Carolina, United States - PICO127 | ecosystem: Environmental > Aquatic > Marine > Coastal | place: USA: North Carolina | collected...
TTTCTAGATGCTCTATGTTTTTTTTATCACCCGTAATGAAATTATCCATTCCAATAACGTGGTAACCTTCTTTAATAAATTTATCACATAAATGGGATCCTAAAAATCCTGCTGCTCCGGTTATTAATACCTTCTTTTTATTTTTCATCTTTCAATCTACTTCTTAAATTATAAAAAAACCATTATTCTTAATCTTATAAATTTAGTTCATCAAAAATAACTGCTTAGTTCATCAAACCCTATACCCTCCAATAAAGGCGCCGAAAATTAAAATCTATTTGCTTTCGTATTTCTTTGAAAACTACATCTCAATTAGGCTCATAAATCCGTGTAACACCAGGTTGCATTTTTTCAACCTTTGCCTCATCTATATCTATACACAATTCATTATTTCCTGTTTCCGAAAAACCATACCCAATAACTAAACTAACATATCCTATTCCTAAAACTGTCATTTTTATTAATCTGTTATTTATTTTGTGAATATACTGCTTCTAAATTCTTTATATTCTTCTTAATATTAAATTCTTTTTCAAAAAATTCTTTAGAGTTTTTTGAAAAAGAATTTAATATTTCTTCATTATTTATTAGGTTAAGCACCGCATTTGAGAATGCCTTTTCATCTTCGTTTTTAATTACATGTCCATTATAATTTTCCTTAATTAAATCTCTATTCCCATCAGCATCAGTGGCGACAATTGGTTTCCCTAATGCAAGACTTTCTATTATTGAATATGGCAAGCCTTCATATCTGGCAGTACTTATATATAAAACCGAATTTTTTATTATATTAAAGATGTCTTCTCTTACTGTCCATTCTAACAAGGTAATATTATTTTGCAAATTTAGATTTTGAATTTTTTGTTTAATATCTAATAGGTTTGGCGAATGATAACCAACACCCATTAATACCAAGTGAATATTTTTGTTTTTATTTTTAAGATTTTCTAGAACATCCAACATTAGTTCAATATTCTTTTGATAAGATGGTCTGCCAACCGAGCAAATATAATCGTCAGGCCAAGTTTTCTCAATACTCAATGATTGGATATTACTTATTGGTAGTATAGAGTTATTGAATAAAAGAGCTCTCTCTTTAGGGTAACCCACCTCAATCATTGCTCTATTCCTTTCAGAATTAGATGAAGCTAGTATTTTGTTTCCCTTAAATGAGATTAATTTTTCAACCAAAAGAAACATCCTTCTCTTCAGCTTATTCGAAGCTGACAAATAAGAATATGCCTGTGGCGTGTGCAGCACAGGAATTTTTAGATAATAACCTACTAGTTTAGCAATTATCCCTCCTTTTGCACTATGCCCATGAATAATATCTGGTTGGTACTTTTTTAGTATTTTAATAGTACTTATTAAACATTTAAAATCCTTAACTACATTAATATCTCTATGAAGGGGTAACTTAAATTCTGGAATTTTATTATTCTTGATATCAGTATATGCTATTTCAGAATCATTAGTCCCATGAATTACAATATTATCAAACTTACTTATATCAATGTTTTCTAAAATTAATCGCAGAGAGACATCTACCCCACCAACAGAATGTAAGATATGAGCTATTTTAATTTTTTTCATTGTAGGTTAAATATTCAATAAATTTAAATGCAGTTTACAAATATAATTTTATTTAATGGTTCAAAAAAAACTATATGGATTAATAAATATCACCTACTAGTGAGGGTGCTTTCTTTGTTGCTATAAATTGAGATAAAAATGCCAAAAAGATATATCCCTAATTGTCTTTGTATTACATTTTCAACGCAAAAAAAAGCAAAAAATAGTAGCATTAACACCTTTATTTCAAATGAAATAGATTTAGAATTCCATAACAATATAAAACCACTCAATAATAAAATGAATGGAATTATTCCCCCCATGAGTAAAAAGTCCAAAAATTGATTATGGGTGTTAAATTTCTGTTTTATATAATATGCTTGTTTTGCTTTAATCTCCTTTGTGTTTTCTTTGAAACATGCAACAACAGCTTCTTCCATTTCATCACGTCCATTAAAACCTTTAATCAAAATTAAGTCTTGTTGAAGCATTTTTATCGAACAAGGCCATATAACAAATCTTGGTTCATATGCCTTAAACAAATGAAGCGTCCGGTTTATGTTATCTGATATATGCATTCTGGATTTCATAGTGTCATTAAAACCAAACGTAGTAATTAAAAAGAAAAAGAAAAACAATGTAGCTATTTTCTTAATTCCCCTCTTAATATATGAACTTCTATAAATAAAAGTAAAAATTAAAATAATATTCAATAATATACTTAGCCTTGCTGATATATAAATGCTAAAACATAAAAATATTATTACAGTAGAAAAATACCAAATTCTTATTTTTGGCTTTTTTTCGGCATTTTTAAAACATATAAATATGCATAATGTTAAAATAAAACCAAAATAAGGCCTCTCTAGCCAAAGTAAATCATTAATCAATGCACCAGTGTCCAACAAAAAATTCGGACTTAATAATATTTGCTTAATAATGGCGACAAAAGAACCCGTTATAGCAATAAATGTGCTCAATATAAATGCATGTTCAATCTTATAAATATTTTTAACTTGAGTAAATAAAATTATTAATAACAGAAGTAAAAGAAATCTAGAATTAATAGCCAAATCAACTATAAAATTATTTTTAACTATACTTTCAATTAAAATAAAAAAAACACTTGAAATAATGGCTATTAAATATGCCGGTCTTACAATAATATATTGTTTAAGACAAATCAAAACTAGAACCGAAAAGAGAATAATAAATAAATTAGGTAATGCTGCTGAAATTGGAATAAAAAAAACAACACAAACTGCAAAAAAATCAACTATTTTTTGAAAATTTTCTTTTAAATATACGGCCATATTATTCATGTTGTGTTAATAAGATCATTTAAAAAAGCCGTTTAAAAGTTATAGTGCTTTTTAATGAGTGAATTAACGAACTATAGTAATTATAACTCTTCTTGAGAATTTTAAAAACGAAAAAAGTAACACAAAACAATACTCAAAAAGGCCAACAATATTTAATTTATATCCTAATTTAAATGTTTTAAGTTCACCTTTTTCCATTTCCCATAAATTTGAACTCAATCCAGAATGCCCATAGGCAGGCTTGTTTATTACAGAATTAACTAGACTTTCATTATACAAATAGCAATTATATTTATAAGCTATTCTCAAAAAATATTCCCAATCCTCACTATAACTCATGCTTTCATCAAAAAATCCAATTTCCGAAATAATTTCACGTTTAAAAGCAACAGTAGAGGTCATAAAAAAATTCTTGTACATTAAAAGTTTATCAGATATAAAATTAATTTTATTAAATTTTTTTCCTAAAAAGGAACTTATTTTTAAACCATCTCTATTTGCCCCTAAAAAGTCAATTTGGGGATTTCTTTCAAAAATTTCAAGTTGTATTTTAATTTTGTCCTTTACCCAGAAATCATCGCTATCTAGAAACATGATATAATCTCCTAGAGCTTTTTTTAATCCAAAATTTCTTGCTGAAGAAACTCCTTTGTTCAATTGGTAAAAGTATCTCAGGTTTTGCATTTTATTTAAACACACAAACTCCCTAATAATTTGTTCAGAAGCATCTGTAGAACCATCATTTATTAATATTATTTCAAACTTTTTATAGGATTGATTTACTAGCGATTTTAAAACTGATTCTATTGTATTTTTTGAATTATATACCGGAATAATTATACTTACTAGAAAATTCATTTTCATAAAATAGTTGTGTTTTGGGTATGTTGAACAAAAAAATTATGATATGAATAAGAAATATTGTATTGAGAAATATATCAAAAATAATAACAAAGTATTTACTATGCTAATTTTAATGCATTAATTACTTTTGTTTGAAAATTAAATCATCGAAATGAAAATAGTTTACGAAGGGTTTTATGGTTATAAAAATGCAGGAGATGATGCATTCATTGAAGTTTCGTCTTGGGGTGCTGAAAAATATTGGAATTGCAAAAACAATACATTTTTAGGAGCTTCACTTCCAAAAACAATTCATAAAATAAACACAAGACAAGTTTTCTCAACTATTAAAGGGTTTGATCGAATAAATTTGGTTTCGCATTTAACTAATTCAGATTACCTGATTTCTTCTGGTGGATCAACATTTAGTGAATTACCTGCACACAGTAATAAAGCACTAGCCAGACACTATCAAAAAATTAATAAAAATTTAAAGCTTGGTGCTATTGGAGTTTCAATTGGTCCATTTAAAAACTCTAATTCAGAACAAGATATCATAAAGTATTTACAATCATTAGATTTTTTATCCGTTAGAGACCATAGGTCCTTTATTTATGTTGATTCACTGAATTTACCTTATAAACCAGTAAATGCATTTGATTTAGCGGCATTACTTCCTTTTGTATACGAAAATGAATTTAAACCCGAAGTACAACTTGATAAACAGCCAACAATAGGCATTAGCATCTGTAATTACGAAAGTTATAAAGGTGGGGATATTTTAAAGGAGAAAAACAGAAACACCTTTTTTAAAGAAGTTATAGATTTAATAGCTAAACATACCAATGCTCATTTTAAAGTGTTTATTATAAATGGAAATAAAACTTTTGGTGACCATAAAGCAACAAATCAATTAATTAAAGATATTGATAGTAATAGAGTTACAATTGTCCCATATTTAAGTAATGTTCAAGAAACCTGGAATGAAATCAGCAGTTGTAATCTCATGATATCTACGCGCTTACATGCCAGCATATTCGCTTGTTACGCTCAAGTACCATTCTTTTTAATAGAATATCATGAAAAATGTTCTGATTTTCTTTCAGATGTTGGGCAGGACGAAAGCTATAGGGTTTATGACGCTCAAGTTAGTCCAAGTAGTCTATTGCAAAAAGTGAATGAAATTTTAGGAGATTCATACATTAAACCTAAATTTATCAATGAGACTATAGAGCTTTCTAAAAAGAATTTTACCTCACATAATTTAACATAAAACTTAGCTATGTTTTTATTTTATCCCTATTTTCAATTTATAAATTACTACACATTCTTTTTTTGAATCCACATAAAATTTTGTAGCCTTTATTCAGGATGGGTTAAGGTGTTGCACAGTCTTTTAAATATTTTTTAAAAAGCACTAATATTGCCAGACATAACCAAAAACCATAAATTCTAAACGAATCTATTTGTAACCAATTAAAGAAAAAACCTACGAAACTTATAAATAAGCATACAGATATATTCTTGTTATGAACACTCATTTTATAGGTTAAGTTTGTGCCTTTAATCACTGAAAACTGAAAGACCATAAAGACCATAATACCCAAGATTCCCATTTCTGCCATTATCCGCAAATACATATTAAAACCTGGAGGGAAGGACTTGACATTTTCATTTTGAAAACTAGATGTAAACTCATAATTATGCTTTAATGCCCATTCTGGATAATAATGTCTCGACACATATGACTGTTGCCCCCAACCGGTACCGAGTATTGGGTTTTGCTTAAAAGTTTCAAACATTGCCACTTGAATTCCTAATCTAGATTTATTGGATACAGAGTTGTTTTTTTCGCTATATTCAGTCTTAGTGATATTCAAACCGTCCATTCTTTTTGAAACCGCATTAGATATAGGCGTCCAAAATAAAAACGTAAAAACCAATCCCAAAATGAAACCAACCACCATTGCCTTATTGAAGAAAACTCTAAATTTAGGATACGTTTTATAAGCAAAAAATAACCCAACTAAACACTGTAGTAATATAACAACAAAAGCCGTTCTAGATTTAGAAATCAAGGCTAATATCACTACAAAAAGTAAAGGAATAAATCGGGTTGTTTTTTTTGATGAAGTTATAATATAACTAAACATAAAACCAGAAATGGTTATAAGGTAAGTTCCCAAAGCCGGCGGCTCGTAGGTAAGAGAAGAAACTCTTAACAACCGATAATCTAGTTCAATTTCTACAAAAGGTAAATAATCATAAATCTTTATTAATGATGCCAAAAAGCCCACATTATGAGTAATAATTAAATATTCTAAAATACCACAACTAAAAACTAAACTAAAACTTATTAAAAACGTTCTTCTAATTAGCTTAAAAAACACTAAAACACCTAGGTCCCTTCCTACATTAACAAATGTGATAAAAAATAGAAGCCCAGATATTGCTAAGGAAATAAATTGCCTAATAAAACGCTCTATTCCAGAAGTATGCTTAAAGTAGTTATCTATTATATCTGGCATATTCAATAAGGTAGCGACGAATAGCAGAACAGTAAATAATAAGAAAAGACTATATTCCGTAGATTTTAAAGGAATGTAAAATTTTCCCTTTAAAACACTGTACAGGCAAAGAAAACAGAAAGAAATCAAGAAAAAAATAGGAGAAGAATCACTGCTATATTCTCCTAAAAAACCAAGCCAATTTGGTATACTTGAATTAAAAGGGAGTAAAAATACTCCAAGAATAAAAAATATGTGATATCCTTTTTTTATAAATTTCATTTTGAATCCTTATTTATACTTTTATTTTAATGCAAAATCACTAAAAAATTATAGCGACCTTATTCAACCTATTTTGCTAATTTCCCAAATAGGGTATAAGCCAATCACATACGATGTGCTATTTTTTTGCGATAAAAATAAATTAATATTAGTGAATAAGATATATTGGACATCAAAAAACTTAATGCCATTCCATTATAACCGTAAATGCTAATTGAAAAATACCCTAAAACTATCATGGTTATAAAAGCTGCAATATGTGCTATAAAAAAAGGATATGTAACCTCAATTGCTTTTAACGATATTGAAATAGGTCGAATAAAAAACAATAATAATTGCACGAGCGAAAATATGGCTATCAAAAAAAAGCCAGATCCATATTTTGATTCATAAAGCAAGTTGTAAAAAACAATTGCAAATGCAAAAACAGCTATTAACAATAATACTATTTTCTTATAATTCTTACTGTAAAGTTCTTTCACAAGAGTATCTAAGTTCCGAATTGAATTATTCTTGATATAATTAGAGAAATAAGGAATATAGTAGTTTTCCACTGAAAGAATAAATATGTTGACGATACCTAATATATTTTGAATAGTCCTCACCTTACTAATACCAAAATCATTTATACCGATGGTTTTTGATAAAATAAACAATCCTTGACTATAACCCCAAAATGCAATACCTCCTATAATAATCCATTTCGAATAATCATAATGCTGTAATATGATGTTTTTACACGCTTTTCCCCTTGTTATTCTGAGCTGATTAATTTTGGTTACAAATACTTTTTGATAAGTAAAAACCAATAGTAAATAGGCATTAGCAATAAGAAAAGCCAAAACAAAAACATATAAAATAACATCAAATTCAAGAAAATCTTTAAACAAAAATATTCCAACAAAAAAACATATATTTAAAATTACAGATGAACTTACTGCATGTCCAAGATGGATTCTATAACTAGTAAATAAGAACTTTTTGAAAATATCGAATGTTGACATTAACAAAGGAGCAATAAAAACAAACAATGGGTTTATATTTTCTCCAGAAATACGAATAAAAAAATAACATACACTAGACAGGATTCCGCTTAACAACAAATTACTCAGTAAAATACTTACAATATAAATCCCTTGATTTTCTTTCCATTTTTTAGACAATATCACCATTATAGGCGCTGAAAGAAAGAAGGTAGAGAAAATAAAAACAAAGTTTATATAACTCAAAAAGATTACATAGGAACCAAAGACGCTAATGGAAGCCAGTTTTGAAAGCAGGAAAATAGAACCAAAATTAAAAAAGGCATAAAGTGCTTGGTCCGAAAATATTAAAAATTTATCGTCTAATAAACGCTTATATAATCCAACGAATTTATCGTTATCCATAGTTTATAATAAAAATGACTGGTTTGAAGATTACCTAGTTACTTTTTTAAAGCATCCTTTTAAACCTCCACTTGGTATCTATTGTTCTAATTCCTCAAATTTAATGCTATCTATATCAATGTAAGCATTGGTCTTCTCAGTTGTTGCAGATTCCCATCCTAAAGCATTTTCATGATTAGTTGGGCCAAAAACTAATTTAAGTGAACCGTAGCCTGATTTGGCCCTTAAGCTGATTTTATACCACCCATTAGGCATAGGTTTAATTATTGCAAGTTCACCTCCAAAGTCCCCAACTTTTCCTATACTTTTCACTTCTCCTTTATGTAAATCGAAGATCGCATCAACTCGATTTGGGTAATTTGCTTGTATACGCAAACCAAAAAAACCTCCCACATCTGCTTTCTTTACGATTAAACTAAATTCATTAGTTTTTCCATAAGAAGATGCATTATCAGTCGTTCGAATTAAGACATATGCACCCTTATTAGTGTTTTTTCTTTCAATCTCATAAACCGTATTTCCGTAATGCTTCTTGTTGATTTTCTTTAATGAAATTTCGGTTTGCTTCCAATCTAACAATCCAGGAAGTTTATAATTTGTTGACGTTTTGTGATTTTTAAATTCAGAACCCAAGTGTATATCCGTTAGATTATATTTTTGTTTCAATCTAAGCAGTTCCTTTTTAAGAATCCCTTGGTTATATTTAAAATTAGCCTCTCGAAATATAGCATATTTAAATTCTTTTTTTAGAATTTTATTTATTCTTAATAATTCCGATTTATGCTCTTCTATTAAATTGTCTAAATATTGTGATTTAGAAACCTTATCTAAAGCATACGCAAGCTCTTTTAAGTAAACAGAATCCCTTTGACTCATAAGTTCAAAGTGTCTATAATCTTTTAATTTAGCTCCAGAATTCCCATCAAAAGCAATAGGCTCTAGTCTTGAGGTTATTGGATTATAATAAAACCGGACGTTAATTATGGCTAGACCATGAGTTGCTCCAAAAAGATTTAATATCGCATTGTGTTTGGCCAATTTTTTTATATCAAAGGCATGGTCTATTGTCTTCTTTCTGCTCCGAACATCTTCTAATAAATTCTTACTTGTTTTAAAGTAATTAGTCATAGTACTATCAGCTAGTACTTTGCTTTCTCCATATGGCAGAATAGGGTAATCGACTCTGTAATCCATGAACTTAGTCCAAAATATACCTGATGGCCTACCTGTTTTCTTATGTTTTATGGCAGCAGTCCAATAGCCTGCTTCAGAGAATTTCAAGATAACACTCTCTTTTCTAGCATTACTCTCTATGGTTCGCTTATCAAAGGTCTCTTCTATGGCATATATACCCACATCCTTATTAACATACCCGGAACCATTGGCATTCTTTATATGGATCATACCTTCCAGAAAACCATAGCGTAACCCCATTAAACCTTCCTTTTTAACCGCTTTATGGTACAACCACTCATTAATAAAGCCTCTGGTGCCTGGATTATGAATAGAGAACTTACGCATTCCCATAATCGTCTTATCACCCTTAAGCTTGATCCTGAAAGACCATTTGTCACCTCGTAAATGGTCTATTCCGTCTCCTTTTAATCGTGCCTCAGCACGATACTCTATACCATTATATGTCACAGTAGCGGGAACATAATCGGTATCTGTAGTCTGTAATATACCTATGCTTATAGCCTTGTCCCTCTTCTTCTTAAGCTTCTTATAACTTTTCTCGGTAATAGTTAATTGTAGGAAATTTAACTCTGTCTTTTGCTCTATCTCTGGTGCCTTCGCATACTTAGAGGGCTTATCGCCTAAAAGCTTTAGCGATAATAGCAGTAGACTAATAAACATTAAACCACCTAAAAATAGATATGTCTTGTTATTTGAAGATTTGAGTTTCACTGTAATTAATAATTTTCTATAAAACTAAATTGAATATCTCCAAGAGCTTTAAGATCGTTCTTAGCATTTATAATACTCTCAAAATCATTGAATTCTATATTCAGTGATAATTCGGTAGAATTATTGACTTCGTCCAATCGTCTTAAATCTAATTTAGAGCTATGTTTTTTTAGTGACTCCAATATTTTATTCTCATCCAAACTCTTGTCAGAAGTATTTGAAATCGTCACTATTAAGTTTTGCTGGACTACATTTTTTACAGCATTCATATTCTGAATGATGATGTAAAGAATAATAACCGTAGCACCTATTAAGGTAACAATGCGTTGGTTTGCCCCCATTCCTAATCCTAATGCAATAGCCACAAAGAAGTAAACCAATTCTTCTGGTTCTTTAATAGCTGTTCTAAACCTTACAATAGACAGAGCTCCAACAAGGCCTAAGGATAGCGCTAAGGACGATTTTACAATAGAAATAACCAACATTACGGTTACTGCGATTAGCACAAAGGTTTGTGTTAGCTTTTTACGGTTTGATAAAGAATTACCGTATTTTGAATATACTAACCCAATGATGTAGGATAAAATAATCGTTATAAAAATATTAATTAAAAAATCAATAATTGATG
>Ga0213868_10006365_pt1 | contig 10450 bp, 4 predicted proteins | sample PICome_9_FD_160087 | JGI IMG/M metagenome (GOLD analysis project Ga0213868, IMG submission 160087) | Coastal seawater microbial communities near Pivers Island, North Carolina, United States - PICO127 | ecosystem: Environmental > Aquatic > Marine > Coastal | place: USA: North Carolina | collected...
AATCTTGGAACGAAGAAGAATCCTCATTCTCATTTTGCACCTTTAGAACCTAGTCCTCCAGGACCAAGACCCTTGGAGGGACACTTTCCATCCACATTTACGCTTGAATCGAATTCATCGCATCAAGCAAATGGGGCATTAGACACCTACGGCAAAAACTCTCACAACTCATCTGATGATAGTAGCAACGGCGGCTTTGTGATGGTGGACAAAGGTATTCCGAATCGAGTAGAAGAGAAATCTTTATCATCTTCACCCTTGGCCAAATGGGCACAGATTCCATCTCGGCGTTCTATAACCGGAACTTCTCCACCACAATCACAAGGTGGTAGACCTTCCACATATCTATTTCCTGGTAAAAGTATCCTATCATCTAGGAACTTGATTCCACCAGTTTCCTTTTTGAAAAAGGGAATGTTGAGTACAAGTCCAGGTACTGGTGGGTTACTCGTTGGAGCAATGGCTTCCACCAATGTATTGAGAAATGCGGACGATTTCTCAAGTGTTCATCCACAGTCAAGTTCAATGGATTTCGAGGGTTTTACTAGAATGCTTGCGGCTGCTGACGATGTTGGTAGGCGCGCAGTTAATGTTGCACATGTCGGTGATACAAGAGCGTATTTAGCAATGCGATTGATATTTGCTGCAAACGATCCATCGGATACAACTGTATCAATGGAAAGCATGGAACATTCAAATAATCTCCTACACGGAGAGTTCCAGAATAGAGAAAGGACTAGAACTGTATCAAATGATTTGTCTTTAAGCCGACGCAATAGCAGTATCGCAGAGGAAGAGGAAGACAATGATGATGAGATGCCATTTGTATTGGAAGAAGATGGCAGCCAAGCCACCGAACCATCATTTCGTGCAGAAAAAGAACACGATGAAAAAGTTGAGGAGAAGGTCGTTGAACAGACGCCCGACTCATCCATTAAAATCCACTTCCGCGAAGCTCTGCTTTGCTACATTAAAGCCCTTTCCATGTTGAAGGGTTCCGTTAATGCATCCCAAAAAGTTCTTACCGAGCTGTCATCGTCTCTGGCTTCATCTAGTGCAGAAAGTGACACGATTCTTCAATTTAGAAAACGTTGTGAAGTTAGTCATACTTGGTTGACAGGTCAATTTAAAGGTGTTTTAGAGAGAGCAAATGCAGCAAATGACGAGATTTCAAAGCGCTCCTCAGATGAAAAGGATTTATCTGACAGTAGCAACACTCATCAGTCTGGAATGGCATCTTGTGTTGAAGAACTTATATACAATCACTCTCTTGCATGTGGAAAGGACGGCGCTGTGAAGCAATTACTTGGTCAATACGAAGCCGCACGGGCCTGCTATCGATCAGCGGGGCTTTTAGCGGAGACTCTCCTGATGGAACGCAAACTTGTGGAAGAAGATAAAAAGATTCTAGAGGAATATGTCCAAGGATTTTCAGAACGAATCAACGAGATTGACTCTCTTATGCTCCACCAAAGTAGACATAGCGTAAGTGCAAGTATCAACCGGAGTACACACAGAATTCAATCTTCACGTCGTAGTTTTTCGTCCAGTGGTACAACGGCTTCTTATGGTCGTGGATTTTCTCGATCAAATAGTTCGAGAACATAGAAATTTCGATGAAGGAATGGACATAGTTTCTTTTTAAAATAGTTACCATGTTGTAGATTTATCCTTGTTCCAAAGTTCACTTTTACGATCAACTAATCCTCTTTCTACAAGTTTCTTCTCCCACTCCATATCTTGCAAGAGCGATGGATCTTTGATGTTACCATGATCCTCAACTTTCCATTGTCCAAGCACAGGGATAAGTCCAAGGTGTCTGGCTCGTTTGACAAGCTTGGCAACCTTTCTCTGATCTTTGGCACCCAATCTCGATTGAACACGGTTCATGATTTGTCCCCCGGGAGTTACGTACCTTCGCAAAAGAGCAAGGTTGTTATGATGGATGAGTTCCTTTGGGATTGGCTTTGCTCGCCTACGATTGACTTTTTTCGCTGGGTTCAAATCAGAAGGCATAAGATGAGAAAACGGATCGTCTAAATCTTCTTTGTCAACATCTAACATAGATCTCTGAGCAGAGGCAGACATCCACTCCAAATCAAGATCTGGATTTTCATCATTTGACCTTTTATCTCCTGTTTTATCACTGGACATTCTAGCAACCGATGGAATAAGATCATCAGCCTCGTTAATGATCTTTTTCGCGATATCATCACCGGGAGCTGTTTTCTTCATGTATTTCTTGAGAGATTCCATCTCCGATGCAGATAATGGTGCACTGGGTGGAAATTCAGCCTTCCCATCGGGAACTGCCGCGGAAACATCAGACACCTTCCTTCCTACCGTGTTCAATGTCACGGTTTCTTCACGAATACGGCGTGCAATGTTTGCCATTGAGTGTGTCGACGAAGAAGATGTATCAAAAGTATCAGCTTTTGATATGCTCTTGTCAAATTTAAAGGCAACCATGCGCTCTTTTGCTAACCCACCCAGATTTAGCAATTGCCTATCTTGCTCTGAAATTTCCCCCTTAACCTCGCCCGTAAATTTTCCAGTTGTATTATCTCGGATATATTGCGGAGGTAAAGATTCTCTAGGTCCGATATTTCCAGATGCTTCATCTGAGGAATCCTGAAAATTAACTCCGAAGGGGTCATCGTTGTTGTTTGACGATGATCCACCGTTGCCTTTCTCATCGGAGAAGCTCCTGATTGATAACCTGATCTGAGAAAACGTGTTTCTGAGATTTTCGTCCCCATTGTTTCGTTTACAAGAAAGATGATTGCTCAATAACCGTCTCGATGCGGCGAATCTAGATGAAAACACCATTAGGATGGATATTTACAGTATGGTGAACGATGAAAGGTTGATATGATATGTAATACTACGGTACATTTCAACTGCTTTCAGTTCGCCTGCTGCCAGGAACAACAAATAATTGTGAGGCGCGTATGAAACCACCCACTTGACACGGACTAAAAATGACAATGACAACACACGTTCACTACGATAACCCAAAAACTTCTGGAAGCTACTACAAACTTCATTATACAATCCATGGATAGAGCACGTTTACTCTTTTTTAAAGCAAGATGCTTTTAATCTATCTACGGTATTCAATATATCTTCGGATGGCAATGCACATACTTGATTGTTCTTTTCCGTTTTTTTGATGCGCTTAAGCCGTGCACTGGGGATACAATCCGCTACAGTATACGTATTGCTCGTCTGCCAAGAGTCACTGGAAGGATCAGTCAGTTTGTATGCCGGCTGTTTCGTTTCAATGTCAATAGCGGTTCCTCCCACATCTGTAGCACTTGTTTCTGGAAGAGAAGATCTTTCTATCAAGTTGTATAAATCATGAGGGATATGAATGTCTTGACAAATGTGTTGACTGATTAAGTCATGATACTTTGTTTCATCTAGATTTTCTTTTGTGGATAAACTCTGCAAGATAATATCACCCGAAGATAGAGAGCTTACAATACAGATACCTGATTGTGGTTCAACAATGTCATTGTCGGAACTTTTCGATTCGTAAGAAAATGCTGCAAGACCAGTCTGAAACAATCCTTTTGAATCGTCGGGAATGGGATAGTATGAGCTTAAAGCAGCATGTCCTATTGACTCAATGCCATTCTGAGATACTAACTCTATTGTTCGTGTTCCAAAGTTTCCATAACGTTTAGGCTTTCGGTAAAGACTAGCACCTAGCGAACCTGGCTCTTTCGTTGCGCTTAATATAATAGGCTCCATAGAGCCTACAGGTTTCGCAAACAAATTCCCACATCCATAAACACCTCCTGGTGATCTTCCAATAGAATCGATACACATACTTGGTAACTGCCATGAACATAAACTCTTCCCTGGCATTCTGGCATCTATCAAATAAACTGCACCTTTTCCAACAGATGTTGATACGTACACCTGGTGAGGAACCATCGATTCATTGTCCGGGTATATCCCAGTAACGGAGTGAACATCATTTAGGACAAATTCATCATAAGATGGACTCCAGAGAAAGGAACCACAATCAGAACGAAGATCAATCGAATACAAAGAATGCCCATACCCTAGACTTGTTCGTGTACGATATCCTCTCGTTTGACATGTCACAGGTTTGCTGTTTTGCCGAGCTGCACTCCACAAAACTTTTGGATGCATGTCTGAAAACTCAATTAAAGATATACTGTCGACGTTGGAAATGTGGTGATGCTCAACTGATATTTCGGAAGACTCACGATGGTTCGTGATCACATGATGAATATCTTTAGGTCCATCCCAATACAATGGCGAGTTCGAGTCAACCATACTCAGAGTTGCAAAAACATGCGGTGGCATAAATGGCGGTGGGAGTGTAGATTGATCATTTCTTACAGCCAAATCAATAAGCTGCAATATTGCATATTTGTCGTTTTGTATATACTGTCCCGGATCAAACCTATCCATTTCTTCTAATTTCATTTGACAATGTGCGCCTTCCTGAAGATCACAATTGTCACCTTCGTTCCATTTGCAGGATAATATAGATGCATGTTGTGGTGTCCTCACAATGGAAATCACTTCATCATGATTGGGATGGAAGCATGACAATTGCAAAACAGTGCCTCCCACATCACATCTATAATCATGGCTCTCGGCATTTGTTTGTGATATCATCTTGACTCCATCTTGATGATGTTCATCCTGTTCTAATAAAGACACTGCTACATTTTGTCCTTGAGGGTGTAATAAACAATGATGTGGACATTGTCTTTCCTCTGTCTCTGTCTCGTCATCCTCTGAGAATACATCTTGCTTTGTGTTACATCTTGTACATGGACAACGTATGATTTGCAAACAATTCCCATAATAAACTGGATTATCTTCAATACGATTTCTTTCAACGTTTGCAACATGTGTTCTTGCAATCGCCGTACTTTCTTTATGATGAATACATTCCTCAATGGACTCGTTCGAAAATTGAGCCATGTAACCTTGTGTAAAAGCTTTCTCCATGAAATCATTCGACGAATCGCATACCATCTCATCAGAGGAATCAGTAATGTTTTTGCCTAATGTAGTTGGATTTTCTCGATACAATACTTTATTTCTAGCTGTGGACAAATCTTCATACATTTGCTTGGCATGCTTCTTCAACTGAATTGGATTTTTGAAATCTTCCACTATATTTCTATATGTCAACCGTCTAGGTTCCTTTGGGAAAAAAGTTACATTTCTCTCTGGAGCATACAAGGAACAATCCTTAGGACAGGAAACGTTTTTATCATTGAAAATGTCTTGATAGAAAGGAATATGTCTATAAAGCACATTCACAGGACCCTGCTGATGATATACCCTTGGTTCATCTACAGAACTTTCATCGTTTGAAGAGGACTGGGATGACGATGATGATGAAGACGAAGAAGAAGTATCATTAGAGGATTCATCATCAGAGGAAGAAGAATAAGGCATCTAGGTTGGTCTATCTTGGGTGTGTGTTTGTTATTGATATAAATATATGAATGAGTTTATGTGTTTACAACTCTATTTATTCGAAAAAGAGGAAACTGATCCAACCCAAGCGAAACTCTGATCGAATGCCTGTATTATTAATAACATTAACACAAAAGACTCGCTTCTGGTTTTTGATGCGTTCACCACACACTTTCACAGAAGATCAACATCAAATATTTTTTTGAAGAGAGGAGTTGAAAAAGATTCATCGATAAAAAGCCCTAATCATGGCTCGAATACAAGAACAAGTAAAAGACGATGGGAGTCAAGGATCCGATCGAAGTACCGTCGCATCAGATCTTATATCCTTCTTGGCATTCGGAAACAAACACGACACGGAGGAACATTTCAGTACGACTACTGCCAGTACTAGTAGTACGAAGAAGAAGGCACAACAACAAGATCCTAACCATGTGAACAACAGGACTAATCACGGGGACTTACAACCAGCTACTATTGTCTATCATGAATCAGCACGATCTATAGTCTTTAGAGATCAAGTGAGAAGGTCTCAAAACCCAGACACGGTAAAGAGATACTCGTCGACCTCGTCCTCCTCCAGCAGTATGAATTCATCGTTACACTCCATCCGAAATGATACTCTTGCCAAATGTACACCTATTCAAGAAGAAGAAGACGAAAAAGAAAAACAGAGAGCTAAGATTGGTAAGGATTATGATGACAAAGCATCAAAGGCCAGTCTTTCGGCATATCTAGGAACGACAGACCATTCCGTTCATAACAAATCAGTAGGTTCCATAGGTTCTACTTTGGATTTAGATCAGCAACATAGCGTGCATTCTCTGGACACATCCAATGTGACCCCTGAGATTGATAATTCACAGAAATCCTTTGATACTCCCAAAATTATCATTGCAAATTTTACTCCAAAGATTGAACCACTCCCTCCATTAGATCTTGAACCACACAATGAATTTGAACCATTATTACAGTCGAACCCTTACGAATGGAACACACATCAAAATAGTGGTCCTGAACATGCCACCATAATACAAGATGTATGGAAGAACATGACAAATGCAGAAAAGGAAGTAGTGGAACTTCTTCAGACTCAAAAATGCTTGGTCAAAACTGTCAAAAATTCGGATTGGACATCCTTTCTTCAAAAGTTTGAAGTAAAACAAGGTATGAAAGCTGGTCGATGGCTTCATCCTGCTGAACTAGGATCTGCATCACAAGAAGAACGCAGAACACATTTTAGAGAAGGCCATGATGAAACTTTACATTTTCATTCGTTTGTGACCAGTTGTACTTTATTGCCTGCTTGTGGGATGAAAATGAGATGTTACGGTTCTACTAAAGAGTACACTTGTGGTATAATCTTTTCTCTTCCTAAAGGCTTAAATGGTAACATGGAGGATGCAGCGGTAAAAGAAAATAATGTTTGGTGTTGGCCTTCTGGTTATTCGGCCAAAACAGAATTCAACATTTCTGAATATGGTGAACTTTTGAATGGGAGAAAGGAAGCGTTAGTAACGTTGAATGAATTACGAGATATGAACCACCAATATCTTTATGAAAAAGACTATAAAATCGCTGGAAGGTTAGTGAAGGGGGGATTGAATACTTTACCATACAATGAAGTATATGTTCGAGTTGGTGGAAAGGGTCGTATTGTCAATCAAATTGACGTTGCTACTGGAAAGCCATGTACGGACAGTTCTACAAACTTGGACGGTTTGGGACTTCCTGTTGCTTTGTTTGTCCGCACGGCCATGTATGGTGACTTAACAGCTCTGTTACGCCTTCGAGCGAGATTTATGTCTGTCATTGGACCTGAACACATCAAAGATATACCTTTGCTTTTAATTTCACCTGATATCGGAGTTCGCGTGTTAACGGAAACGCTAGAACATACTCTCTTAAAAACATTGGCCAACTCTTTAAATCCCTTTCAAAATCCGCACCTTAGCCGCCATACCGAGATTGATCATGTTCGAGATAGCCATTTTCAGCAAAAGTTAGAAGAGTTACTAGACTTGGATCATGATAATATCCGAAATGTACTTACTGTAGAGGAATGCGCGAGGCTTGCTGGAGGGTTTGGCGCTACAGATGACTCTGTTGCAAATCTATTAATGGACGTCATGGTCCAAGATTTTGAAAAAGAAGATAACCCTCAGACGCCGCAACTCTTCAATGGCGATCAATCGACGAAGCTTCAGAGCATCGTCAATGAAGGCCTAGCTGCAGCTGTTCGTGCTAATGACTTCAATACCTCTAGACAGCTTTTGATTCTATATTCTCTAGTCGCATCTAGGGGCAAACAAGAAAGGGAAAGAGAGATACAAAGTAAAACGAGAAGAAATTCTATGGATAATAAGGATTTGGAATCGATCAGCGATCACCGGCCCACAAGGAAATTGTTGACGCAAGTCAGTCACTTGTCCATGAGCGGCATAACCCCGAGTGAGACTGCAATAAAAGTTGCTTCACTACCACCTCCTCCGCCACCACCACCGCTTGACACTGATCGCCTCAGATCTGCAACTAATTCTGACGGCTTATTGGCGGTATTGGGAGCAGCAGAAGTGCTGAAGTCAATTCAAACAGGAGAAGCGAGGAAAAGAGCACTTGAAGCAGCTCAATCAATTGAAGAGTGGGTACACAAAAGTGAGAATTCTGTTGCTTACAGATTGGCGTCGTGGAGAAATTTACAAGCGGCGCAAGATGACTTGAAAATTGCAACTGAGACAAATAGTAATTTTATGGCGTTTATATCGAATAAGGCTATTAACAACAGAAAACGATTTGCGTCGGAGTTAAGAGAAGCTGTCGAGGCTACAACTTTTGAAGGTATCGAGTTTCTCAAAAGCATACACTATATATTGAAAGAGATGCATCATCCATGTTTGCGACTTGAACTTTTGCAATTCATTCTTGGCTTGGACAATCGGTACTCAATTGCCCATGTGGCCAGAAGTATTGAGCTTGCAGCCACTTGTCTTAGTATATCTGCTACGGATGAAATATTTGCGGACGATGAAGAATGAATTATATAAAAGTAACCACATCACTCAAAAGTATCATTTTGAAGAAATCTTTTTCAATATATTTCGGAAAGTTGAATTCGTCATATATTCGTCCACTATATTTCTAGCAAATGACGGTATCATTTCTTGCGCACGGCGTTCCCCCCATGTATGTACGAGATAAAGATAATTCCGAAGCAGATGATAATCAATACTGTATTTGGCGAAATTCAGACCCTTTGGTGCAATAAAACTCACAATAGTCGCCAAAACATTCGCCAACGGTCGGGGCATACTCGCATCCGATGTAGCGCTATTCATCATCCCGGAAACAATAGTATCTGCTTCCACCGTGGACAATACAAAGTCTTTAAAGTTTCCACTTCCTGGTGCTTCTCCGTGCAAAAAAATACGCCCCTTCTCAATAGCAGAATCTATCACTAATTTACCTTTGGGATTCCGAATAGTGATTGTTTGCATGGAAGACATCATTCCTTCTGGAGATAACGGACCACCCATGTAACCAACTGAAATATCTGCAAGAGCATTTGTATAATCAAAACAAGAAAGGCACGATGGAGCTATTGAATCTTTTGCGATAGATCCAGGAAGACTGAAATACGGAATCTTTTTATATTTCACTTCCGCTGATTCGTCACTTACTTTCACGTGAACTCGGAAGTCTTGCATAAATTCATACCCTATGACACTAGTCTTACTTGTGCCTTCTCCTTGCATGGGGATGCCTAAACCCTTCTCTATGAAATTCTCAGCTGTCTGTGGAGTCGGTGAGTTGTCAGCACAATTAGTTCCAATGACATACACTTCTTCCAATCCTAGTTGATCTTGCACCTTGCGAAATGCCTGGACTGCACAACCAACACCACAAAAAAGCAATTTCTTGATGGTAGGATCATTTTTGATATCATCCAAGACGTTCAGACTTGGTGCAAGTGACGGCTTTACACCGCGCCCTTGAAGAACCTCAGAAACAGTTTTGGCTATAATGGGTTTGGGATACATAGATGACTTTTCAGATTCAGACGATATACAAACTACAGCATCGACCATATTCAGTTCCAACATGGTAATAGCCAGGTTTGTAACAACTCCTGTCCATTGAACAAAAGACTGATTTTGTGAAGATACTGGAATTGGTGCACCAGTAGCCAACTGGATGGGTTCATATAATACTCCGAATCTAGCTTCGACTTCATTTCTTTCACGCGAGTCTTTATGTATATTATTTTCCATCAATTCAATATCACTCATTCCTTTTTCCAAGAAAGGACAAGCGTTTGTGACATCCTTCACAAACGACGTCTCACATAATCCACATTTAGAGCAATGTTCTTTGGCAGGGAAGTTCCGTGGCCAATACTTTTGAGACAATGGCTGCAACGATGCGGAAAAAGAAATCATCAACAATAATACAAAACGAATCATTGTATAAGAATATATTAGATAATTCATAAGCGTTGTATTATTAGAATACCTCTTCCTTCATTTAGCGTTAATTGTTTCGTCTTTCGTCGTCTTTTTTTTATGGTTTGACGGTTTGACGGCTTCCGGCGCTTCGCATCCACAAGTAGACTAATACCTTAAACGGGATCCCGCTACATTCAAAACACAAGAATGAAATCATCTCCCGGGAACAAAATGTAGCCGGTACGGCGTAACTGTAGTTACTTAGTGCATGGTTCAGTCAGTTAATTAGTATTATCCAACCAAGTATTTTGTTATTGCATTGAACGCTATCGTGTTGAACTCTCCACGATGACACCAGAGGACCCTCCCTTTCGTCTTCATATCCGATCTGTAGATCGCACTGAACTACGTACGAGGGCTGCTAAAAGGACACCAGAGAATCCTTCTCCCTCCAATATTCATAGCTTCAAGAACATAAGAGATCGAGTTGCATTGGTATCTAAAAATAATATGATCTCTGGGCCATTCAGCAG
>Ga0213868_10006368_pt1 | contig 10448 bp, 10 predicted proteins | sample PICome_9_FD_160087 | JGI IMG/M metagenome (GOLD analysis project Ga0213868, IMG submission 160087) | Coastal seawater microbial communities near Pivers Island, North Carolina, United States - PICO127 | ecosystem: Environmental > Aquatic > Marine > Coastal | place: USA: North Carolina...
GTTCGCAATGGCTGCGTGGAACAACTCGTTCTGGCTCAATCCGTAGTGCAGCTGCACATTGTTGAGTCCGAACTTGGTTGCGAGTTGGTCAGCAACCGTCGTTGAATCGAGGGTAAGTGTCATTTCCGAGCGCCTTTGATCGGGAACAGGTTTTGATTGTTTGGGGGTGTTCGCAGGGATTACTGCAGGAAATCAGGTGTTCCCATATCGATTTCAGAACCAAGTCGCAGATGGGTCGCCCGGCCGTCGTCATCGAGGTCGAATACCACACGCTGGCCTTGGCGCAGCATGCGAAATACGGAACCCTCGAGGGCTATGGGGGAGAGGTCGAACTCGGCGAAATCGACGTCGGACATCAGCACACCGTCTTTGGTGGCTGGGTCATATGACTTCACTACGCCTTGCATGTTCTTCTACTTCTTGGTCTGTTGTCGATGAACACACTGACCTTACCAACCCATCTGCTCGCAGCCGATGGTTCTAATGGCTGGTCTTTTTGCACACCTGGGGTAACAACACGTGGTGGTGACGAAAAACGCGGCGTCGGCGGGCGGCAGGTGGTGTCAAACTGGGGAAATGGCGATGGAACAGTTTTACGAAGACAACCGAAATAACTGGAACGACCGGGCCAAGGTCCATGTTGGTTCCGAGATGTATCGCATGGACGAATACGCCACCAATCCGGCGGCTGTGAGCGACGTCGTTCGGTTCGACATGGAGCGGATCGGCTCGATCGACGGGCTAAGCGTGGCCCATCTGCAATGTCACGTAGGTACCGACACGCTTTCGCTCGAGCGGCTCGGAGCCGCATCTGTCGTGGGTGTCGGCTTCTCACCAGTGGCGATTGCCGAAGCTCGCAACCTGATCGAACGGGAGGGAGCCGCGACCCGTTTCGTTGAAGCCAGTGTGTACGACGCACCTCAGGCCGTTGGCCACACCGTGGACTTCATCTACACCAGTATCGGCACGATCTGCTGGCTACACGATATGGACGCGTGGGCAGCAGCAGTGGCTGGCCTGCTCGAACCTGGCGGACGGTTCTACATCCGGGATGTGCACCCGTTCCTGTTCATCTTCGAGGAGGTCGACGGCAAGATCCAGCCACACTTCCCGTATTGGTACACGCCGGAGTCTCCGCTTAGCTGGGACGAAGACCAGACCTACAGCGATAACCCCGAAGGCACCGCAATCGTTCACACCCGAAGCCATGAGTGGAATCACTCGCTGCCTGAGATCGTCAATGCGCTTGTGGGTGCGGGTATGCGTATCGACCAACTGGATGAACACAGGATGCTCCCATGGCAGTATTCGCCGAGTTGTGTGAAGGAAGCCGACGGTTGGTACCTGCCGGAGCCGTTGCGTTCACAAGTGCCGTCGGCATTCTCACTCCATGCGACCAAGCTCTAGCAAGCCATGTGTGCCTGGTACCCGTCCGGTCGTCGGGGCCTAGGCTGCGCCGATGGTGATCGAGGCGGTGCTGTTTGACTACTCGGGTGTGTTGACAACCAGCCTGCACATGCCAACGGACGACGTGCCTTATGACCCCGACGCGTTGTTCGTGGATATGGCGGCAGCATTGGCGTCTGCTGAACCGCACCTATGGCATGAGCTGGAACGAGGTGAGATCAGCCTGGTGGACTTCTGTGCCCATGTCGAGTCTCGAGTGCCGGGCGCTCGTTCACTGTTCGCCGTGGATGGTGAACACAACGTGATGGCGAACCTGTCTCTGATCGACGACCGACTCGCTCTCGTCGGGGAACTCAAGGCGCAAGGTCTACGTATCGGGCTGGTGACGAACAATGTTGTCGAATGGCAGCCGTTCTGGTTACCACGCCTGCCCGAGGGGCTGTTCGAGATTGTGATCGACTCGGCAGCAGTGGGTCATCGTAAACCCGAGCCTGGGATCTATGAACTGGCGATGCAGCGGCTGAGTATCGATGAACCGTCAACGGTGCTGTTCATCGATGACTTCGAATGGAACGTTGCTGGAGCGACTGATATCGGCATGGTCGGACTGCACTGCACAGCAGACCTCGACCTGCGCTCTGCAGTCCGCTCGCTCGTGAACTTGCCCTAGAGGCGGGGCCAGTGCGTTTGGCCTCAGGGTCTAGGGGCGCGGGTGATGTGCATCGTCACCGTGGCTTCGCCGCATTGTCGAGGGTCACCGTCGGCCTGGTGGGCCCACACGACTGCATCGAAGATCAGTCGTTGACCGTGGCGTTCTCGAAGTGATGCGCGGGCCGAGAGTCGCGTACCTTGCGTCTTCGCAGTAATCGTGGAGTCGATTCCTGATGTGTACGCCATTTGATCGGGTGGTGTCATGGCCAGCGTCGCGGCACCAGCGGCGATGTCAGCGACCGTTCCTATAGCGAGGGCCGCAAAGGCAGCACCGTCGAAAGTCACGGCATCGGACAGCGGCATGGATGCGACGCCAACGCCGTCACCGGCCTGATCTATGGAAAGTTGCATGGATTGGGCGAACGGCATACCCAGGATGGTCTTGCGAATGTCTTCAATGGTGCGTAGAGCCTTCTCGGTCACATCGACGACCGTAGGTTGCGCGTCGGTAGGCGCCAAAGGCGTCTTAGAAGACGGCTCCGAGACCGACGTGGAGTGCTGTCAAGAAGACTGCAGCGCCGAGGGTTGCCGATAGGCCTGCAACCCATGATGTGACGCCATACGCTCCTGCCACACCGAGGTATTTACCGTTCGGACGGAAGAACAAGAACGCGCCAGCGAGCCGAGTCGGGGACGATTTCGCTCGGGAGCTTGCGGCCAATCACGTAGTACGACGCATCGGTGACGCTGAGTCGCAACGTGCCGAGAAGCACGAATGGCAAGAGTGGTACGGAGTCAGCGGCGAGGGCCACAAACATGGCTCGGGGTGATAGCAGCATCAGGAGAAATGGTGTGCCTGACAGCACAGGAGCCAACGCAGTGCCGACCCAGCCGACAATGCTCCATGCGAAGATCCACAACCCATGGCGTCGCGACTGGCGAACAACGCAGCGGAGCCGAGAGAAGTCCGGGATTGTCCGGTAGTGCCTCGGCAGTGCTTCCACAACGAGCTCTGGTGAAGTGGTTGCAGGAACGTCCGCCGATGTGGATGAAGAGGGAAAGGCCACAGCGTGCATTGCTCATCTGTCGGCCTCGAGCGCCCACCACATAGGTGTTGACACATGACGAATCCATGATGGAGTGAAAAGTCTTTACGTATCGGAGTTGTGACGAACAGCTGCCAGCTTCTAGTCGCCGGCGCTGGCTCGACGGCGACGCTTTGCACACGCCACGAGTCCAGCGCCGCTAGCGATCAGCATGAGCGAGATCTCGACTTATCAGTCGGGACCGACTGCGTTACGAGTCGTAGGTGCCGTATTCGAAGGATCCTCCGACCATGGTGGCCAGGACCTTGGTCGTGTCGATTGACGCGGGGTCGGTTGTGGTGATGTCGCGGTCGAGCACGGTCAGGTCGGCGAGTTTGCCAGTGGTGATCGAGCCCTTGTTGTTCTCGTCGAACGCGGCGTAGGCCGAACCGAGCGTGTACGCATGTAGCGCTTGTTCTGCGGTGAGCGCTTCGTGGGGATTGAACGGCTCGCCGTCGGCGGTGCGCTGATTTACCAGGTCATGGATGCCGAGCAGGGGAGCACCGTTGACGACAGGCCGATCCGAGCTACCTGGCAACACGATGCCAGCATCGAGAAAGCTGTGCATGCGGTAACAGTCGGGTTTACGGCTGCCGATAGCGCGAGCCATACCGTCGCCGATCTCGCTGATGAAACGAGCTTGGGGCACGGGGATCACCCCCAGCTGGGCAATACGGGCGACATCCACGGCCCGGGTCATGCCACAGTGTTCGATGCGATGGCGGGTGTTGGTACGGGGGTATTTCTGTTGGGCGGCGGTGTAGCCGTCGAGCACCGAAGCCACGGCCCGATCACCAATGGCATGGACGGCAACTTGCCAGCCGGATCGGTGCGCCTTCATGATCAGACCGTGCAGCCGAGTCTCTTCCATCTGGAAGTAGCCGTTGTTGCCGGGTTCACCTTCGAAGTCATCGAACATCGCAGCGGTGCGACCGATCAATGAGCCGTCGGCGAAGATTTTCACTGCACCAAACTTGAGCCAGTCATCGCCGAAACCAGAATGCAGGCCAAGGTCGAGCACGAACGGTTCGTCGTCGTCGACGTGGTGGTCGGTGGCGTGCAACGTCTCGACCGACGGCATCAGCGTGACCCGCACCCGCAGCCGCCCGTCGCGTCGAGCTTGCTGATACGCCGCCAGTTCAAGTGGCTCCTTGGTGCCCAAGATGCCACCCACCCCAGCCTCTTGGCAGCTGGTGATGCCCTCGCTCAGATACTTGTCAGAAGCCGCCCCCAGATTCTGCACCATGTCGGCAATGGCCCGAGGATGTAACAGGCCGCGAGCCAGCGTCTGGGCTTGTTCTTCCAGTAGTCCGTTGGGTTCGCCGTTTTCGTCGAGCGCCACCACGCCCCCTTCAGGTACCTCGACCTCGCCGACCCGGGCGAGTCGCATGGCCGCGGTGTTCACCACGCAGAAGTGGCCAGACGTGTGGTTCAACAGCACCGGGTTGTCGGGACTAACCCGGTCGAGTTCTTGTCGGGTCGGATGTCGACGTTCGGCAAGTTTGTTGTCGTCGTAGCCGGTGCCGATTACCCAGACGCCAGCGGGTGTCTCGGCCGCCCGGCGGGCGATTGCATCGACAATCTCTTCAACAGAACGAGCCACGGTGGGTTGGATCGCAACCTCGTTCAGAGCGGCGCCATAGCCACCCATGTGGTTGTGGGCATCGTTGAAGCCAGGCACCACCGTTCTGCCGTCCATGTCGATGGTGCGGGCGCCGGTCCTGGCGAAGGCGTAGCGATCCCCGACACCCACGATCCGGTCACCAAGGATCGCGATACTCGCCGCTCGGGGCATCGACCCGTCCACCGTCAGCACATTCGCATTGTCGAGGACGAGATCAGGCTTCACTAGCGTCATGACACGACGGTAGTCCTTGCTGACGTGGCACATCATGTCCGCGGGTCGTTTGCGCGCTATTGGTCCGGACGGGGGCAGAGAATCGCGATTCTCGGCTCTGGATCTCTGTGCGCAATGGCGAAATTGTTCGCTCTGGCCACCAAACCCTGTGTTCATAGATTCAAGTTGGTCTCCAACCGCCTACGATTACCGCCGTGTCTGTGGCCCAGCGACTTGGCGCGCGAGAAATCCAATCTGTCATTGCGACCTTCCGCGACCTGCTTCTTGGTCATAAGGAAATGATCAACGCACTCAACGTGTACCCCGTCCCCGACGGGGACACCGGCACGAACATGTCGTTGACCCTCGAGTCGGTGTGCACCGAACTCGAAGGTGCCGAAGATCTCGACGAGGTCTGCAAGGCGATCAGCCATGGCTCGCTCATGGGTGCCCGCGGTAACTCGGGTGTGATCATGTCCCAGATCCTTCGAGGCCTGGCCGACACCGTGCGCACCGAAAGTGCTGCTGGCGGCGAAGACGCTCAGATTTGGGCCAAGGCGTTTACCGTTGCCGCCACAGCTGCGTACGGCGCAGTCCAGCGTCCGGTCGAAGGCACGATCCTCACGGTTGTGCGCGAAGTCGCCGAGGGCGCAACTGCTGCCGCCGAAACCGGCGCAGATTTGGTCGCCACGCTCGAAGCCGGTCAGGCCCAGGGCCACGATGCGCTCGCTCGCACACCCGACATGCTCCCGGTGCTGAAAGACGCTGGTGTTGTCGATGCTGGGGGCCAGGGCCTGCTCCTCCTGTTGGATGCCTTGCTGCACACCATCGACGGACGTGAGCTGCCTATTGCTCCGACAGACTTTGTGCGAGTCTCCCAAGTGCCAGCGCACGCTCCAGCAGCGAACAACGGCGAGAAGAGCATCGCTGACCTCCGGTACGAGGTCATGTTCTTCCTCGACGCAAACGACGACCGAATCGATGAGTTCCGCTCGGCATGGGCCGAGATCGGTGATTCGATCGTGGTCGTTGGCGGCGACGGCATCTGGAACTGCCATATCCACAGCGATGACATCGGCGGCTGTATCGAAGCTGGCATCGCAGTTGGCCGCCCCCACAAGATCCGAGTGACCGACCTGCTCGAAGAACTTGAGCACATGGAATCGCTTGTCGATCCCAATGCCCCGTCCCAATCCGATGGGGCCCAAGCCAGCATCATCGTCAACGCAACTGAACAGTCTCGTTGTGGCGTGATCACCGTTGGTGTTGGCGAAGGCATCCGGGCGATCTTCGAGTCGCTCGGAGCGACCGCAATGGTGCTTGGCGGCCAAACAATGAACCCGCCGACCGAGCTCCTGTTGCATGCCGTGAATCAGGTACCGGCCGACGAAGTGTTGCTACTGCCGAACAACAAGAACATCATCCCGGTCGCGAATCAGGTCAATGACTTGACCGACAAGATCGTCCGAGTTGTCCCAACCCGCAGCATCACCGAGGGTTTCGCAGCCCTGCTTGAGTTCGACCCCGAAGCCGCCGCTGATGACAACGCTGCGTCGATGACCGAAGCGGCCTCGAGCATTGTTGCTGGCGAAGTTACCCAGGCCGTGCGCGACGCCAATAGCGATGCCGGTCCCGTCACCGCTGGTGACTACATCGGTATCGGCCCCGCTGGTATCACCGCAGTGGCGTCCGACGTCGTCACCGCCACCACCAACTTGATCGAGTCACTGCTCGCCGAGGACCACGAGCTCCTGACGCTGATCGCTGGCGACGATGCCACCGAAGCCGGCACGTCGCTTATCGAAGCCTGGCTCGAGGACCACCACCCCGATATCGATATCGAAGTGCATCAAGGCGAGCAGCCGCTCTACCACTACTACCTCGGTATCGAATAGAGGTCGTTGACCCCGGACCGCTTCGCTACCCATTAGTAACGCATCGGTGCCAGGCACCCGTGCGTTACTCGCAGATGCAGGTGCGCGGTGCTGTCGGTGGGCTGGTTTAGATTGGTGCTGATGGGGGAGAGCGCTCAGGGAATCACGCTGGCCGAGCTAGACGGCATGACCGTCGACCGTCTGACCGGAGTTGGCCCCAAGCGGCAAGCCGGATTCGCAGCGCTCGACGTGTACACGTTGTACGACGTGCTCACCACCTATCCCCGTCGGTACATCGACCGAACGAACGACACCACGATTGAAGAACTCTTCCCCGGCGAAGAGGGCATGGTCATGGTCGAGATCGTGAACGTGACCAGCCGGCGCACCAAGAACAACAAGCGAACCATGGTGTTCGTCGATGTCAAAGATCGCACCGGCAGGCTCCGGATCACGTTCTTCAACCAGGCATGGCGCACCAAAACACTTCGAGCCGGCATGACCGCCGTCATCTTCGGTAAGTGCGAGGAGTTCCGCGGCTCCCGCCAGATGACGAATCCGATCGTGGACCTGATCGGAGACCAGACCGGCCGCATCGTTCCGGTGTACCCGAATAGCGAAAAGGCTGGCATCGGCACGGCCGAGATCTCATCGGCCGTTGGCGAGACGTTGCGCCGAAGCAGACAACGCGGTTTGGCCGACCCGGTTCCGCCGCAGCTGCTCCAGCGCCATGGTCTCATCGATAGGGCGACAGCTCTGCTCCACATTCACGTGCCGGAATCCCTCAGACAGGTCGACTTCGCTCGCCGTCGCCTGATCTACGACGAACTGTTTCGTATTCAGGTCGCGCTTGTCCGTCGTAAACGCGAGCTTGAAACCACCACGGTGGGCGTCACCCACGATCCCGACGGCGAACTTGTTGATCGTTTTCTTGATGCATTGCCGTTCGAGCCGACCCATGCACAGCGTCGCACGATCGAAGAGATGTTTGGCGATCTGCGGGCCCGGGCCCCGATGCACCGACTTCTGCAGGGTGACGTTGGTGCCGGTAAGACGATCGTTGCGGTGGCCGGGCTATTGGCAGCGGTGCAGGGCGGACATCAGGGCGCTCTGATGGCCCCGACCGAGGTGCTGGCCGAGCAGCATTTCGCCAGCATTCGGGAGATGCTCGAAGGACTCGAAGTCGACATCGACCCGTCGCAGAGTCAGGGATCGTTGATGACGACACGGCCGCTGGGCATCGCTCTGCTCTCCAACCGCACAACTGCGGCCGAACGGCGCAAGATCGATGCCGGTCTAGCCGAGGGACGCATTGATTTGTTGATTGGCACCCATGCGCTGATCCAGGACTCTGTCAGCTTTCCATCGCTGGGCATGGTGGTCATCGACGAGCAGCATCGTTTCGGTGTTGAACAACGAGCGGCGCTTCGGGACAAGGGCGCTGGCGAGGCCGTGCCCGACGTTTTAGTCATGACCGCAACGCCAATTCCTCGAACCGCAGCCATGACGGTCTATGGCGATCTCGACGTCTCGGTGCTCGATGAGATGCCCATCGGGCGCCAACCAATCCAGACAACATGGGTGCGACAGCCGTTCGAAAACGACGAGGGCAAACTCGATCTGACCGGTGTCGACCCCGATGCCGAAGCCTCTATGTGGGGCCACGTGCGCACCGAACTTGCTGCCGGCCGCCAGGCCTACATCGTGACGCCGTTGGTCGAAGAGAGCGCCAAACTCGAAGCCAGCTCCGCCGAAGAGACCTTCGTGCGGTTGCAAGCCGAAGAACTGAAGGACTCAGCGCTCGGGCTGCTCCACGGGCGTGTGAGCTCGGCCGAGAAAGAAGCGACCATGGCGCAGTTTCGAACCGGTCGCCTTGATGCCCTCGTCGCCACCACGGTGATTGAGGTTGGCGTCGATGTGCCGAACGCAACCGTGATGGTGATCCTCGACGCCGATCGTTTCGGCATCGCACAGCTGCACCAGTTACGGGGTCGTGTCGGTCGTGGCGCCCACCAATCGTTCTGTTATCTGGTGGCCAGTGGCGCAACCGAGATCTCGGTGTCGCGCCTCCAGGCCCTTGTCGACTCGACCGACGGCTTCGAACTTGCCGAGATCGATCTTGAGTTGCGGGGCGAAGGCACGATCATGGGCGAACGGCAAAAGGGTCGAAGCGACCTCAAACTGGCATCGTTGCGGCGCGACCGTTACTGGGTCGAGAAGGCACGCGAGGACGCGTTCTCGATTCTTGACAGCGATCCGACCCTCGGCAACCATCCGCTCCTGCTGGCCGAGGTCGACACCCTTCTCGCCGACGACGAAACCGACTTCCTACTCAAGAGTTAACGCGCACTACCTGGCGTGTTCGTTACTGCTGTTACGGGCCGTCGTAGAACTGGACCCGGAACACGGCTCCGGGCTCTGGTTCCACATGGTGTTTGCGGTTGGGGACGATGGGTTGTGATGAATCGGCAATAACGAGGACCTGCCATCTCGGGTCCTCCTCGACGAACAACACAGTGCCTCGCTCGACGATGAGTTCGGCCCACACGGTGGTGTGGTGTGCATTACGCAAGGCGTTCGGCACCGTCTCGTGGGTGAACGACGGGGTTGTGCGCCCCAGCGTCAAACCGTCAGGTAACAACCGATCAGTCATCGGCCATCGTGCACGAGCAATACCTGGCCGGTGGTCCAGGTGGCGGCGGGGGATACCAGGAAGACGACGGCGCAGCGGTCGCCACAGCACATCTGCCGCTCAGCAAGAAATCTTCGAGAATGCTCATATGCCACCGTAGATCTCGCACTTGGATGTGGCTGTATTCGCTTGGTGACGGTGAACACCCGGAGACAGCGCTGCGAGACTCTCTAGGATCTAATCATGGGTGACATCAAGGTTGTGCTGTTCGACATGGGTGGTGTGATCGTGCAACTCGACTCGCTCGAGAATGTGCTTGGACCTCCGACACTAAATCCAGACGAGATCTGGAACGGATGGATCTTGAGTGATGCGGTGCAACAATTTGAACGGGGCCAGTGCAACGTTGAACACTTTGCCGAAACGATCGTTGTTGAACTCCAACTCAAAGGCACTACTGAAGCGTTCATCGAGCGGTTCGTCGCGTTTCCACAAGGCCTGTATCCGGGGGCAGTCGACCTGGTGGCATCGGTGCCTGACCCTGTGATCACTGGCCTGCTGAGCAACACCAGCGCCCTCCATTGGGAGAATCAGCGAGATGCTGTGACTATCCAAGGCCTATGCCCCCGGGCGTATCTGTCCTTCGAGCTTGGGTTAGCAAAACCTGATCTCGACTTCTTTGACCATTGTGTCGCAGATCTGGGATTACCTGCCGACCAGGTCCTCTTCATCGATGACAATCAGATCAATGTCGATGGAGCTCACGCAGCAGGGTTGCAGGCAGGGCTCGCCAAAGGTCCAGAAGCGGCTCTACAGGTGCTTCGAGAGTTCGCAGTGATCAGCTGAGCAACGGGACTAGCTCAAGAACCAAGCGATCGAGCTGTTGGTGCCGGGCGGAATCTCGGTGAAGCCGCCGTCGTGAATGCGGGTTGTCGCCACGTCATCAAGCGCCGCCCATAACG
>Ga0213868_10006369_pt1 | contig 10444 bp, 8 predicted proteins | sample PICome_9_FD_160087 | JGI IMG/M metagenome (GOLD analysis project Ga0213868, IMG submission 160087) | Coastal seawater microbial communities near Pivers Island, North Carolina, United States - PICO127 | ecosystem: Environmental > Aquatic > Marine > Coastal | place: USA: North Carolina | collected...
ATAATGCCGAGGAGGCCATTTTTACAGATATTGATGCTTATGAAAGTTCTAGTTATGTTGAAAACGATACTATTCCTAATAATTATCAAGGTTATGCAGGATGGGGTCAAGACAGTAATAACATTACGATTAATTATATAGACAACGGCTGGAACAACTGGGGTTGGAATACTGGATTTTATGGTGGCTATAACAATTGGGGATGGAACAACTGGGGTTGGAACAGTGGATTTTATGGTGGTTATAACAATTGGGGTTATAACCCATTTTGGGGCTCTCCTTTTTATGGTGGTGGATTTTATGGTGGTTGGGCTTTTAACAATGTCTGGGGTAATAATCGCGGATATTACAACAGGAGTTTCTACAATAATAGAGGGTATTATAATAGCAGCAGAGGGCTCTCGTATAGCGCTAGCAGAAGAGGGAGTTACACTGCCAATTCTAGAGGAACTAATTTAAGCAGACGCAGCTCTGTAAGCTCTCAAAGTAGAGGTGCTACATCAAAATATAATACAACAAGAAGAAGTAGCGTTGCTAGAAATTCTACTTCAGGCACAACCAATAGAAGGGCTTACAATCCTAACGGAACACGCACATCTTCTGATGTTACAAGAAGATCTGCAGTAACAAGAACGCCGTCCACAAATTCAACTACAAGATCTTCAACGGCAAGAAGAAGCTCAAGTTCTAAATACAGACAGCCAACAAGAAACAATTCGGATTCTAGTACTTCTAGAAGATCGTCCTCTTCAAACAATAAAAGTTACTCACCAAGCAGAAGTTCTTCTAGTTCAAAATCGAGCTCTTCATCATCTAGATCGTCAAGCAGCAGCAGAAGCTCTAGTAGTGGTTCAAGATCTTCAAGTAGCAGAAGACGTTAATCTTATTTAAATAGATAAAAATATGCATATAAAAAAGTTAAATTTACTATTCATCGCTTTACTATCTATGTCTACAATTTACGGGCAAGATATAAGCGATGCCGTGAGATTTTCACAAAGTGAAATTCAAGGAACCGCTCGTTTTAGAGCATTAAGTGGTGCTTTTGGCGCCTTAGGTGGCGACATGAGCGCAGTTGCTATAAATCCAGCTGGCTCTGCTATTTTTAGTAGAAGTCATGCATCGTTTTCTGGATCAAATATTGATGCGAAAAACGATACGAACTATTTTGGTGGTTTAACCAATTCGAGTGTTTCTAATTTTGATATTAATCAAGGTGGTGCTGCATTTGTTTTTACTAATAGCAATTCTAATTCGTCTTGGAAAAAATTCACATTAGGGATCGCTTACGACAGGACCAATAATTATGAAGATGCATGGAACGCTGTTGGTAGAAATACCAAGAACCAATCTATAGATCTTTATTTCTTAAGTTATGCTGACGGTGTGCGCTTAGGCGATATTTCTTTGTTAGATGGTGAGTTTATAGAAGACGCGTATTCAGATATAGGAAGTGTATTTGGTTTTGGACATCAACAAGCTTTCTTAGGGTATCAAGCTTTTATCCTTGAACCTGATGCAAATGACGATGATAATACAACGTACTTCTCCAATTTGGCAGATGGAACTTTTGATCATGATTATTTATATTCTAGCACTGGGTATAACGGGAAAATTTCATTTAACCTCGCCACTCAGTATGAAGATAATTTATATTTAGGAATTAACTTAAATTCTCATTTTATCGATTACCAACGCAGCACATCTTTACTTGAAGACAATTCAAATGGAGCCTTAATCACTGCTATTGATTTTGAAAATAACTTATCTACAACAGGTAATGGATTTTCATTTCAACTTGGTGGTATCCTGAAATTATCTCCAGAATTTAGAGTTGGATTAACTTATGATTCTCCAACGTGGTACACTATAGAAGAGGAAACAACGCAATTTATCGATTCAAATGAAGCAGATTCAGATATTCGTTTTATAGGTGATATTATCAATATTTATCCTCAATATAAACTAAAAACACCTTCAAAAATAACAGGAAGTTTAGCTTATGTTTTTGCGAAACAAGGCTTGATAAGTTTCGATTATTCCAAAAAGGACTATGGAAATACTGAGTTTACACCCAATAGAGATTATAATGATTTAAACAATGCTATAAGTGATGTTTTAACCGATGCTTCAACCTACCGTTTTGGTGGTGAGTACAAGCATAAGCAATTCGCTTTTAGAGGTGGTTACCGTTTTGAAGAAAGCCCATATACTGATGGTTTAACCGTTGGAGATTTAACAGGGTATTCTTTAGGTCTGGGGTATAACTTTGGCAACACCAAACTAGATGTTACTTATGACAAATGGGAACGCACTGATGCTACTCCGCTTTATAATGTTGGGCTTACTGATACAGCTAGTATTGATAAACAAAACTCTAATATTACATTATCTTTGAGTTTCAATATTTAATCACCATTTAAAAATATCAAAAAAAGCTTGAACTCATGTTCAAGCTTTTTTATTTATGAAATCATTTTGAATAGGGAGCCTAAACCGGTTTTCCGCTTTCGCGAGAATGACAAATTCAATTGGAACCTCCAATTGAAAAATCGAGGAATTCTTTAATAATTAATTATTTCCAAACAAAAAGGGTAACAAAAAAGTGAAATGCTTATCTTTGCAAACTAATATTTGACTTATAAATCATGGCTTTCGACAGTAATATAGAGGATTTTGATGCATTAGGAAATGAGCATATTGGTACATCTGAAAATACACCAATGCGACATGATGCTTTTAAATTAAATAACGAGGAAAAGATTGACATCATTAAGGATGATGTGCGTCATATCATGGAAACCTTAGGTTTAGATTTAACAGACGATAGTTTAAATGGGACACCAAACCGCGTCGCAAAAATGTTTGTTAATGAAATATTTGGAGGACTAGATCCAGACAAAAAACCAAGTGCTTCTACTTTTGAAAACAAGTACAAGTATGGTGAAATGCTGGTTGAAAAAAACATTACCGTGTATTCAACTTGCGAGCATCATTTTTTACCTATAGTGGGACGTGCTCACATTGCTTACATTTCTAACGGAACTGTGGTTGGGTTATCTAAAATGAATCGTATTGTTGATTATTTTTCTAAACGCCCACAAGTACAAGAACGCTTAACCATTCAGGTGGTTAGAGAACTTCAAGAGGTTTTAAACACTAAAGATGTCGCTTGTGTTATCGACGCAAAACATCTGTGCGTAAATTCAAGAGGTATTCGCGATATTGAAAGTAGCACTGTAACTTCAGAATTCGGAGGGAAATTTAAAGACATGTCTACACGTCGTGAATTTCTTGATTATATAAAGTTAGAGACTAAATTCTAAGACTACTGTTATTTGTTAAGTTGTTAAGCTGAATATCATCATGCATTCTTATTCATTTGAAAAATTAGAAGTTTGGAAGGAAGCTATTCAATTAGCTACAAAGACTTATAAGATAACAGAATCATTTCCTAAAGGAGAAAAATTTGGACTAACCTCACAGATGAGAAGATGTTCCGTTTCTGTTTCTTCAAATATTACAGAAGGCACAGCAAGATTAACAAAAAAAGATAAAGCTCATTTTATGACTATAGCTTATGGTTCTGCTTTAGAATTGTTAAATCAAACGATTATTTCAAAAGAACTCGAATTTATTTCCGAAGAAAACTATAAAAACATTAGATTAGATGTTGAATCTATTACTAATAAAATTAACGCTCTAAGAAATCACTTTCTGAAGCCTTAACAACTTAACAACAAACGACTAAACGTTTAATAGAAATGCAGTTATATCAATCCAATCCAATAAAACTATACAACTCACTTACTGGCAAAAAAGAAATATTTACACCTATTAATGAGGGACATATTGGAATGTATGTTTGCGGACCTACCGTTTATAGTAATGTTCATTTAGGCAATGTGAGAACCTTCATGTCTTTTGACATGGTTTTTCGTTATTTAAAACATTTAGGTTATAAAGTAAGATATGTTAGAAACATTACTGATGCTGGTCATTTAGAAAATGATGCGGATGCTGGTGAAGATAAAATCACTAAAAAAGCACGTTTAGAACAAATTGAACCTATGGAAGTTGTTCAGCGCTATACCGTAGATTTTCACAATATACTTAACACATTAAACTTTTTACCACCAAGCATAGAGCCTACAGCAACAGGGCACATTATAGAGCAAATTGAATTAATAAGTAAAATTATAGAGAATGGTTTTGCTTATGAGGTTAATGGTTCGGTTTATTTTGATGTTCATAAATTCAATGAAACTCATGAGTACGGTAAATTAAGTAAGCGTAAGCTTGAAGATTTAATACACAATACACGTGTATTAGATGGTCAAAGTGATAAAAAGAATCCACAAGATTTTGCACTTTGGAAAAAAGCCGAACCTCAACATATTATGCGTTGGCCTTCACCTTGGAGTGATGGTTTTCCTGGTTGGCATTTAGAATGTACAGCCATGAGCACTAAATATTTAGGCGAACAGTTTGATATTCATGGTGGTGGTATGGATTTAAAATTCCCACATCACGAATGTGAAATAGCGCAGAATGAAGCTGCTAAAGGGAAAAGTCCGGTTAATTATTGGATGCACGCGAACATGTTAGAGTTGAATGGACAACGTATGTCTAAAACAACAGGAAACACCGTTAATCCAGATGAATTATTATCTGGAAATAACAAATTCTTTACTAAAGCCTATGGCCCAAGTGTTATTCGATTTTTTAATGCCATGTCATCTTACCGAAGCATATTAGATTTAACGGATGATGGGTTACTAGCTAGCGAAAAAGGATTTAATCGATTAATGGATGCTGTGAATCTTTTAGATGATTTAAAAGCCTCAACAACATCTTCAATAGATATTTTAGCATGGAAGCAGAAATGTTATGATGCGATGAATGATGATTTTAATTCCCCCATTCTACTCGCGCATTTGTTTGAAGCTGCAAAATATATAAATCAAATCAAAGAAGGCTCTGAAACATTATCTTCGGAAGATTTAGAGATATTAAAGGACACTATAAACATTTTTGTTTATGATGTTTTAGGTCTAAAAAATACTGCGAAAAGCGATTCTGGAACCGATAAACTTTCAGGAGCTGTTGATGTTTTAATCAGATTAAGACAAGACGCTAGAGCCAATAAGGATTTTGCAATGTCTGATAAAATTCGTGATGAATTAGCCGAAGTTGGTATTCAGCTTAAAGATGGTAAGGACGGAACGACGTTTTCTACAAATTAGTTTGATTGGTGTTCGTCGTTATGTCTTTTGTTGTTAAGCTGTTTGGTTTATTAAGACTTAACGACTAACATCTCACAAATAACACATAATGAAACTACTCATCGCACCTTTTCTGTTTTTGATTAAAGTGTATCAAACACTAATATCGCCATTAATGCCTGCAACTTGCAGATACAATCCAACGTGTTCGCATTACAGTAAAGAGGCGCTACAAAAACATGGGTTATTTAAAGGGGGTTGGTTAGCTATAAAGCGGGTTTTTAGTTGTCATCCCTGGGGCGGCAGTGGTTACGATCCTGTTCCAGAAAAGGATGACAACTAAAAATTTCTCTGCGCGCCAGCTCGCCTGTTCTCTAAAAATGTACACTGTACATTTTTTTAACGCTCCATCGCCCTAGGGAGGCTGGGGATATGATCCTGTACCCTAAATTTTATTATAAAACCTTTAAACCTGAACATAAGAATAAAAAAAAGCAAAGTCGTGAATGTTTCTTTTTAGAGGCAATTGGGGTTGCTTACTTTATGTTTCATTCAAAAACCATGCTTTTAACATAATTCCATATGTTATATCACAAATATATACAATTACAGATTAAACACTAATATATTCGACAAAATGCATAAATTTTTTGATTTTTTATGTATTTTCTTAAAATTTTATAAAACAAAGTTCCAGTATTTTTGAGTAGAAGACATGTTATCACGCCTGCTTAACTGTTTTCAAAAAATGTACATCTCACATCTTTTAACGTCCCATTCCAGTTCAAAAAAAGAGAAATAAATCCATTTATATAATTATTGTAACTTCAAGGTCATAAAATAACCCACATGAAATTAAGACGTATTCGTTATTCTTACTTTGCTATCATTTTACTTTTTGTTTTGGCGTGCTCTAATCCTAAAAAAGAATTTGCTACCATGCTTATTTATGGTGGCACCATTTACACTGTAGACTCTACCTCGACTACTGTAGAGGCTGTAGGCATAAAAAATAATACGATTGTTTTTACTGGAAGCTTTTCGGAAGCTGAAGAATTTAAAAATGAATACACACAGCTTATTGATTTAAAAGGTAAAACCATGACACCTGGTTTAATTGAAGGCCATGGTCATTTTATGGGTTTAGGCTATAATGAATTACATCTAGATTTGATGAACACATCAAGTTATCAAGATATTGTAGATGCTGTCGCAGAACGTGTGAAAACTGCTAAACCTGGAGAATGGATTATAGGAAGAGGATGGCATCAAAGTAAATGGGATTCTATGCCTACTGGAATCGTTAAGGGTTTTCAAACGCATCACTTGCTCAGTGAAGCATCACCAGACAACCCTGTTTATTTAGGACACGCTAGTGGTCATGCAGGATTTGCTAATGCCAAAGCAATGGAGCAAGCTGGTTTGCAAGTTTTAGCAAAAGAAGGCATCAAGAATTTCAAAATAGAAGGAGGAGAAGTTATTGTAGATGAATTTGGTAGACCAACAGGGATTTTTAATGAACGTGCACAATCACTAATTCGTAAGCATATTCCAGAAAAAACGCCTGAAACAGACATTCAAGCTTTCAAACTTGCCGTTGAAGCTTGCCATAAAAATGGTATTACAAGTTTTCATGATGCTGGTATATCAAGACAGACTATCGCGCTGTATGAAAAAATGAAATTGGAAGGTAAAATGACTACCAGAATATATGCCATGCTTACTGGTTGGGATAAAGAATTACTGAATGAATGGTATGCAAAAGGTCCATTAGTTGATGGTGATCATCTTTTAACCATTCGGTCCGTAAAATTAAATTGTGATGGTGCTTTAGGTTCTCGTGGCGCATGGCTTTTAGAACCCTATACAGATAGGCCAGATCATTTTGGTCATGAAACACTACCAATGGATTTCGTAAAAAAAACGGCTTTAGATGGGCTTAAAAATGGGTTTCAAGTATGCTCGCATGCTATTGGTGATCGTGCCAATAAAGAAATTCTTGACCGTTACGAATTGGCATTTAAAGCATTACCAGAGTTAGCCTCAGATCACAGATTCCGGATAGAACACGCACAACATTTACACCCAGACGACATTCCACGTTTTGCAGAGTTACAGGTTATTCCAGCTATGCAAGCTATCCATATGTCTTCAGACAGACCATGGGCTATTGACCGTTTAGGAGAAAAACGTATTAAAGAAGGCGCTTACATGTGGCAAGCATTACTTCAAAGCGGCATCCCAATTGTTAATGGAACAGATGTTCCTGTGGAACCGATTAATCCAATAGCTAGTTTCTATGCTAGTGTAAGCAGGAAAACGCTGAAAGGCATGCCAGAAGACGGTTATGAACCAGAACAAAAAATGACCAGAGAACAGGCCTTAAAATCTTATACTTTAGATGCTGCTTTTGGTGCTTTTGAAGAAGATATAAAAGGATCAATTAGTATTGGTAAACTCGCTGATTTCACTATTTATAATCAGGACTTAATGACCGTAGAAGAACATGAAATTTTAAACACAGAAATTGTAATGACTATTTTTGATGGTAAAGTGGTCTATTCATTCAACGAATAAACCACTATAAATATTTATTTAAGAAAAATTACTTAACAGGAATGGCCTTTAAAATCTCCAACACAAACTTCCAATATTTTTGAGCTGAAGATATTTGTGCACGCTCATCTGGCGAGTGTGCCCCTTTGATGTTTGGTCCAAAACTAATCATATCCATATCTGGATAATTTTGCCCAAGAATACCACATTCTAATCCCGCATGACAAGCTGCTACATGAGGTTTTTCTCCGTTTAAATCTTCATAAAGTTTAGCCATTACTTTCAAAATAGCAGAATCCATATTTGGTGTCCAACCCGGATAATCTCCAGACAATTCTACCTCGCAACCTGTTAATTCAAAAGTAGCACGAAGCATATTTGCTAAATCTATTTTAGAACTCTCCACTGATGAGCGTGTTAGGCAACCTATTTTAATATGCCCGTCTTTAACAATAACTCTTGCAATGTTGTTTGAGGTTTCAACCAATTCAGGAATATCAGCACTCATTCTATATACGCCATTTAATGCGCCATATAAAGCTCTTGTTAACCCTTCTTGAACGCCTAAGTCCATAATTTTGCTAGGCGTATCCACTTTGGAAACACTGATATCTAAATCGGGTTCCATAGTTTTTAACTCCTTTTTTATTGCGGCGGAAATCAATCCTATCTCTAATAAAAAAGCGTCTTCATGAATGGCATCAATAGCTACAACCGCATTACTTTCTCTAGGAATGGCATTTCGTAAACTACCACCATCAATTTCTGAAATTCGCAATCCAAAGTTTTCAAAACCATCAAACAGTAAACGGTTCATGATTTTATTCGCATTACCTAAACCTTCATGAATTTGCATTCCTGAATGCCCACCTTGTAATCCTTTTACTGACATTTTATAACCTATTTTAAACTCAGGTGTTTCTTCCTCTTCATATGTTCTTGTCGCGGTTACATCTGTACCTCCTGCGCAACCTACTCCTATTTCGTCATCTTCTTCGGTATCTAAATTAAGTAAGATGCTTCCAGAAAGCAAACCGCCTTTTAAACCCATGGCTCCTGTCATTCCTGTTTCTTCATCTATAGTAAACAAAGCTTCAATAGCTGGATGTGGGATATCTGTACTTTCTAAAATAGCCATAATAGTTGCAACGCCTAAACCATTATCTGCTCCAAGGGTAGTTCCTTTTGCTTTTACCCAATCGCCTTCTACAACCATCTCTATACCTTGCGTATCAAAATCGAAAACAGTATCCCCATTTTTTTGATGCACCATATCTAAATGCGATTGCATGACTATGGTCGTTCTATTTTCCATTCCTGAAGTTGCTGGCTTTTTTATGATGACGTTTCCAACTTCATCTTCAATGGTTTCAAAACCTAGGTTTTTGCCAAAATCTTTCATAAAAGCAATAACACGTTCTTCTTTTTTTGATGGACGAGGTACTGCGTTTAAATCGGCAAATTTATTCCAAAGAGCCTGTGGTTCTAATTGTCTTATTTCTGAGTTCATAGTTTTCTAGTAATTGAATACAAAGGTACGTATTACTATTAGGATTTATAAATAGTTTCCTATTTTTGAATATGCTAAAAAAGAAAAAAACGATTATTGCGCTATCGTTAATTCCACAAGTTCTACTTGTAAAATCACTATCTAACTACCCTGAGTTTGTGGAGCAATACTATAGTAATGGTGTGTACCCTGTAATTTCTAAAGTTTTTAGGTTTACATTGGGCTGGATGCCTTTTTCGTTTGGCGATTTGGTATATACCTTTGGAGGTCTTTATGCTACAAGGTGGTTTTACAAAAACAGAAAACGTTTACGAAAAGACACTAAAAATTGGACGATTGATGTTTTTGCTGCTATTGCCATAATATATGGTGCATTTCATTTGTTTTGGGGGTTAAATTACCACCGATTACCGCTTCATAAAAGTTTGAATTTAGCACGTGATTACACTACTGAACAATTGGTGCATGTGACTAAAGCGTTGATTAAAAAATCGAATACATTACATTTTGAAATCACAAAAAATGATACCATTAAAGCGGATATTCCGTTTAGCAAAGGTGACATTTTTAAAATGGTCCCGACAGGTTACACTAATTTAAAAAAGAGTTTTCCGCATTTGGAATACGCCCCGAAAAGCTTAAAAAAATCGCTTTATAGTTACCCTTTAACTTACATGGGTTTTAGTGGGTATTTGAATCCGTTAACAAATGAAGCGCAGGTGGATGGACTGATTCCTGTTTATAAATTCCCGACAACATCGGCTCATGAAATTGCACATCAGTTAGGTTATGCAGCTGAAAATGAGGCTAATTTTATTGGTTTTTTAGCTACGACAAGTCATGATAATATTTATTTTAGATATACAGGGTACACCTTTGCCTTGCGTTTTTGCCTCAATGAAATTTATAGACGCGATGAAGCCTTATATGAAAGTATTGTAGAAAGTGTAAACACTGGCATTTTAAAAAATTATAAAGAGGTTAGGGATTTCTGGGATGCCCATAAAAATCCTGCCGAACCTCTTTTTAAATCATTTTACGGGAATTTTTTAAAAGCCAATAAACAAAGTAAGGGTATGAAGAGTTACAATTATGTAGTGGCTTTAATTGTTAATTACTTAGAAAGTAAACCTTTGTAATTACTCAACAATTG
>Ga0213868_10006373_pt1 | contig 10438 bp, 8 predicted proteins | sample PICome_9_FD_160087 | JGI IMG/M metagenome (GOLD analysis project Ga0213868, IMG submission 160087) | Coastal seawater microbial communities near Pivers Island, North Carolina, United States - PICO127 | ecosystem: Environmental > Aquatic > Marine > Coastal | place: USA: North Carolina | collected...
CCATTAAAATAGGTTTTCGTTTGGCTGTCTGAATCAGAACCAACAAATAGTTGAAGCTCGCTTGCCGGTCGACCAATCATGACCGTAATCGATGCGCCTAATAATTGGTCAAAGTCGAGATAACTGGCTTGGGGGTCAGTAGAATCAATGTCCTGCCACGCAGGCGACGAGTCATAAAAAGTGTAGTCGTTTGCCCTTAGGTCCAACTTAAACTCAAAGAGATTTGATATGCTTTCCTGTCCAGTAAAACTTTGAAGTCGAACGATGTCTGATTCGAATACAGCGCCGTTCTCTAAGACGATACGAGCATCCAGAGAAGCACGTGGCGATTTAACGCCACTTATACGTTCAACAGGTATCGAAGTATTGTCCATTCCGTCGGTCATGCAGCAGACTCCTGCAGTGCGGACAGCATCTCTTGTCGTGTCAAGTGAAATCGAGCGCCATCCACGCCGCCGCGTATTGCTTCTCGACTGGCGAGCCAAGTTGCTTGACCAAGATGGACAGGACCGCCGAGCTTACATACAGGCACTTCCTGTACTGCTAGTCGAAAGTTTAGGTCTATATCAAAAAATAGATCTGAGAGCACCGCTAACAACGCTATCAACTCGCTATACTGTTCGCCACTCGGCAAGTGGTTGAAGTATTCATCTATTTGACTAAATGTCAGAGTCAATTCCAGACAATTAGAATAGCCCCAAAACCTCTGACCCAACGATCGTGACGAGTCGAGGCGAGTGCTACCATCTAACTTAGCCTGAGACGACTCTCCTAACTTTCGCCAACCGCCGCTTGCTGGCGAAATTTTTACTTCAGCATTAATTTCCGCGGAAATCACCTCTTTAAACACACTGTAACTAACTCGTCGATTGCTGATGAGATAAGCATATTTGCGCCAAAATCTTGAGTGTTTTTTTGGCAACTTCGACTCATAGACAGAGTCTGCAGATACGCCAGACACCGCTTCGAAAACGGCGAACAGATTTTTTTCCTCTTCCTCACCATTGAACAACATGGGACTAAAGTTCTTTTTTATCTCATATAATGCTTTTAGGATTCGATCGTTGTATATGTCAAGATACTCAGAGGCACCGTTTTGGCCTTGATTACTAATTGATGCGATTTGTTCAACGTAAACATTAGGCACAGGCCCCTGCTGTCCCAACAAATGAAAGCCATTGGTTGAAACCGTTGCTTGAAGATGACCCCCGCTTTGCTCAAACGCTAGACCATCAACAAAGTTAGGTTTAAACGCAAGACTGTTGTTACCGGAAAACTTCAGCTCCACCGGTAACCGTGTGCTTACACTTCGACCTTCTAGTAAACGGACTAGCTGAAAGAAGTTATACTCCTCACTCGAACGTTTAAGTCGATTTAAGCTAGAATCTTGTGACCAGTCATTGGTGACCATCTATGTACCATCCGCTCGCCGAAAAAGCACTCCAGCGAAGAAGAACTGTTAATATGAGAATACAGCGTGAGAAAATGCAATACGATTCTGCCTATCATCAGCACACTACCGTCGAAAACTCGCTCGTTTAACACCATCTTATATTTGGTACCATGAAGGTAACCACGCCAGGCACCACTGTGAGACGGAACGTATTCATCCTCAGCGGTAAAACTGACAATACTGTCGATTAAATTTTGGGAGGCATCATCATCCAGTGATGTACTTAGCGAAAGTGTAAGCATGAGAGCCTCCTTCGCAGAGTCAGGTGCAGCTAGTGACACATGGTGACGGGTCAGACTCGCCATAAGCTTCCATAGCGCTGACTCATCTAGTTCAGCCGCACAATAACGTGTCGGACGACTGAGCAAGCGACTGGATTTAACCGGTGCCGTACCAATAATAGCCATGCGATCGTTGACGCCTAATTGCTCTGTTAACAGGCGGTTATTGCAAATCGTTTTTGCGTACAGCGAAATACCATTAAGCTCAAATTCGCTACGACTAAAAATTGAAATCCAGATATCGCTTCCTGCGCCCTGACTAGCGTTAGACTCTTCTCGCTCGAGCACATAATAGATGTCGTCTGATATTCTCTTTGGGTCCTGCACTGAAAAATACGGCTCGATGACATGCCTGACACCGTTACTATCAACCGCATAGACCTCCACTATTTTTTGTATTTCTATTTCGTTACCCATCGAACGATCAGGCATCAATCGATATCGATAGTTTTTTTCATGAACCCTCAATGGTTCAGTGGTATGTTCGAAAAGGTTAACCACAGGTAAGCAATTTAATTTGAAGCTGTCTTTGCTTAACTTGATGCGCGAAGGCAGCTGATCCTTAAAAACCAGGTGAAGATTAATTCTGGCTTCGCCCTCTGATTGAAATTCGACCAGATCCAGGTCGCCCAGATTATCAATTTCAAAGAACATGAATTTTTGCCGAAATGCAAAAAAGTCCGCCAATATAGAAGTGCCAAGATCGAACCCCGCAGTAATGCCAGTCATTCGCTCATGGTCATCAAACCCACAAAGCTTAAAGCTTGCAGCATCTAAAATTTTTACCAGCAATCCTTTTGTATCACTGACTGCGACACCTATGACTTGGGATGCTAGAAAGTCATATACTCTGTCTCCTAGCGCTGCTTCCATGTCGATAAAGAAACGTACAGGCACGTTAAACTTCAACGTATCCAAACGAGTCTTTTCATTTGCTTCTAGAGTTATTTTCAAAGAAGAGCGAGAGCGCCCAAAGTGTCGCGCAATTTGCGCGCCCTCAATTTCCGGACTGCTCACAACATCAACGACTTTGAAAGGCCATAATTGTGCAGAAAACGGCAACGCAAATTTGCAGCGTTTCAATCGATCAGAATGAGCTGAATATTCGTTGATGTTTATGGGGGCAAAGGTTAGGCCTTTTTTCAATCTAAAACCGTCTGCTAAATCTGCTCCGGAACCCTCCACCTCACATTCAACTACTGCCATAGAAGCTTTAGCTTCAATCATCCCCGGCACCAGTTGCTCTAACAGCATCGTCGGCAGCTTACGAGTCTCTGCCTCCATTTGCATTCTGAGGCGACCCATCATCCAGGCGAAAGACTGTACCAGGTGTTCAACATGCGGGTCTCGGGCGAGGCCTGCCGACAGTGTTAGCTCCGATGCGATACTTGGGTGGGCCCGCGCAAATTCACTACCTGATGTCCGAAGCGCATCCAACTCGTTTCGAAAATGACCGTTGAGCCTGTCTTGGTTTGACCTAGACATACTTATACCTTTGCCAGAATGAACTGACTCTTATAATCAAGAATTTGATCACCTCTGTCTAAGTAGCCTGACACATCAAATAGCGCCACTCCAGACTGGGATTTAGCCGACTTGAAATTGACCTGCGGCTGCAATAGTCGTGGTTCGTGCGCTAGGATTGCCCGCCTAAATTCCCGGGCTATTTGTCGCCCGGACTCCATGTTGACGGACTCCCCTATCGCCCTGGAAACACCAAATTCTAGAACAGTTGCTTCCCGACGAGAATTATCGCCCCTATGCTTGAAGCCATCGAAATACTGCCGTTGACTGGTTATTCTGGCAATTTCCTTGGTTACAGAGGCAACCAAAGAGGCGCCTCTTGCTCCATTATCACCACTTTCCTTTTTATCGGGAAAGCACAGCCGATCAAACAAATAACGCATAGATTAGCCACTGACGGTCTGTCTATTACGAGCCACGCTCCATTTATACGAAACATTTCCACCGGCATTCGCATCGACACCCTGATGCACAGAAGTCCATTCGATATCGGTGTAATTTAAAGTGAATTGCTCTGTGGCCATATCATTTGGATGCGATTGGGCTTGGACGGACGAGATCATGCAATTCCACAATGAAATCTGCACTATCGGCGCGATGACGTTCTCTTCACCGGCCTGGTTCGCGTTCCTGCACAAGTAGATCCTGGTTGGTTCATCCTCTTCCCCGGTATCAATTGGTGTAGCCGACAGACAGTGGCGGTACATTACAGGTGAGGAGAAATCCAAATACTTGACAACAGTGATGTCATTTAAATTCGGACGGCCCGACGTACGTGCTTGATTGCTTACGTCGGTCGTCATTTGCTGTGACATACCAAAGTTGCACGACACAAGCTCGATGCAGCCCGACAGTGTTGTGCCATCTTCGAAGTCATACTCTATAAGGCTAAGAAACTCTTCCGCAATGTCGACGTTACCGGGTTTTAACAGTACTAGATCCATTTACCTTTCTCCTTGATCGTTTTAAATTGTTATGCCGGTAGTTCAGCAACAAGACGAATTGACGCCGTTAATTCTTCTAGTTGAAAGTGAGGCCGCAGAAATACCGTCGCTCTATAAGCTCCAACTTTGTCCTCAACCTCGGTGACATCGATCCGGGCATCCCGCAACGGAAACCTAGCCTTCATAGCCTGCGGAGCACCGTCATCTAGCAACACATATTGTGTGATCCAGCTATTCAGGTAGTCTGAGACATTTTGCCGGGTCATGAATGTACCGACGCGCTCGCGCATCATCACCTTGATGTAGTGCGCGAACCTTGCAGACGCCAGCATATAAGGCAGCATTGCGGATATTTGCGCATTTTTGTTGGCAGATTCAGAGAGATATTGACGAGCTTTATTGGTCGTCTGGCCACCAAAAAATGCCGCTTTGTCTGAACCCTTACAGTGGCAAATCGCCATGAATCCCAGATCGTTCAGTTCCTTTTCCCGTCTGTCGGTAATGGCGACTTGGGTTGGGCAATTCAAGCTGATATCACCGTCTTCAGTTTCATAGGTGTACGCAGGAAGGCCTTCAACCAAACCACCACCCTCGACGCCTTTTATCGCTGCAGTCCAGCCATGAAGCTCAAATGCCCTGGTGATTACTCGACCTAATATAAATGCAGGATTTCCCCAAAGCATCTTAGTGGCATCAACTGACTTTGCGACTCGCTCTGTTATCACTCCACTAGCATCTGCATCGGTGAGTATTACTGGGTTTCCAGCCTTGTCCCTTACAACCTCTCCTTGCTCATCTAATTCATACAGCGTGATAGCGACATCTTCATCGAAATATACACCCTCGGCCGGATTATTTTCATGATGGTAAGGCAGTCTCAAAAGGACTTTTGGTAACGTCAGGGTGACGTATCTTGAGTCCTCGGTCTCTCTGAACGCGCGCCATTTTATGAGCTCTGCACTTTCAAACAATTTGGCAAGGTCACGCGGCTTGTGCAGCGCATCAAAGTCTTCCATGTCGAACAGCCGTGAATAGGCGCTACTAATGAACGGAGCGTGAGCCGCCGCGGCCAGATTGCTCATCTTTTCCGCGAAGTCTATATCCCTAGCTGTTCGTCCAATTTGGTAATCGCCGACCAGAATGCTGTATGGCTCTCCGCCAAATGTACCAAATTCCTTCTCGTAAACGATTTTGAAGAGATTGCTTTGATCAAACTCCACCGCTTTGTCCAGATCTTTGTACAACTCTTCAAAAGTCGCGTTAAGCACCTTGATTTTTAGCGTGGTTCCTGTCTCTGTCTTCATGACCAAATAATTCAGCCCACGCCAAGTCGCTTCAAGCGCCTGGAAATCTGGATGATGTATCAGCCGATTAAGCAAACGACTAACTAAGCCATCAAGTTGAGCAATGCGTTGACTAATTAATGCGCCAAAATTAATAGCCTCAAACTCAATGTCTCCACCGATCAAAAACTGGTGAACGAATTCTTCCAGCATTTCTAATGCATAGGAAGCCTGAGACTCCTCAAGAATCATCCGCCCTTTACCAAACAGCTCACCGATATCAGAGCCAGGCCCACGTTCGCTTTCTGGAATAGCTCTGAGCACCTCATCAGCGCGATCCGAAAGAAGCTTCAAGGTGCGGGCTTCTTCGATAGCTTCTCTAGAGCTCTCAAAAACCGCCTGCAACGCAGCGCGACGCTCAGGATTCACAACGATGGCTTCCAACAGGTCGTTCAGACCATCATTACCATCGAGCTTGGCAAGCATGTCTCTTAAACGTGACCGTTGATGAAAAGCAAGTGCAATCTCCGGGACCTGCAAGACAAGGTTTAATGGCTCAAAGTCTTCGTATGATCGGAACACTAAATTGATCGGCATATTGCCGCCCGTTTCACTGCCGAAATTCGGTATCGTAAAGGCCAATCTTGGCTCGACGGAAGCCATAACCGCATCGAAATTGTCTCGATCGATCGCCACCATCTTTCTGTCTGCCAAGCTTTTAGGAACCTTCGTTGACTTAGCCGCCAAAGGCGCAAAGACACCTACCACGAAAGGAATTTCACGGCGACGCTTAGCTCCGCCCGTTTCAACGTCGTAAGTGATGTGAACTCTCGGTGTACGAACCCGAGATAACTTATGTTGTGTGCTACCCATTTATTATCCTCCGATACTCAGCTATGACCGAGCGTAACGTTAAATGTTATTATTCAGTCCAGCTCGAAACATATAATTCTCTGTCACCATACAAACGCTTGCTGACCCTTCCATCTTCAACCAATTTATCAAGGGCGCCGCGAACAACCGTGGCTGTGTTTCTGCGCCTTTGACGAGCAATCCACCAGTCAGATATACCCTCGAGGGTATCTCCGGCTTCTGGAGTGTTAAAAAAGTGGTCTGATAGATCTTGAGCAACATGCTCTATTCCAACAGCTACCGGTCCTTTCCTACCCGACATTTTAAAGTTTGCAACCACGTCCTTTGCCATTAGCTTCCCTTTCGATTTGATTTTCTAGTAGGTTTACCTAAGCAAACAGCATGCCAACGATTAAGAGCTTACTAACTCCTTGAATTTTCAGTGCCTGCTATGGCGATGTGGCCAAGTTCAAATGCTCTATCGAGGCAAATTTACCCCTGCCGTAATGCCTTGAAATCGGCGAAGTCCGTAAAAGCAGAGCCTTTACCGAAATAGGGCCTCCTAACCTCACTAGGGCTTTTCAGCCACGGTCAAATGCCATCGCAAACGCAGGCGGCGAACAACGCTTGACTGAAGAGCAGCACCTATCCATGCTATTAACGGGGCGCCAATTGACTAACGTTCCTATCTTAAATTAGGTCTGCAACCGCCTCACCCCATCTAAAACTGGGGCAGCACTGCAATTGACCAAGCTTTTAGAGGCGGAGAGCACAACCTTAAAATGGCAATCATTTACCAGACATTTAATTTCGCTGAAGCGAAATATTTCGTTCATATCACAAAAAACCCACACGCAGCTGACCTCTGGGTCTATCCGGTTAGCTACCTGGGCGGGCATCGTGGCGATCTGATCTGGTTTCTCACAACTAACCGAGATGAAGCTACTTGCCTAATTAACCTATGTGACTATGGGCAAGCCAACCTGCGGGTGTATTTTGTGCAGAGTTTTGCAGATGCTTGCTGGAAAAATAAGGCCAGCCAAAATCGATTCCGATTCGGATAATCAACGCCAACCTAGAGCCAACCTATAGTTCAGCGCGACCCGTTGAGCGAGCCGTCTATAGACCCTCTGTTACTCTGTTACTCTGTTACTCTGTTACTCTGTTGACGGGAACGGTAATTATGTTATCCTCTACGACCGCTTTGGTGACGACGTTAATAGTGATGGCATTTAAAGCAAACAGCGGCTCCCTGACGGTAAGTGGTAAAATCAGGTATGTTTAGACTAAGCAAGATCGTATTTATTGAAAACGGCAATCACCTTGAGCGTCAGGCGCTTGAGCAATTTGCTGCCAAGTACAATATTGAAGGTACATGGTCATCGTTAGACGAATTGCTGGCGAACTCTGTTCAAGAACCCACCACAGCGTTGTCACTATTTCCATCCAAGACCGCTAAATCTTATGCGCAGCTGAACCGTATTCGACCGAATCAACTTGAGTTTATTGACATCTTCGTCAAGCGCAGTAAAAGTGGCTACTCACACGCTGTAGGAGAGCTTCACTCTAGTTCGCCAGATATGGTAGTTCACGAAGCCATTGCCATAGCACAACAAAAAATTCTACAGAGAAGCCGCCTTTCCTCGCCTGAAGTCCATGAGGACTTCTATTTAAGGTTCAATCTTGTCGGTCGATCCGATGCATTTATCAAGTCTACACGCTCGATTATCAAAGTCGCAAAAACTGATTCCAGGGTCCTTATCCGGGGCGAAACAGGAACAGGTAAAGAGGCAGCGGCCAGAGCGGTACACCATTTCAGCCAGCGGCAGGCAGGGCCTTTCGTTCCGATCAACTGTGGCGCATTCACTGATGACATGCTTTTAAGTGAATTATTCGGCTACAAGAAAGGCGCGTTTACTGGCGCCTATGAAGACACCACTGGCCTACTTGAGTACGCAGATGGCGGCACGATCTTTTTAGATGAAGTCGACTCACTTTCGAATCGAGCACAAGTTGCCCTTTTACGTTTCCTTCAAGAGAACGAGATCAGAGCGATTGGTGGTAAGCAAACAAAAACAGTCAATGTCAGGGTTGTATCTGCAACAAACAAAAACATGAAAGCCCTGGTCAAAGCGGGTCAATTTCGAGAGGATTTATTGTTTAGATTAGATATTTTAAATATCAACCTGCCGGCTTTGCGCAACCGTGGTGCTGATTTGATGGTGATCTCGCAACACATACTCAGCAGAATTCGGCTTGAGCTAGAGACGGAAGAGAAATATCTAGGCCTTTCGTTAATCGAAGAAATCTATACCAATAAGTGGCGCGGTAATTTTAGAGAGCTTGAAAGTGCTCTACTTAGAGCGTACCTTAATACAGATAGCGATCTAATCAGCGATGTATTGTCTATCTATTCAGAGCCCGAACTCGATCAAATTCCGAACAAAAGACAAGTTGGAAGCTTCCTCAACGAGAAACAGACGATCGTAGCAAAATTTGAAAACGAGTACATTAGAACAGTATTAGCCCAGACAAAGGGTAACGTCACGCGAGCGGCTCAGTTGGCAAACAAGGAACGTAGAGCCTTCACACGTTTGATGTCTAAGCACGGTATATACCGTGCAGATTATGCGGCTATTTAAAGACCCGACGTTAATCAAGGCCCTTTATTACGTAGACCGATCTCACTCACCGCGACAACTCGTTGCCGCAGATCCCCTATCTGAAAGTGTTTTTTATAAGCTGTAGTAATAGCTCAGCGGCACTACCTACAGGTTAATGACATAGAAGCTTGCGCTGCTTGGCGTGTTATTGGCTCGGCAAACTAATTGATATCTTTATTTTTCAAAATTATTGATACTACTGTTCAGCGCTCCTCTCGCTAAATCTCGACTTCATCCCTTCGTAGAGTGCTGCCTATCCATTGATTGAATCGAAAACCCATTGTCTTACCTCAGTTTCGCGCAACGAATGCTGATTGTTTCTGTCGAACAGCCCTCGCCTTGCGCTCGTTGATTTTTCGGTTCATTGCCGCTTTTAATCCTCCTTGAGTTATATTCGCGGTATAGTTTGCACCGCAGCTTTCACACCTCCTGAAATTTTTGTACGCGAGCAGTACTTTCGATAGCCATCGCTGGCTCTAGTCTGCCGGTTATCTTACGAATCGCGGCGCCTTGTCTTTTAGCGACTAGCGCCACTGTAGAAAAACAATATTCGCCGCATCGTCGACACCCCTGATGCGCAGGCGTCAGCTACCTGTCACTGAAAGACCGATTGGGAATGAGTCACGTCGACTATCTGGCCGACGGCATCTGGGTGAAAAGACACCGTGATGAAATAGACGGCAACAGAAAAAGCCACACTAAATAATAAAACTGACGCCAAGGATGCTCTAGCATTACCAGCATGACAGAGCGCGATAGCCGCCTGGGTCAATGCTCCTAAAATCAATAGAGCTAGGACCTTTGTTTCAGAGAGACTTTTACGATAGACGTCTTGCCTTTCCAGCCTTGCCACCCTCACAGCGTCAAGCAAACGAAACAGCTGACCTTGGACTACCAGTTGCTCGTCTGTGAAATTTTTCCTTTGTATGCTGTAGGCATACAAAGCGTGAATCGAATTGGAAACCTTGACGTTTTGTTGCTGAGGATCTCGTAAGCTAGCCTGATGCCGCCCTTCTTCCGCGATATAGTCTGCCACCAACTTTTCCAGCTCCTTCTTATTTTCTAACAGGCGGCCGAACACTACAATTCCATTTAACGCATCGACTTCAACAGCGAGCATCGCATTAGCCTTGTCGATTTTATGCCAAGTTTCATTCGCCGTTAGACTCGCAAATAAGCCAAATAGCAAAGCGAGCGCGCCAAAGAAAGGCCCTACAACGCCTCGAACTTGGTACCTTGAACGATCTAAACGGAAAGCAAGAATTAAGATTAAAATACCGGACAAAATAGGGATGATAGTCAATGCAATATGATTCATAACGCGCCCCAAAATTACATACAATTAGTAAAAAGAACAAATATCAAACTCTCGCCTATACTCTCGCACATACCCTCGCTCATTACTAACTCATACCGTGGAAGCCACTTAAGGGTCCCA
>Ga0213868_10006374_pt1 | contig 10437 bp, 9 predicted proteins | sample PICome_9_FD_160087 | JGI IMG/M metagenome (GOLD analysis project Ga0213868, IMG submission 160087) | Coastal seawater microbial communities near Pivers Island, North Carolina, United States - PICO127 | ecosystem: Environmental > Aquatic > Marine > Coastal | place: USA: North Carolina | collected...
GAGTCAGAACAGTTTAAAGTTTTTAAAGAGTTGGCAAACCTTCAAGATGAAATTAAAGGCCTTGTTACATTTGAGTTTGGCAATAATTTAGATTTTGAACAAAAATCAATAGATTTTAATTCAGGCTTTATCGCGAGTTTTGATTCTTATGATTCACTTAATGAGTATAACAATAATTCTAACCATATTGCATTAGGCAATCAGCTAGTATCAATGGCTAATGGTGGTTACAAAGGCATCATTGTCTTTGATATTGAGACTTAATTGTTGTAGTTTTTTAGATGAATATCAAGGGCCTTGGTTGATATCAAGGTTTCAAGTAATGCAAAAAACAGTGAACCCGAGAGAATCAGTAGGCCAAAACCAAAAATGTAGTTAGCTAGTATGTAGTATTTTAGGTAGACCAAAATAATAGTCATCAAGTTAAAAATAAAACTCATTACTCCAAATACTTGCATTCTTTTTATATAAATAACACGTTTTTCAAGAATATTCAGTTGCTCATCCGCATGCTTTGTTTTGGATTCATCACTTCCTTTGGTTGTCATTGCCCGTATCAAGACACTTAGTGAGTGAAGTCGATTTGTATAGGCTACAAATAATAAAGAGATTGCAGGAAAGAGAAGAGCTGGAGTAGTGATATCCATAGTTGTGTATTTTATAAGGATTGAGCCCTGGTAAAGTCTTTTTAAAGTTTTGTTGCTCTAATTACTTTAATAAGATGATTCATGTCTGCTTCGTCGTTATAAATATGAGGCGAAATGCGAATGCCCTGACTCCTAAGATCAACGTAAATATTATTTTCTTTAAGGTTTTTAAGGATAGTTTCTTGGTGATCTTTAAAATCAAGAATCATTGTGCCGCCTCTCTTTGCCTCATCCCTTGGAGAGACAAACTCCTCATCAAACTCTTCCGAGATTTTTTCAATCAGCATTTGATTATGCTGTCTCATTTTTTTAGTTCCAATCTTATTGAAGTATTTAATGCTATAAGCTGCAATGACATAGGGCGCAATCGATGGTGTCCCTCCCCAAAACTTCAGGGCAGTTTCCTTATATCGAAAATCATGAATGTCAAATTCAAATGGATTTTCATGACTAAACCAGCCCACATCTCTCGGCTCACAATAGGGAAGGCGTGAAGAGTTGACCCATAAGTATGCAGCCCCTGGTCCCCCACAAAGCCACTTCACCGATGATCCGATCATAAAATCAGGCTGTAGACTGCTTAAATCAATTGGAACAATGCCAACGGATTGTGCGACATCCAGTATGGATAATATATTTTTTGATCTAGCAAGAGATAGCACTTTATTTATTGGGGAGAGCTGACCAGTATTTGAATAAGCATGGCTTATAAAGACCATATTAATATCATCTGTGAGATATTTCCCCCAAATTGCGTAATCAGTCACATCCTCCTTAGAAGGAATAAACCTAATTTCAGAGTCATCAGGCAATGCTTTTTGTAAAACAAATCCCATACCTGGGAAATCCACTTCACTCATCAAAATAACCATTTTTTCATTTTTATCAATTGACTGAAGAATTTTAGTTAACCCCGAAGAAAGGTTAACCTGTGGACAGAACTCCTCTTTTTTTGCATTGAATAGCTGAGCTAATTCATTTGTAAAGTGATCAATGACTGGAAGCCATTCATTCCATGGTTCATCGAGGGAGCTGGACCAAGGCTCGAAAAATTTCTTATTAAAAATCTTTTCAGTTTCTTTGAGGGGCCTTCCAACTGAATGGTTTAAAAGATAATTAGCATTTGTTAATATAAAATCTTTTTTGTAATCATGATTTGGAGCTGAATGCTTCGCCAGTCTCTCTTTAAGTGTTTCAATATCTTTGAATCGAGTAGGTATATCATTTCGATCTGTTGCAGCTCTGCGATCCCTAAGCTTCTCAAGCGCACTAATTAAAACGTCAAGAGGAGGGCCACTAGCAGTAATATTGCCAAGCTGAGTATCCTTTAAAGAGCTTGAAGGTTCAGCGATATACTTTTCAACGAGTTGATTATGATGCTGCGTTGCAGCATCACCATGCAGTTCGCAAATTTCTAAGAATAAAGTAAGATTATCTTGATACCATTTTGCGTTAGTACTAGGTACATTCAAAAAATCATCCATAAAGCTTGTTCTTCTCATGCAGTCTCTTAAAATTCCCTGATCTTCTGGCATCATATACATAAACTTATCTACAAGCATTTGAGAGTAAGCAGGCTCTTTTGCTAAACATAATCCTAGAAGAATATCAATGACATTGATACCAGCAAAATCACCAGCATTTGCTCCACGATAAACTTGAAATCCAACATGATAAGGCTTATAGTATGGCCTAACACTATAGAAAAAATCATCAACGCTTAATTTTTCAAAGAGAATTTGGTTAGATTGAATGACATCATTAAGTGATACTTTTACAACTTCAAGAAGCTGCTCACACAGTGGGTGAGAGATGCCAAGTGAGTGAAGTTTAAGAAGTGCATCTGCAGCTCGTTTATAGGCAAGAATTGCTTTTGTATTGTAGTCAAGAAAGAGTTTTTCAGAAGGCAGACTAGTAAAGCTCTTATAGGCTCCATCAACAGCCTTATTGTGGGTAGATAGGTGAGCAGTTGCAAAGCGAGGCACTACCCCAATGGATGCGCCAATATTCATAGCAAGACCCGATGCTTCTTTTAGGGGCGATGATGCATCCTTAGATGGATCCGTTATTTCATGTCTTCGACATGCCGCCATATAAAGACCAACATTACCTAAAAGGTCAAAAGCATTATCAAAGCCTTCATCCGTATTACCCTCCGATAAAAGTTGTTTGATAAGATCACGTCCTTCATCTTCAAGTGATTTTTTTATTTGATCACCCACTTGATTCACATTAATGCGTTCATTTTGATTTTTATAGAGTAATTCAAGCTCAGTATTGAGCTCAACAAAGCGATTTCTAATCCAGTGATCAAAGGAAAGTGAATTAGTTGTCATGAGTAAATACTATATAAAAAAAGTTTATAATATCATTAGTGTTAAAATTAAAAACACTAAAATTAACTACTAATACATATAAAAATAAATTAATTCACTAATATTATTATAAATAATATAGAATATATTCAAATTTTACTAAATAAATAATTAACCTTACTATGGATAGTAAAGACTTACGCATCTTATCAATTCTTCAAAAGAATGGAAGAATACCAATCTCTGAGTTAGCTATTAAACTTAATATGTCCGATACGCCATGCCTAAGACGAGTTAAAAAACTTGAAAATGCCGGCGTGATTAGTGGCTACACTGCAAATATTAGGGCAGACAGTTTAGGCTTTAATGCCATTGTTTATGTTTTTGTTAGGCTCACTGAAAATTCTAATTCTAATGCCGATTTATTTGAAGACTCAGTTAAGGATTTACCCGAGGTGCTTGAGTGCTCTGTTATTTCAGGCTCTCATGACTATCTTCTCAAGATCATATCACACGACCTTTTAAGTTACGAGAGTTTTATAAAACAATCTATTGGAAATTTGCGTTGTGTATCAAGCATTGAGTCTACTGTGGTTCTTAAGCAAACATTCTCAAGACAGGAGCTTCCAATCATTAAAACTGAAAAAAAAATGAGTTTCTTTTAGACTGAAACTTCTTCAGGAACGAGGCCACAACTTTGATTTGCAGGAACAGCTACTTTAATCTTCTTTGGAAGTGATAGATCTAAATTATTGACATTTCGTATAAATCTATCTTGATCATAAGATGCTTTAATCATCGTATTAAATTTTTTCTCTTCACCAATTGTGCTCACTGATAAGCCGTTATAGTCATGGGCTGGGTAGACTTCAGTATTATCAGCCAGCTGATAAAGTTTATGTATTGATTCATACAATGTTTCAGCTGAGCCTCCTTGAAAGTCACAGCGACCTGTACTTCTTATAAATAGTGCATCACCTGTTAGAACTTTATTTTCTACAATATATGACATGCAACCTAAAGTGTGTCCGGGCGTCTCTATTGCCTTTATTTCATAACCGCCAATGGGAAGGATATGTCCTTCACTTGCCATAATGTCAGCACAGGACTCCGCATCAATATTTTCCATTCCTAAAACAATTCTAGCATTGGGATAATATTTTTTGAGTGGGCAGGCGCTTGTTATGTGATCAGCATGAATATGCGTTTCAATAATGAACTTTAGGTCAAGTTCGAGTTCTTTCAGTAAGGCTGTATCCCTTTCAATCATAATGTCTACAGCATCGATAATGGCAGCTTCCTTTGTCTTGCTATCTGCAATAAGATAGGTGTAGGTGCAGCTTTCCCTTTCAAATAATTGTTTAAAAATTAGACTCATTTTCTGCTCCTCAAAAATTTTAAAAAGAACTTGATTTATGCTAGATATTCTACATTCATTTTTTCACTATGAATGTAATAATCATATAGCTTAAGATTTGAAGCGGCAAGCTGATCAAGAACGATGAGAGCATTTTTATGATTTTGAAGAACGCTGCCTGGGCAAAAAGATGATAATGGACCTTCAACTAAATCTGCTACTGCTTTACTTTTATGCTGACCCAGTCCAAGTAGTAGGATATTTTTAGCATCCATAATGGTTCCAATACCCATTGTAATTGCAATTGAAGGTTGAGACTCTGATGCTTCAAAGAAGCGCGCATTGTTTGTAATTGTATTTTTGGTCAGCGTTTTTACTCTAGTTCTTGAGTTGAGACTCGAAGTTGGTTCGTTGAAGCCAATATGTCCATTAGATCCAATACCTAAAAGCTGAAGGTCAATGCCGCCATGACTTTTAATATTGGACTCATAATTTATACATGTCGATTCGAAATCTCTATCTAGGCATTCAGGTATATGTATATTTTTTTCATTTATATCTATGTGATTAAATAGCTTTTCACTCATATAATATCTATAACTTTGTTTATGGTTAGGCTCAAGGCCGACATACTCATCTAAGTTAAATGTTGTAACATTTTTAAAACTTAGACCCCCTTTATTGTACTTCTCTATGAGCGCATCGTAGGTTAACAAAACTGAACTTCCTGTTGCTAATCCAAGAACTGAATCATTTTTTTCGGCTATAAATTTTTCAATAAAATTTGCTGCAAAATCACTAGCTTCTTTTTCAGTTGGAAGAATGACTACTCTCATTGCGCATCCTTTTTTATTTGTGTTCCTGCAAGCCAAACATTGTGCACATGAAAGTTTGAGTCAAAATGAGCAAGGTCTGCTCGATGTCCTTTTTTTAACTGACCAATGGAGTCAGATACACCTATATATTCTGCTGGGTAGAGAGTGGCCATGGCAATTGCACTTTCGAGGGGAATGTTACATTTTTGATAGGCATTTTTAATGGCATCAATTTGAGTAATGGAGGAGCCTGCAAGCTTTCCCTCAGAGTTAATAATGCGTCCGTTAGATTCACTAACAACTTCATCGTAGAGTTCAAAAGAGGGCTCTCCATGATTGATGGTTGCCATAGAGTCCGAGACAAAAAATAGCTTACCTTTTGGTTTTTGTTTGAAAGCAAGATTAATTAATGAGGGGTGAACATGATGTAAATCAACAATAATGCTTGCGGATGTTTCATCAAAATCAAATGCAGATCCAACAACTCCAGGCTCTCGTGCTGAAATTTGGCCCATTGCATTAAATAGATGAGTAAACCCATCTAACCCATATTTAATAGCCTCCTCAAGTTGATCATAGCTTGCATCAGTATGTCCCGCTAGAATTTTAAAACCTAAAGATTTAAGATGTTTTAGCTGCTTAATTGATATACATTCGGGGGCAAGGGTAAGCATTACTGGAAACTCATCCAGTTTCTCAAATAGATTTAAATATGATGCATTAATGGTGTTGATATATTGTTTTTGATGAACCCCTCTATACTTTACATTGAAAAATGGGCCCTCGATATGAACCCCAAGAAGTGAATCATTATTGTTAATCTCTTTAGATATAACGTCAGTGCATTTTTGCAAAATATTTAATGAGTCACTAATAACTGTTGGCATGATGCTTGTACTGCCAAAATATTGATGTGCAGATATTATTGTATTAAGGCTTTCCTTATTTGGAGAGTTATTAAATAATTTGCCACCACCTCCATTAACCTGCAGATCAATAAAACCAGGAGACAAGATACCTCCTTCTAGCATCTGAACTTCAAAGTCTCCAGGTACAGAATCTTCATTGACAATCCCAGCAATATGTTGACCATCGATGAGAAGTGCCTTATGCTCGATAAACTCAGTGCCATTGAAAAGCTTGGAGCCTGTTATTGCTTTTTTCATCCTAATTCGACCACATAGTCATAGCGATCACCTCGATAGTAGGATTGGGTATATTCGACGACTCGACCTTTGGCATCTTTGCCTCTTCTTTCAACAAATAAAATAGCAGTTCCGGGGTTCACTTCAAGCTTGTCAGCTAAATTATCATCAGCAATAATAGCATGAATATTTTGTTTTGCAGTGACGGGATTCATTTGCTTGGATTCAAGAAGTTCATATAAAGAATTATCAATAGCAGAGGTTATTGAAATAATCGAGGCTGGAATGACTGCAATTTCATATAGTAGTGGCTCATTAACTAAATATCGAACTCGATTGAGTCGATGTACATAGTCATCTTCATTTAAGTTGAGTATTAATGCTTCTTTGGCAGAAGCTTTTCCTTCCTCTCTAAGAATAATTCTCGAGTAGGATTCGAGACCTCTTTTTTTCATGTCAGCAGTAAAACTATTCAAAGAGGAAAGATTTTTGTGAAGAACAAGGTCAACATTTTCAGAAACAATTGTGCCAGCCCCCTGTCTTTTAATAAGCATTCCAATTTCCACAAGCTGATCTATCGCCTTACGCACAGTGATTCGAGACATTTTTAGGTTAGAGGCCAAATCCCTCTCAGGCATAAGTGAATCACCTGGCTTTAAAACTCCTTCTTGAATGGCACTATTAAGTGAGCGAGATAATTGTTTGTATAGGGATTCAGAACTATCATTAGATGGTCTTAAGAAGTTAATTAAATTGTCACTATTTGCCATATGATTATAAATGCTATGAAATAAACATAATAGCATTATGAGATAAATTGGTATTTAATTGGTATTATTATATTCTAATACTGTAAACAAAGTCAATAACAACAATTTAAAATATTTAGAACCTTTCATTATTGTTGTTTTAAACCAATAAATCTTTGATGGTTGACTTAAAAGAGCTGTAGGATGTATACCAACTGCTATCCAATAATAATTAATAAATCTTATTTGCTTTTTATTTGGTTCCTGTTATATAATACCATTCTATTACCAATTATTACAAGACTAATTACTTATAAAGCGTTGTTGTTAGTCTTTTTTGAGACAGCTAACTAAAGATGAATACAACTGGTTTTGTAATGACAACATCAATCAATTCAGACAATTACTTTTGTTCAAGTTTGATAAACAATTCTGATGAGTCGCTAGAGAATTTTATGTTTTGTTTTAGCTTGCTTGCTCCTTCAAAAGCGATTGAAAATTGCAGTCTAGTTAATAGTTCAGGTGGTTATTCAGAGCTATGTCATTCTGAAGAGTTTGTTTTAAAGCCAGGTGAAGAATGGAATTTTAAATATGCTTATGAAGAGTCTAGACACAAGCCCATGAATCATCGATGGTCACCCCAGGGCTGTTTTTTAAAAAAAGATAATGGAGACCTTGTTAATCTTAAAATGATAGATTTGGATCTTGAAAGAATCTCCTCCGTGGCACCAATTCCCAATTTTTCGGGAGATAAATTTAATTATGAATCATTTAGATTGGTGCCACACCCTTACTCATGGATTCCAAGTGCAGGAGTTTGTAACCTGTGTTCACCGATTAATATAGCTTTTGATAATCATGATGTAATAAAGTCTGCTTATAAATCTGCTTTGGAACTTGGAAATCGACTTCATCTTAATCTTTTATCTGAATCAACAAATGTAATCAATAAGAAAGCGACTACATCATTAAAACTTAAATTTCAAGATCTTTCTGAAGAATCTTCCTACAAGATTACCATAACGAGTGATGACGTTGAAATTATAGCCGGAGATGAGTCGGGTTTTTATTATGCGCTTATCTCTTTGATGCAGCTTTCACAAAGTTATCATCAATTAGTCCCGTGTGGCTCTATCTTTGACAAACCTCGTTTTAGTTGGAGGGGCCAACATTTAGATACTGTTAGGCATTTTTATGCAGTAGATAGTTTATTGAGGTTACTTGATTTAATGAGTTTATTTAAGTTGAATAAGTTTCATTGGCATGGAGTTGATGATGAAGCTTTTCGATTCAAATTAGACAGTTATCCTGAGGTTGCCACCGCAACTGCTAAAAGGGGAAATGATTTATTAGTGCCTCCCGTTTTCGGTTCTGGATACGATGCAACTGGCGGCTGTTATGACAAAGAAGATATTGACATGATTATAAGTAGAGCATCAGCTAACTTTATTGAAGTCATACCTGAGTTTGATTTGCCAGGACATAATATGGCGCTAATTAATCTATACCCTGGGATGAGAGACCCTGAAGATAGTAGTAATGAGGTTTCAGTTCAAGGCTATAGAGAGAACACGTTGAATCCAGCTATGCCTCAAACCAATAGGGTTGTTGAGTCTTTAATAGACGATATGTGTAATTTATTTCCAGGGGAGTACATTCACTTGGGTGGTGATGAAATTGCACCAGGTGCATGGGAGCAATCTCCTAAAGTGCAAGCGTTAATGAATGAACATGACCTTAAAAATACTAAGGATGTTGCATCCTGGTTTATCAATAAGCTTTCAAAAAGAGTAGAGTTAAATAACAAAAAAACTGCCTCTTGGCAGGAGGCTGAAGATGGCAATCATTATGACGATAAGTCAGATAAATTATTATTTTCATGGCAGAATCTTGAGTCTGGATTTGATCTAGCAAGACAAGGCTATAAAGTGGTACTTTGTCCAGCTGAGCATATTTATTTTGATATGGCTCAAAGCAGAAACTATGCAGATCGAGGAGCAAATTGGGCTGCTGTAATTCCTTTTGAAAGTACTGTTGATTGGCAAATTATCCCTGAAGATGAGCCAGAGCTTGAGGCAAATATACAAGGCATTCAAGGACATCTTTGGTGTGAAACAATTCTTGAGGATAGTGAAATGGAGTCTATGCTGTGCCCAAGAATTATCGGACTTTCAGAGAGTGCTTGGACATGTAATGAAAACAGACGAAAGGGCAATGAGCTTGATAATTTAGCCACAAATACCTTTAGGGAATTGTTTGATAGAATTGGATGGGACTATTATATAGCTGAGAAGTTTGATATCATGTCAGATCCAGCAAAGAATGAGGAGGTTCTGGCTAGTGAGTAATTTGATTCAAATGCTTAAACCCAAAACAAAAGCACAAACAACAACCATGTTTGCTTGGGCATTAATAGCGCCTGCTGCATTGGTTATGTTTTGGATTGTACTTTGGCCTTTATATGAAACCTTCAGGCTTTCTTTTACTAATTCAAATCTTGGAACCTTAATGGGAGGGGCTGATTTTGTAGGATGGGAAAATTATGAAAAAGCTATTGGGGGGCGTAAGTTTCCATCAATTGTCACAAGAACCTTTTATTGGATGTTCCTCTCAGTTGGTTTTAAAATGATTTTAGGCCTAATCGGCGCAACACTTTTAGCAAGTAATATAAGAGGACGCGGTCTTATGCGTGCTCTGGTGATGCCACCATGGATTGTGCCAATTGCTATTGGATGTTTTGGATGGTTGTGGTTATATAATGGCCACTTTGGATTACTCTCAAACTTTGCAGAAATGGTTGGGATTACTAATGGACCTTTTAGTTTCTTGGCTTATAAGCAGAGTGCTTTTTACTCAGCAGTTGTGACAGATGTTTGGATTGGTACGCCAATGGTAACCTTATTCTTTTTGGCTGCAATGCAAGGCGTACCAAAAGATTTATATGAGGCTGCTTATGTTGATGGCGCATCAAGGTGGTATCGTTTTAGAAGGATCACTTTACCTCAAATTATGCCTACTATTATTTCTATGGCATTACTATCTGCAATCTGGACGTTCAACTCATTTGAAATTATTTGGATTTTGACAGAAGGTGGGCCTCGAGGTGCAACTACTACATTAATTATTGATACCTTTAAAACAGCAATCTTTAGTTATAAATTTGGTGCAGGCGCAACTAGGGCAGTTCTCGTCGTTCTAATTCTAGGCGTATTTTCAGTAATATATTTAACCGTGCTTGGAAGACTGAGTAAAAAATATGGATATGGCGGGGTTCAAAAATGATGGATAAATACTCATTACTTCACAAAATAGGCATTTATTTGTCCCTTGGGCTGTTCATATTATTTATGTTGTTGCCTTTTGTTGAAATGTTTGTAGCATCACTCAGACCCATAACTCATTTGTTTAG
>Ga0213868_10006376_pt1 | contig 10436 bp, 8 predicted proteins | sample PICome_9_FD_160087 | JGI IMG/M metagenome (GOLD analysis project Ga0213868, IMG submission 160087) | Coastal seawater microbial communities near Pivers Island, North Carolina, United States - PICO127 | ecosystem: Environmental > Aquatic > Marine > Coastal | place: USA: North Carolina | collected...
ACTGCATATGTTGCGCAGAGGAGAGTACAGATTCGTGTGCACAGCTGCTCGTGATGCGATCCAGATTGATATTGTCCTGATGGCTAAATGTGCTACTTGTAGAAACGTGCATTTCTGAACCATCTGTATTTTCCTTTTCGTGATGCAATGGGGTGCAGGACGATGTGGTATCAGTCATTGAGTTACTACTACTAGTCGTTGTTTCTTCAATGACGGGACAAGGACAAGGGCATCCATACAGTGTTATACCGGTACTGACTCCTTGTACATCATCTCTCAGTGATTCATAATCGTCATTATCAGAAATGGGATCTTTCAAACCAAAAGTCGAAGGATCTATCGATTCACCATCGTCATCTTTCTCACGACGAATCTTATCACCAAGGTCGATACAAACGCGTTTCGAATCATCCACGTTGCTAGCTCCCTTCTCAGATGAAATCGTAAGTAATCTTGTGGAATCGAAAGTAAGTTCATCGATGCTTCCGATTGCATTGCACCTTGTTCTTTTACGTTTCGGTTGAGGGGGTGGCATGAGAATCGAATCCCTACGTGCCTGTGATTCCTCAATCTGCTGAAGTTGATTGCTTTCACTGCTCATTCGTATCTTTCAGAATGTATCTTATGAATCAAATTGACTGTAATCGAGTTGGGAGAAATGTTTGAGATACAACACTTGTATCTTTTTTGTGCAATGTCGTATGTCGATGTCGCTTCAAGTCTGTCGAATCTTTCTTTCCAACTTTCCAACTTCCTGGAAATCTTGAAGAAGAAAATTTGGGGCACACACTTTTGGCGCGTGGCATGGGATCCCTTGTCAGGTAGGTAGTTGACGAACGACAGACGACAGAGCTCAAAAACTCAAAATAGACGACAGAGTTATAGACAGAACGCGAACGCTCAACGATCAACGAGTATATTATCTCTCATTGCTCATTGCTCGTTGTAGATTTCTGAGAGCTGAAGTGATCTCGTATCTCGTGGATGGATAGCATAAGTGGTATCAAAACAGCTACACAACTATTTTCAAGTGAATTTGTGACAGTTACGGAATTTGGTATTTGATATAAAGCAATTTCTACTACAGTGGTAACCATGGAATCCATAGCCATTTTATCCTATGCGAAAAAGGATTCTCCAACTTTACTCTATAGTCGATCCTTTGATTCTGACAATGACATAAACTTGGATCGTTTTGATAAAGATGATATCCGTAGCATGGAATCGGAATCAAGTTTTACAATCCCAAGTGCTTCTATTTCATCACAATTTCGGATCATGTCTGTCATGGAAGAATTTGATGATCTTGATGAAATGGAACGTAAAGGTATAGAAAAAAGAAGTGATCATGAACCTGGATTTTATTTAGGTTTTCTTGCTGCCATGGATGATTTGAGATTTTATGGTGCGTTTTCTTTTTTTTTGTAATTGGAACCAAATGTGTCAACAGGGAAAAGTACATTTCATCTTATATGAACGCTACTCCAACAACATCTTGTAGGATATAGAACTTCAACCAATATACGAATTATCATCGGGGTCAAGGATGATTTGCTGCCATCAAATACCGAATTAATCAAACAGAGAGAAGATTCGATCCAAAAGGTCTTGGTAAGTACCAACATGTTCCACGTCAATTGTACGTGAAAGTCAAGTATACATTTCCCATTCTCACAAACTAAGTATCTATTCTACCATGTTTTGTTTTTATTGGATTTTGTATTATGAAATGCTACAGACAAATATACACCAGACATATGTGAATTATCTAATGAATCCCTTCAGCAAACCAGGAAAAACAATCAAGTGCAAGAAATTCAACAATTTGATTCAAAACATGGTGAATGATATCGTGTAGATTATAATTAATAAAAGCATATTTAATTTTATTCCTTGCACGTATGTTGTAACTGTTTTTCATTGATATATCGTATCTATATGGTCCATGATTTCGAATTATGGAAGGTATTACTTGGCGTCGTCTCAGTTCGTCGTAGAAGGCGCAAATTGTCATTGGCCTGCAATGAATGTTCGACGTCGTCGGGAAGGAACAAACAACAAACCAATAAAAAATATTCGCATAGAAAAGAATACGACACATTTTGTTGGAACATTCCTACATTCATTCACAACATAAATTAAACAACATATACTGACTTGAATCATGTCTACTGCATTCCAGAGACTACGCAGTATACCCATTCAATATCCTTTTCTTTTCGGTATGGGAATATCCACCGTCAAAACATCATTCAGTGATCTCCTTGTACAAAAAGTAGTCGAACAAAAGAAGGAAATAGATTGGAAACGCAATCTCGCCTTTGCCACATTCGGTTGCTTTTATCTTGGTGGTGTTCAGTATGTAATCTATGTACCTATATTTGGTAGGCTGTTTCCTAATGCGGCCTCTTTTGCTGCTAAGAATATTGCTGGTAAATTGAAAGATGTCAAGGGTCAGATTTCACTGGGGGCACAAGTCTTTATAGATCAGTGCATTCACCATCCATTAATGTACTTTCCTGTGTTTTATATGACAAAAGAAGTTGTCACATCTAATGGCCAGCCTGACTTTAGGAAGGCTTTGAATACCTACAAGGAAAACATGAAAGAGGATCTTTTAGCATTATGGAAAGTTTGGGTTCCTGCCACACTTGTTAATTTTGCATTTATGCCAATGTGGGCACGCATTCCTTGCGTTGCGGGGACCTCTTTGGTGTGGACATGTATTCTATCATCTATGCGAGGAGGTGATGTCGTTCATTCTGATGAAATAGTGGGCGGAGGAGTAAGTGGAGCTTCTTTCAAATTAATGAAAGAAGGACTCAATGAATTGTTCACGTCATCTGTTGAATTGGATCCAACACTTAACCATATCTGTGTGAGTGCATCTGGCCCTGACAAAGTTGGTTGGGTTTCGATGGTTGCTGGGGAAATTGCTTCCGAGGGTGGTAATATAACTCATTCAAAGATGATGAGAATGGGTAACGAATTTATAATGATGCTGCACGTAGCTGTTCCTCCAGAAAAGGTGCGCACTTTAATCGGCAGTCTGAATTCTAACGAAGATCTAGCACCTTTGAATATACGGACATCATTCCTTACTAAAAGACAAACTGGAAAGTACCAAAAGGCAATGATGGGAATTAGAATTCATTGTGTGGGAAGAGATAGAAAAGGTATGTTGGCTGCAGTTGCAAAGAGAGTTAGCGAGGAAAAATTATCAGTTGAAAACATAACAACAGAAATAGTCATGGACCGAGAAGGACATCGCAACTTTGTGATCAACTGTGATTGTACATCAACGAAATTATTGAGTAAGGAAGATTTGGATAGCTTATTCCAGGATTTCAAGGATCTAAAGGAAGAACTCCAATTTGACGTAGTTGACATTAGAGTGCTCACTAGTAATTAGATTCAATTTAAAAAGTGATACTTTTTCATACACTTCCACCGATTTCAGATTGTTCAATTTTCTTGGTTGCAGGGCTCCAAAAGAATCTACTTCTCCAGTCATTTGGGTATTAAAAAGTGAATATATATATATTTTTTTAAACCATTGTTGAGATAGAATATGCATGAATGCTTTCACATATATCGTACAAGTATGCAACAGTACCAATGACGGACCCCAATGACAGTCTAGAGTCTACTCGTGGCTCCAGATGGAACGACTAATACCAACTGGACAATGATTATTCTACGAAGGATCTTGGTAGTGGAATCTCTGTAGAAAAAAATAAGAAGGCTTTCCATTGGCTTCTTTCTTTTCGGGCAATCGACAAAACGCTACCACTTTCCACGACCGTTGGATACTTATCTGTATAACAAATTCAAACGACTAATACACGATGAAGCTTCTTCTTTCTGCCGTTACCCTTGCTTTTGCCGCTGTAAACGTGAATGCCAGCGTTCTTTCTCTCACTCCCGCCAACTACGACTCCGCAACGGACGGAAAAACTGTTTTCATCAAGTTCTTTGCCCCTTGGTAAGATTTTCTCTGCCTATTATCGATTTATTGTTTTATAATCAATGATCGAATGGAACCGTGTCTCGTTGTTTGTATCACATGGGGGCGATCGATTGATTGATTCCTCGTAATTTTGTTCTCTATTTGATTTATGAAAAAAATGGGCCCTCTGCCCACATGGATCTGAAAACACAATAAGTCTTCCTTCTTTGATACTACTCGCTGTGATACTCACTCATTAAATATTCTATGCTTATGATTCAGGTGTGGACACTGTAAAAAAATGGCACCTGATTGGGAAAAGCTCGCTGCCGATTGGGAAGGAGATGCCGTAGGTCTTATCGCTGAGGTAGACTGTACCGCTGAAGGAAAGCCACTTTGTGATGCTAATGGTGTTAAGGGATTCCCCACCCTTAAATACGGAGATGCCACCGCTCTTGATGACTACCAAGGGGGTCGTTCATACGATGATCTTTCCAAATTTGCAAAGGAAAACCTCAAACCTGTGTGCTCTCCTTCCAATATTGACCTTTGTGACGCTGATAAGAAGAAGCAGATTGAAGATCTCATGACCAAGAGTGTTGCAGACCTTGATGCTGCTATTGCTGCCGAGGAGAAGAAACTTGAAGAGGCCGAGGAAGTATTCAGGAAGGCTGTTGAAGGACTTCAGGCCACTTACCAAAAGTTGATGGAGGATAAGGACAAGACCATCGCCGACGTAAAGGCATCTGGACTTGGAATGATGAAATCCGTCAAGGCTTCCAAGGCCAAGGCTGACAAGGAGTTGTAAAAAATGCTTCCTTCCGTTTCATTTTGAGATAATGGACTGATTCACGTTTTCGTAACAAGTATGACATGATGATTATTTATTCTGAAATTTTTGTCAATTCGGATAAACCTTCACATTCAGGTATTATATAAGAACACGTTACTGGTTCTTTCATCATCTTATTTCAAATTGATTTATGTATGCTGATCTATTTTTTAGTTTAGCACCTTGTTGTTGTATCTTGTGATTTTAAACTGAAGCCCAAAGATTTGTTGTACGAAAAAGGAACTCCTGAACAACAATAATGTATTATGAAGTTAGTGGAGCTTTTTACAAAAAGGATCACTGGGAGTGGCAAAAGTCCTAAAGGTCGAGGAAATCGTTTCAATCGAAGGGATATTGAAAATGACGGAGGTTATCCATCCTTCTCTGATGAATTTCACGATGATGAGTTTCTCACTCGTGAAGAGTTAATGGAACTCCCAGCGAAGGTTTTGAGAGGCCGATGTCACAGAGTCGGTTTAGATTGTAGTAAACTCGTTGAAAAACGAGATTTGGTGCAGAATCTCCATGATTATTACAGACAAGTTTTGATTCGATCGTCCCCAAGTAGATACAATAAAAATCCTCATCCACAACAGGAGGCATTTTCTGTTCCACAAAATCAACAGTTGAATCCTTGGAATAGTAGTCATGGATACAACACATCGTCTGATGAGACAGATCAAATGCATGATCTTTTAGAGCAGGTATTGCCTTATTTCGGCCAAGGCGACGATGCTATAGATGCAACGGTAAAGGATACAATCAATCGATTGCCCTTTCATTGTTTAGAGAACAGAAACGCAGAAGGAAACACTATTTTAATGATGTGCTGTCAATTTTGTGCCTTGGAACTCATTCCAATTTTACTGAGTAAAGGTAGTAGTCCAAATGCGTTGAATCAGTATGGCGAATCGTGTCTGCATTTCACATGCTACTCGGACTCTTTCAGTCTTGAAGCTGCACAGGTAAGCAAAAAAGTGCACTGTTTGTTTTGGATTAGAAAGAAATTGTTTCACTTCTGACAATATACTTATTGAAAAGATGCTTGTTCGCAGTGGTGCCAATGCTGAAGTTATTGAAAACAGATTCGGGTGTTCACCCCTTCACTATGCGGCTTCGATGGGCGAGACTGAGATGTGCAAGTGAGTATCACTGCTAAAACTTGAATCAATCAAATATGCCAGAAATCATCATCTAACTGATCCGTTTCTTAAAGAATTCTGTTAACTGGAGGAGCAAATCCAAATACAGTCGACGATAATAGATGCAACTGTATTGAATATGCAGTTCAATCAAAGAACCAAACATGCATAGACGTCCTAATGGCCGCTTCTGTAAGCAGGCCATCATGTCATGTTCCATCCGTTATCACGGATGACTTGAATGAATGGGAGCGACTCAGTGACCAAAATGGCTGTATTTACTTTTGCCATCGGCTTTCGGGGGAATCTATGTGGGCCGAGGATTTCATTCGGAGAAGAGAAATATTATCACTATCAGTTCCAATTATTCCAGAGGCTAAAGATCCGAGGAGGCTTTCAGGACAAGGCATTCCTCCTAGATTACAAGAATTGGCACAAACTCCACCTCATCATATATCACTTCTTCGAAAGGAAGCAAAAGAAATAGAAAACGGAACACGGGAGATGGATCCGCAAAATGATTGCTGTTTGGAGAGAATATCCGAATTGTCAGCTGAAAGTAATATTGATGAATCGCCACTTGAGTCTGACAGTCATATTGATCATAAACATCTAGTATCAAAAGATAGCTTTGATATGCGTCTTGAAAAAATGCAAAATGATCTTGAAAAGCAATGGACTGCAAGACTAGATGCATTGGAATTGAGAAATTCGAACTATGAAACATCGAAACAGATTGATCATGAAGAATCGACATCAAAAATACTTGCATTAAAGGAGGACTTGAATGAAAAAGATGCTGAAATAAGATCATTAAATGACGAGCTGCAGAAATTGAAGAACAAGAATGGAAGAGACTTTTCTTTGGCTGAAATTGGAGTTGGAGATGGTGATATATTAGCCCAAAATGAATTAGATACTTTGAAAGATCAATTAAAAACTAGGGAATCATCTCTTGACGAAATTAAACGTGACTACGAGAAACTCAAGATAGACATAGCAGCAAAGGGAAGAGAAATTGAATCCTTGGTTGAAAAGTATGAAAGAAGTATTTCCCAAGCAGATCAAATAGAGAAACTTTTGATACAAGAGCGAGACGCCAAGAATCAGGTAGTTTCACTTCTCGAGCAGACACGTAGAGGTATTGATAACGATGCGCAGATAAACAAGTCATTAGAAGAAGAAAAGCAACGTGACAAGAGCACCATTGTTTTCCTTGAAAAGAATCTAGACGAGTTGGAGAAGCAGCGAATAAAAGAGTCGGACAGTTTGCGCCACGTGATTAATGAGCTCGAAAAAGATTTACTCTCCACAACGAACGAGATTTCAAGCTTAAAAGAGAAGTTAAATGATGCAAGAGTTAGTAAACAAAGCTACATGAAAGAAACAGAAGAAATGCATCAACGCAAAATCAATGAAATGAAACACAAACTGACAAATGAACATTGCTCGGAGATTCAAGAACTCAAAGAGCGCTTGCAAATTGAAGTAACATCCAGAAAAAGTGCCGAAAAAGCAAAAGATGATGCTATAACGGAAAGTCGAGAGGCAATGGTAAAAAAACTAGAGGCTGAAAATCATTGTGAACGTATGACAAATATGATCAAAGAAGCCAAGACTCTTATTACTGCCAATGAAAAATTGCATAGATCATTGCAGGAAGAAATAGATAAGCGTAAAATCCTTCACAATATGATCGAAGATATGAAAGGACGAATTCGAGTTTATGTACGAATCAGACCACTCAATTCAAGCGAAATTGAAAAAGCGTGTGTACACACTCTGGTGAAAGAAGATAAAAGAACTTGTGTGATGACGGATGACGGTATTACTACGACTGAAAAATCTAAATCCTGGGAGTTCGATCAAGTGTTTTTAAATAGCACCCAAGATGAAGTTTTTGAGGATACAAAAGCTCTCATAACAAGCGCTATAGATGGATTCAATGTATGTATTTTTGCTTACGGTCAAACGGGGAGTGGAAAAACATTTACTATGTTTGGACCGTCCGGTAATTTTACAAATCTCGAAGACAAAGCTACTGGCCTAGCACCGAGAGTGGCTTTGGAACTATTTCGCCTCTTAGAGAGTAGAGATTCTGGATTTCATACCAGCGTAATTGCAAACATGTATGAGCTTTACAATGACAATTTACGAGACTTGATTGGGAATACGAAGGAAACAAATGGAAAACCATTGAAGATCAAGCTTGCGGAACATAGTAAAAGTGGACTTGTTGAAGTTGAAGGTGCTGTACATGAGGAAGTTGCGAATGCAGCTGAGCTGATGGACCTTTTCCAGAGAGGATCTGATTCAAGGTCGACATCATCAACAAATATGAACGCAGATTCTTCTAGGAGCCATTTGATTACGAGTTTAGTGATCAAACTTGTATCGAAACGAACAGGTAATATAACAAGTGGGAAGCTTACTTTGGTTGATTTGGCGGGTAGTGAACGAATATCTAAAAGTGGTGCAACAGGAAAGCAATTGAAAGAAGCACAAAGCATTAATAAAAGTTTATCGGCCTTGGGTGATGTCATTAATTCGCTAACCACAAATAGTCGACATGTGCCTTACAGAAATCACCCTCTAACAATGCTGATGAGCGACTCTATGGGAGGGAATGCGAAGACATTGATGTTTGTTTGTTGCTCGCCAGCAGATTATAACAAATCAGAAAGCTCAAATTCATTAGACTTTGCACAAAGGTGTAAATGCGTGACTAACAAGATTCAAGGTGGTGGAATCGATCCTGCTCAAGTTGAGGCTCTCAAATCTGAGTTAAATAGGTTGAAAAAACAGCATGGTCAAGATCTAAAGCGGCGACTGTCTACAGAACCTCGCCGTGGCCCAGGTCAAAAACACTAGAATGCTTAGTATTTCTTGTGTGCCTTCATTTTCTTCTTTATTATCTCTTTTGTCAAATATGTGACGAATGATGAACGCTAAAGTACGAGTAGGAAAGGAAATTTGAAAATATCCAACTACCTAAACGTCGTGGATAAGAGAAAAACTGACACCGACGACGATGACAACAAAATCGACAATTCCACTACTTACTTAGTAAAATAGTAAACAAACAAACGATAGATTCATAACACTCCTAATCACTCGATGAAAGTTCTTTTATTTTTATCATTGGCGATATCATCAGTAAGATCTTTCTCGTTTTCAAAGAAATCGATAGATTGTAACAATTTTGTCACCTGTTCGAGTGGTGACTTTTCTCGTCGCCAAGTTATTAAGAGTACATTAGGCATCGTGCCTCTCCTTGGCTTTCCTAGAAACTCTTTAGCTAGAGAAACTGGAGCTGATAATCCATCCAATCAATATGCTCCCCCATTTATTCAAGATTATGGAGATTTCGTTAAAGCTTCAGATGGAGATTATTCATACAAAGATATCAAGATTGGAAACGGTGAATCGGCTGAAATAGGAGACCGGTAAGTTCATATTCACGAGTGCATTTCATGAATGAAGGGGGAAGTTGTAATGAATATTTTTAATCCGTTATGGCGATGATACAAGTGAATGATATTTTGTTCCTTTCAGATCCTATTCCTCTGATCAATAAATCTCTACTTGTACTACAGGGTTGTCTTTGATTGGTCTGGCTACACCATTGGGTACTTTGGGCGACCATTTCAAGCTAAAGGTGGTCCTCAAGGTGGTGCATTTGATAAAGACTTAGATTATGATAGAACTGTAATTGGTTCCGCGACTATGATTCCTGGTGTAGAGAAAGCGTTAATGACAATGAAGCCTGGTGGAATCCGTCAAGTCATTATACCATATGGTCCTCTTTCTTACCCACCTAATGATACTCGTGTTGGACCCAAACCATCTACTTTCAGCGGAGAAAGAGCGCTTAACTTTGTTCTTGAAAATCCCCGTGTTGATAGGACATTGTTGTTCAATTTGAAACTGATTCGTGTTGATAAGAAGAACGGAAAAGGGGGATTCAATAGAGGATAGACGAATGCATAAGTCGTATTGCAGTACACTTGATCAAACTCAGAATCCCAATTTACTTTATGGTTTGCACCTTTTTCAGACTTGAATTGACAGGATAGAAAACTGCCTCATAACACTTTCAAGACGTCATTCAAAGTAGTAAAGTTTAAAATTTCATAAGATCCTACTAGAATTCATTCAATACTCTTTCAATATGGGCTGCTATAGCCTCCCAATCACTCAGGTCGGCACATCGACCCATGCCACGTTTGTTGCTGTGAATCAATTTGTTATCTAGTTCGACCAAAGTCACCTCAAAATTACCTGTGATCGATCGATCTGCCTTTTCCATTATTCTTATATCCTTAGCAAATGGTCGAGATTTAAGATATTTCTTCAACGCAAGAAAGGGTCGTGTATAACCTTGAGAATATCAACGAATAATTACTTAGTATTCCAAACAGATTTGATTTTTTTTTTAAACATTTACTGTGAAAAAGAATATCTTACCTCAGCCACCACAATATTGCACTTGTACAGTCAGTTTTGGCATTGT
>Ga0213868_10006377_pt1 | contig 10436 bp, 10 predicted proteins | sample PICome_9_FD_160087 | JGI IMG/M metagenome (GOLD analysis project Ga0213868, IMG submission 160087) | Coastal seawater microbial communities near Pivers Island, North Carolina, United States - PICO127 | ecosystem: Environmental > Aquatic > Marine > Coastal | place: USA: North Carolina...
TTTAACTTTACCTTTTGGTATTTTCCTCAAATAATTCCAGACTTTTAGTTGAAACTTAGTCCCCTTTAAGTTCATAGAGTTCAAATCCTGTGTTATTGGCTATTTTATCATATAATTTTTTTGCATTATCATTTGAAGAGTGTGTGATCCAACGAATTCCATTCCAATTATTGGCTTTAGATAAGGATTTAAGATGACTTATAAGTTTTTGAGCTATTTTTTGACCTCTAGATTCTGGTTCTACGAACAAATCATCTAAAAAGCCTATATATTGGCCCTTAATTGGTCTTGGCATTGTTCTATAATGGGCAATTCCAGCAATTTTACCCTCTAATTCATAGCAAATACCATTAACACTATGATTTTCGTCATGTATCCAATTCCATAAAGTATTTAAAATCTCGTTATTCATTGATACTTTGTAAAATTTAGCATATCCACAATATAATTTTATCCAATTTTCCTTATCTTTTCGCTCTAATTTTCTAATCATTTTGTTTAACTTTAAATCATAAATTATTGATATCATTATGTAAACCACCTAAATCCTTCAAACATGGCAAGACCGTAGAGTGAATGTCTAATTAAAAAAATGGAGGATATTTTTACTGGGTTTTTAGTATTTGAAGCAAAGATTCCCTGACCTGTAAAAGGCATAAATATCAACAATGGTGCCAGTGTAGTTGTAGCTCCAAAAATTAGCCCAGAAAAATAAGACATATTCACACCAAGTATTATGAAGACAAAATAATAAATAACTGCCCAACATAACGATATGTAGTAATGAAAAATCCACCCAAGCAAGATTTCGTGTTTAAATTTCGGCATATCAATAATTTTAGGATTATAAAAAGCTGTATTTTTAATCATATAATAAGTCCATCTTCCTACAATTCCCCATGATGGCTCTGGAATTCCAATCAATTTTAATAAATATCCAAGAATGTCTAGAATGATACATGAGAATATACCTGCAACCACAATAGTTAAAATATCATTCATTATAATTTCTTATCAGATATCCAATATTCTTTAAAATTAAACTATTGACATTAAAATTAATCTTATATATATTTCCGATAATTAATGGTTATCGGAATATATGAATAATTTAATAACAGATATAAAAAATCTTGAATTAGAAACTATAAAAAATTTAAGAAATTCAAAATCTTTAAATACACTTCGAGCTTATCAATCTGACTATAATGATTTTTCTTTATTTTGTTCAAAAAATGGATTTCAGTCAATGCCTACACAACCAAAAATATTAGCATTGTATATAACTCATTTATCATCATACTCTAAATACAGCACTTTAAAAAGACGATTGGCATCCATAAGCATACTTCATAAGACTAAAGGCCATTATATAGATACAAAACATCCGATAATTATGGAAAATTTAATGGGTATTAAAAGAATAAATGGAAGTAATCAAAAAGGTAAAAAACCACTATTAATCAACGATTTAAAAAAATTAATTAATGCATTACATCAATCAAAAGAAAAACATAAAAGAAAAATTAGAGATAAGGCTATAGTTTTAGTTGGATTTTCAGGCGGCTTTAGAAGGTCTGAGTTAGTTGATATAGAATATGAAGACTTAGAATTTGTATCAGAGGGAGTTAAGATCTTCGTAAAAAGGTCAAAAACTGACCAATCTGGAGAAGGTATGATTAAGGCTATCCCCTACTTTAATAATGAAAAATTTTGTCCTGTAAATGCATTGAAAAATTGGATTGAAATATTTGATTTAAAAAAAGGTAAAATTTTTGATATTTCAGATAAAAGCGTAGCATTAATAATTAAAAAGTATGCGAATTATGCTGGTTTAGACAGCAGTAGATACGCTGGACATAGCCTAAGATCGGGGTTTGCAACCTCTACAGCAGAGTCAGGGGCTGAAGAAAGAAATATAATGGCCATGACAGGGCATAAGTCAGCTGAAATGGTTAGAAGATATATCAAAGAAGCTAATTTATTTAAAAATAACCCTCTGAATAAATTAAAAATTTAAGATTTTAAAAAATATCTATGTAATAATAAGATTTTTAACATTTTATGAAAAAAGCTTTAATCACAGGTATTACTGGACAAGATGGCTCTTACTTGGCCGATTTTTTACTAAAAAAAGGATACGAGGTTCATGGTATAAAAAGAAGAACTTCTTTAATTAATACAGATAGAATAGATCATCTGTTTCAAGACCCACATGAAAAAAATTTAAAATTTATTCTACATCATGGTGACTTAACTGACTCAACTTCATTAATAAGAATTATTCAAGAAGTAAAGCCAGATGAAATTTATAATCTAGCAGCACAAAGCCATGTCAAAGTATCTTTTGAGGAACCTGAATATACGGCAAATTCTGATGCATTAGGAGCCCTAAGAATCTTGGAAGCTATAAGAATTTTAAAACTTGAAAAGAAAACAAAATATTATCAGGCATCAACATCTGAGCTTTATGGTTTGGTTAAAGAAACACCACAGAATGAAACTACCCCATTTTATCCAAGAAGCCCCTATGGTGTAGCTAAGCTATATGCTTATTGGATAACGATAAATTATAGAGAAGCTTACGGAATTTTTGCTTGCAATGGTATTTTATTTAATCATGAGTCGCCTGTAAGAGGAGAAACATTTGTGACTAGAAAAATAACAAGAGCTTTATCTCGAATAAAATTAGGTTTACAAAAAAAACTTTATTTAGGAAATCTCAATTCAAAAAGAGACTGGGGTCATGCAAAAGATTATGTTGAGGTGCAATGGTTAATGCTACAACAAAAAAAACCTAAAGATTTTGTTATAGCAACAGGCAAACAGCACTCTGTAAGAGACTTTGTAAATTTAGCAGCAAAAAATTTAAATATGAAAATTACGTGGAAAGGTAAAAATGAAAATGAAATTGGTATTTGCGATAATAAGGAAATCATTAAAGTAGATAAAAATTATTATAGACCAACAGAAGTAGATTCATTGTTGGGAGATTCAAGAAAGGCAAAAAAAATGTTGGGATGGAAACCAAAAATTTCTTTTGAACAACTTGTAAAAGAAATGATTGAAAGTGATTTAAAACTTTATAGTTAAATCGTGATTAAATGAAAAAAGTGATTTTTCTAAGTGGTGGAAACGGTATGGTTGGTAGAAATATAATTGACCATAATGAAAAAAAAAATTATGAAATTCTATCTCCTAATAGTACAATTTTAAATCTTTTAAATTATAAAGATACTGAAAATTTTATTTCTAATAATAAACCTGATATAATAATACATTCAGCTGGTTTAGTTGGTGGAATCCAAGCAAATATAGACAACCCTGTAAAATTCTTTATCGAAAATATTCAAATGGGAATAAATATTTTAACAGCATCTAAAGCATTAAAAGTTAAAAACTTTATTAATCTTAGTAGTTCATGTGTGTATCCACGTAATTCAGATAAACCATTATCAGAAGATCAAATATTAAAAGGTGAGCTTGAGCCAACCAATGAAGGTTACGCATTAGCAAAAATAAGTTTAACTAAACTCTGTGAATATATAAATAGAGAAAATAAATATTTTTCATATAAAACCATCATTCCATGCAACTTATATGGTAAATATGATAATTTTGATAATAATAACTCTCATATGATTCCAGGGGTTATAAACAAAATTCATAAAGCTAAAAAAAATAATTTAGAATCTGTAGATATTTGGGGTGACGGATCAGTAAGAAGAGAATTTATGTATGCATCTGATTTTGCTGATTTTATTTATTTTGCAATTAATAGATTTAATATGATGCCACAAAATATCAATGTTGGAATAGGAAAAGATTATACTATTAATGACTATTATAAAATTATAGCTGATACAATAGGATATAAAGGAAAATTTAAAAAAGACTTGTCTAAACCAATAGGTATGAAAAGAAAATTAATTAATAACAAAAAATTAAAAGAGTTTGGATGGTCTCCTAAAACTTCACTGGAACATGGTATCAAACAAACTTATGAATATTACTTAAACAAGGTAGAAAAATGAGTAACTATCCTTTAGCGACAAATACCTGGGACAATAAAGAATTGGAAGCTATACAATCAGTTATAGATAGTAACAAATATACTATGGGAAATTATGTTACCCAATTTGAAAATTATTTTAAAAGATTTATTAATAGAAAATATTGTCTTATGGTTAGCTCAGGATCTGCTGCTAATTTAATTTCAATAGCATCTTTTTTTTATACAAAAAAACCAATGTTAAAAAAAGGTGATGAAGTTATAGTTCCAGCAGTATCTTGGTCTACTACTTATTTTCCGTTACAGCAGTTTGGTCTTAAGTTAAAGTTTGTTGATATCGATATAAATACGTTAAATTATGATCTTAATTCACTTAAGTCAGCTATTTCTAATAAGACAAAAATGGTTGTAGTGGTAAATTTATTAGGTAATCCAAATGATTTTGATGTTATTAATAATATCATTAATAATAAAAATATTTTTATTTTTGAAGATAATTGTGAATCTTTAGGCGCAGTCTATAAAGGTAAGCAAACTGGAACATTTGGTTTAATAGGAACGTTCTCAACATATTTTTCACACCATATTTCTACAATGGAGGGTGGTTTTGTAACAACTGATAATGAGGAACTTTACCATGTACTTTTGTCTTTACGTGCTCATGGTTGGACGAGAAATTTACCAAAAAAAAATCATGTTGCTAATAAAAGTGATGATTGGTTTGAAGAGTCGTTTAGATTTGTTTTGCCAGGATACAATGTAAGACCATTAGAAATGAGCGGTGCAATTGGCATAAAACAGCTTAAGAAAATACCTTCATTTTTACAAAAAAGGCGAAAAAATGCAGAATTGTTTATTAAATTATTTAAAAATCACCCTGATTACTTAATACAAAAAGATATTGATGAAAGTTCATGGTTTGGCTTTTCTTTAATAATCAAACCTAACTCAAAATTGAGAAGGAAAGATGTAATCAAAATTTTACAAAAAAATAAAATTGAATGCAGACCTATAGTGACAGGAAATTTTGTAAAAAATGATGTAATGAAATATTTTGATTATGAAATACACAAAGAATTAAAGAATTCTAATCATCTACATGATAATGGATTTTTTGTTGGAAATAGTCATAAAAGTCTATCAAAAAATATAAATTTTTTAAGAAAGATTTTGTCTTAAAATTTATAAATTTACAATTATCATAATATATTCCATGATTTTGGGATTAAATCATCGGTACTTATTCTTTTGTCTTTAAACCAATTTTTTGGTGCATATACAACTTTATCCTTATTATTATTTAACCAAGCTCCCCACCAACTAAAACTACTATTAGCTATAATATTAGATTTACAAAGAGACATTAAATACATGTCAAAAAATGATTGAGTTTGATGATTGATATTAACAATTTTGAATAAGTAATCTAAAGTAAAATTTCTGCTTACCCAGGAAGGATCATCAGTAAAAATAAAATATTTTGGACTATTGTAGAATTTAGATGTTTTTTCAATAGCTTTTAAATAATATTTTCTTAAATCTGTGTTATGATTACTATTGTTTGGCAGCAAGTAGTCTCCCCTTCTAATATGAATTGATATACTTTGGTTTTGTTTAATTTCATTAGCAATTAGTGAGTTTTTTTCATTTAATTGTTTTGAGAAACTAAATATTTTTTTTATTTCATCGGCATAATTCTGAAAATATAATTCACTTTGCCAATACCCATTTAATTTTGAATGTTTTGAAACATTTGATATCATTTTTGTATAGTGGTAATGTGGTTCATTAAATTTTTTATATGTGAAATCAATTTTGTGTAAAATTTCTTTAAAATTTATTAAATAAAAATCCAAAGGATTATCTAAAAATTTTACTTTAGAATAAATATCAAACACATTTTGTAACTCAAAACCATTATGATCTTTTCTACGACTGAATCTTCTTAAATCAAGACTAAGTTTTACATTATTTTTTTTAGCAAGTGTATATCCTGTAGCGAATTGAAACATTTGATTACCTAATCCACCAGATAATTTAATTCTTATAGTCATTTAGTTTCACAAGTTTTTTAGAAAATGTCTTAAAATTCTCCAAAGTAATTTAAATAGAAAAGTTATACTTTTAATTTTTAAAAAAATAACCATTGCAGTTTCCCAAGAAATAGGGTTTTTTGTTTTTAAACACATACTGATATATTTCAATGCTCTTCGTTCTAGACGATAATTCCATGCAGAAATATCTGTTTCAATTAAATCATTATTTTTAGTCATAAACTGCAAAGTTGATTTTATTAAATTTAAATAATCTTTGGCATATGTCTTATCAGGAATTTTAGAGGTAATAGAACCGGTACGGCCAACACGATAACTATAATAAGTATCCGAGATAACAACTGTATTTTCACTCAATGCCAATAGAGGAAAAAATAAAGCGTCATCTTGTCCAACACCCTTCGGGTAATTAAGTTTATTTTTGGACCAAAGAAGAGATTTTGTTATGTATCTACTTACTTGAGGAAAACTTTCCTTTTTTTTTACAAGTTTAGTAATTAATTTGCTATTGCGGAAATATTGGCCAGTAAAAGAAAATTTTAGATTTGGTCTCTTTTTATTCTCACCAACATTAAAACTTTCACCAGAAAATAGAATCATATCAGGATTGTTGTATTTATTGATAATTTCATGCATTTTTAAAATGAAATCATTTTTTACGATATCATCAGAGTCTAAAAAGTATACATATTGACATTTAGAAATAGATCTTCCAAAATTACGAGTTGAACCAAGTCCTTGATTAGATGTTTGAATTATATTCCACCCATGCAAATTTTTAAATTTATTTATTACACTAAGCGAGTCATCAGTACTTCCATCATTAATTATAATTACTTCATTGGGTTGTAATTTTTGATTTTTAACAGATAATAAGGTTTCGTAGACTACTTTTTCAACATTAAAAACTGGTATAATAATAGCTATTGAAGTTTTATTCATTCGTAATAAATCAATTAATTTTTAAAATTTTGTTTAATATTTTCAGTATAAACTTTTAAATATTCAAATTATTATATTTAGAAATTAATATAGAAAACATTTATATTTTATTATGCCAAAATGGATTGGTGAAATTAATAAGACCAACCGAATTTAATATATAATTTGATATTACCCGATTATTCATGTGATCATGATATTTTTTGTAAGCTAATTTTGCTAACTTAATCCGAATTTTATCATTTGCACTATAATATTTAATCTTACTAATTAGATCTTTTTCATTACTATAAAATACAACTTCTTTATTGGTAAATAATTTATTAAATTCTGTTTTTTTATTAATGAAAGTTAATATTCCATTTCCAATTAATGATGATATTCTATCACTTGAATAAAGTTTTTGATATGAACCCCGACTTATATTTAAACCCATTTTAGATTTAGATAAAAAATGATAGTAATTTGTTCCCCAGATAGGTTCAAAATTATCCATACCAAATGAAGCAAATTTAATTTCTGGTAAATTATAAACCAATTTTTTAATAAATTTTTCTCTTTCATCAAATTTTCCTTTTTTGAGAGTTCCTCTGTTTTGACCATGGCTAATTGCCGAAAATACATCAAAACTAAGATCGAAATTTTCAAAATTTTTAAGATTATCTATTGATGTATCTACAGGATTTGGAATAAATCTTAGTTTATTAAAGTATTTCTCTTTTTTGAAAATTTTAGGTGAAGATGTAATAAAGCACATATCAACATATTTAAGATTTGATAGAAATTTTTGCTTTTTATCTTTATTTAAAAATTCTTTAGATATTGAGTCAATATACCAAGAACAAATCTTAATTCTATTATTTTTACAGTAATCAAAAATTCGTGAATTAATATTAAAGACATGACCAATCAATAATAAGTTTGGTGAAAAATTTTTTAATGTATTTAGTATTTTTTCATTAAATTTTTTATTTTCACTAAAAGGACTCAATAATGATCTATTTAATTTTAAAAAAAACCTGTCACTTATAGTTTCTACAATATGATTATTCTTAATAAATCCTGTATTTAGTTTATTAGCAAATGAGTAAAATAATCTGCCATCAGCATTTTCATTAAAATTTGCAATGTGTAAAATTTTTTGTGGCTTATTATTTGTATTAAATTCTTTTTTAAAAAAACCACTTCTTATATCATCCAATGTCTTAGATAGGTTTTGTAAACTAAAATTATTATTTTTATAAAATAGATTTTGTTTTTTTCTTCGTAATTTATCATCGCTTGTAATTTTTACTAAATAATTAAATAATTCATTAGTTGTATTTTTTTTTAATACGTAAGCTATTTTTTTTGACTCAGAGAGTCCACCTTTATTGGTAATTATAGGTAAACACTTTCTGCTACTTGCCTCTATAGCTATTCTCCCAAGCGGTTCATTCCAAACTGAATTACCAATAGCAATTTCAGATTTTTTATAAAAATTTAAAACATCATGATTTTTTAAATATCCTAATTCTAAAACTGAGTTTTTGGATGGAAATATTTCTTTTCTAGCTTCGTTACCAATAGCTATAAACTTCCAGTTGGGATTATAATTTTTAAATTTTAAGGCAACATTGCAAAAAATGTGATAACCTTTAGCTTTATTTAATTTACCTACAAATAATATGTTTTTTTCTTTTTTACTTAGAGTAATTTTTTTTTCTTTAATTATGCCTACTGGTAATGTTGCCACATTATCATAATTACAATTTTTTAAACCAGAAAAAAACATTTGATGTATCCAATTACTAAGGAAAATAATTTTATCAGAGTTTGATAAGATATATTCTCGTTCAGTAATGAGCTCAGAACCTCTTAGAGATAACGGATCATTGTGGAAAAATAACTTTATTTTAGTCTGAGGAAAAAATTTTTTTATATATGTTAAATATTCTGGTCTATTGTGTATTTCAATTATATCTATTTTTGTATTCTGATGTTTTCTGCAAAAATCTAAGATATAATTTCTATTTCTAAATAGTCTATTTTTATCAAAACTATCTGATGAAATAATTTTAATATTTTTTTTATATTTGGAGTATTTAGTTGTGTCCTTAACATAAATTGAGACTGCTCCAGCAAAATTTGCTTTCAAACTTTCTTTATAAGGTAATATGATAAATATTTTTTTTTGCATTTATGAAATCTAATTTAATTTTTGATCTAAGTTTGTAATTTTTTTTTAATTTATACTCATTTTTCATTGCATCTACTTTATTTTGATATTTTCTAAAATAAATTAATTGCCATTTTTTACCTTTTGTAAATTTGGCCCCTTTTGAGGAATTATGGAGTGAAATTCTATTTCTAATGTTGTTTGTGTAACCAACATAACTTATCCATTTATCATCTTGTTTTGATAAAATCATATAAACAAAAAATGGCATAATTGGCGGTCCCTGGGGGAATCGAACCCCCCTTTGCAGGATGAAAACCAGCTGTCCTAACCGATAGACGAAGGGACCGTTGATGGGTGTTTTATTTTAAAAGCTAATATAATTCAAGAGTTATTAAACTAAAGAATCAAGTCTCTAATATTTAGTTGAATTGTTTTTTTATTATTCCAAAAATGTTCCTGTATTTGAGCAATAATATTAATCTTTTTTTTATATGATAGCAAATAATGACCAATTTTAGAATTCAAACTATTAAAGCATATTCCCTTAATAGAAGCACCTGTATCAGGTTTTATAATAACTGATATATGCTTGTTGTTAATAATATTAAATTTAATTATTTTAAGATTTCTAATAAGAAAAATTGGCTTAAAATTAAAATTTCCAAAAGGTCCTAATTTACTAATATCATTCACAAATTTGTTTTTAATTGCTGATGAAGAAAGTTCCATATCATATCTATTTAAATTTTTGATATGAGACATTTTTTTTGAATAATCTTTTTGAATAAAATCATCTAAAGTTTTAATATTAATTTTTTTTAATATAAAGCCAGCAGCCATATTATGTCCACCACCATAATCAATAATATTTTTATCAATTAATATTTTAATTAAATTTCCAATATTATAAGATGAAGTGGATCTAGCTGAAGCTTTAAGAATATTATTAGAATTTGTAATCACAATTGAAGGTTTATTGAAATAATCTTTTAATCTTGAGGCAATAATACCGATTAATCCTTCATTTAAATTATTTTTATAATAAATTATCACATTTTTATTCTCTCTTTTGATCTTTTCAAAATCAATTTCACTTAATATATCATCTTCTATCTTCTTTCTTTTATTATTAAGATTTATTAATTTATTAGATCTATCTTTTATAATTGAATTATCATCCGTAGTTAATAACTCAACCCCATATTTTGAATGATTAAGTCTTCCACCAGCATTAATTATAGGTCCAATTAAATATCCTAGATCTTCA
>Ga0213868_10006378_pt1 | contig 10435 bp, 8 predicted proteins | sample PICome_9_FD_160087 | JGI IMG/M metagenome (GOLD analysis project Ga0213868, IMG submission 160087) | Coastal seawater microbial communities near Pivers Island, North Carolina, United States - PICO127 | ecosystem: Environmental > Aquatic > Marine > Coastal | place: USA: North Carolina | collected...
TCCTCTTATCCATCTCAAAATATTGAGGTAAGGGTTTTTCCCTTTTGGCCATATCTGAATTTACAAGAGTATAAAGAGCTTCTTCATTTTTCAAAAAATTCCCCACTTGTTTTGTTGGTATTCTAAGGGTGTAATTTCTGTTTTTTACATACGGTATAATGTCTAATTTATATTCTGGATTTAATAATTGTAGCATTGCAGTCTCTATTCCTGTTTGTTCGGTAATCTGATCAAAACTTACTGTTTTTTTTACTAAAATGGTATCCGTTTCAAAATAATGAATTTTTGGAGGAACACCTGTTAACCCGTGTTCTTGAGCGTAGGTAAATAAATACATTGTTGCATAAAAAGCAGGAACATATCCAGCTGTTTCTCTTGGTAGAAATGGCCTAATATTCCAGTAATTTTTGTAACCTCCAGATCTTCTAATAGCCTTACTTACATTTCCTGGTCCAGAATTGTAGGCTGCAAGTGCCAAATCCCAGTCTCCAAATATTTTATATAAATCATTCAGATAATTACACGCTGCAATTGTTGCTTTTATTGGATCTTGTCTTTCATCTACGTATGAACTTACCTTTAAATTGTATTGTTTTCCTGTTGGATACATAAATTGCCAAAGCCCCGTTGCACCAACCCTAGATTTTGCCTTGGGTTTTAAGGCAGATTCTACTAAATCAAGATATTTCATCTCTAAAGGAATATCAAATTGATCTAAATACTTTTCAATCATTGGAAAATAATATGCCGCCCTAGCCATAAAGTTTGGGTAATATTTTCTCCTGTTTTTTAAGTAAGATTTAATGATTTTTTCTAAAGCAGGATTATAGGCAAGATGAAAAGGAGTCGTTTCATTGATTAAAACAAGCCTCTCTTTTAACAAAGCTAGATCCAAAGGTGTATTTGAAACATCTGTAGTATCTGTATTAGAAATATAGTACTCCTTAATCTCGTCCATAAAAACAGACTGAACTTGATTTTCTATAACTAAACTATCAATGAGGGTAATTTCTTGAATTGTATATAGAATCTCTCCTGAGTTTTGTTTTACAGAATCTTTATTAATGATAATGCTGTCTTTTTTAACTTGTGAAATAGCAAATGTTGAAAGCAAAAAGAGCGCTAAAAAATATTTTTTTTTCATTTATTAAAATTCTAATTCTACACCAATTGGACAATGATCTGAATGTTTTGCATTAGGTAAAATAAATGCTCTAGAGATATTTTCCTTTAATGGTGCTGAAACCATATTGTAGTCAATTCTCCAACCTTTATTATTCGCTCTAGAATTAGCCCTGTAACTCCACCAACTATAATGATGAGGTTCTTTATTTAAATGACGAAAACTGTCTATAAATCCATTATTTATAAAGTTCCCAATCCATGCTCTTTCTTTAGGTAAAAATCCTGAAACCCCCTTCATTTTTGGATTGTGTATGTCTATAGCCTCATGACAAATATTATAATCTCCACAAATTACTAAATTGGGAATTGACTTCTTTAAGTCATTTACATACTCCTGAATTTCATCCATATAATTGAACTTGAAATCTAATCTTAAATCATTCGTTCCGGAGGGTAAATACATGCTCATTACAGAAACATTGTCGTAATCTACTCTAATGTTTCTCCCTTCAAAATCCATGGTTTCAATTCCGGTTCCATATTCGATATGATTTGGCTCTTGTTTACAAAAAATAGCAACTCCAGAATATCCTTTTTTTTGTGCAGAAAACCAATATTGATAGGGATATCCAGCAGATTTAATAAGTTCAGTATCTACCTGATCTTGCTGTGCCTTTGTTTCTTGAATACAAATAACATCTGGATTTGCAGATTGTAACCAATCTAACATTCCTTTTTTAATGGCTGCTCTAATTCCGTTTACGTTGTATGAGATAATTTTCATAACATCAATTTATAAATTCATTTCTGGAATTTCACCCTCAACTACTAGTGTTCCTTCAGTAGCATTTTTAATCTCCTCAACACTAACTCCAGGGGCTCTTTCTAATAAATAGAAGTGATTATTTTTAATTTCAAAAACAGCTAAATTAGTCACTACTTTGGTAACACATCCTACACCAGTAAGAGGTAAGGAGCATCTTTTTAATAATTTAGATTCACCACGTTTATTGGTGTGCATCATAGCAACAATAATATTTTCTGCAGAAGCTACTAAATCCATAGCACCGCCCATCCCTTTTACCATTTTACCAGGAATTTTCCAATTGGCAATATCTCCATTTTCAGATACTTCCATAGCTCCTAAAATTGTTAAATGGACATGTTTTCCCCTAATCATAGAAAAACTAGTTGCAGAATCAAAAAAACTTGCTCCTGGCATTGTAGTAATTGTTTGCTTACCTGCATTAATAATATCTGCATCTTCTTCTCCCTCAAAAGGAAATGGCCCCATTCCAAGAACACCATTTTCACTTTGAAATTCTACCTCAATATCGTCTCTTACAAAATTGGCAACAAGGGTAGGTATCCCTATCCCTAAATTTACATAATAACCGTTTTTTACTTCTTTTGCTATTCTTTTAGCTATTCCGTTTTTATCTAACATAACTAACTTCTTTCTCTAACGGTTCTTTGCTCTATTCTTTTTTCAAACTTCTCTCCTTGAAAAATTCGTTGTACAAAAATCCCAGGGGTATGAATTTGATTTGGATCTAATACGCCTAAAGGAACTAATTCCTCTACCTCTGCAACAGTAATAGTTGCAGCTCCACACATTAATGGATTAAAGTTACGAGCAGTTCCTTTAAATATTAGATTCCCTGCTTCGTCTCCTTTCCATGCTTTTACAAAAGCAAAATCTGCTTTATAAGCCATCTCTAAAACGTGCATTTTACCATTAAAATCTCTTGTTTCTTTTCCATCTGCAACTTCGGTACCATAACCAGCAGGTGTATAAAATGCAGGAAAACCTGCTTGAGCAGCTCTACATTTTTCTGCTAAAGTTCCTTGTGGGGTTAATTCAACTTCTAATTCTCCTGATAACATTTGACGTTCAAATTCGTCATTTTCACCCACATAAGAAGATATCATTTTCTTAATTTGCTTATTTTGTAATAATAATCCAAGTCCAAAATCATCAACCCCTGCATTGTTAGATATACAAGTAAGGTTTTTTACTCCCTTTCTAGCTAACTCTGCTATAGCATTTTCTGGAATGCCACATAAGCCAAAACCTCCTAGCATAAATGTCATGTGATCTGAAACACCTTTAAGTGCTTCTTCTATGCTATCTACTTTTTTATTAATCATGCTAATTATTTTGTAATGTCTTTAATACTTGTGTCAATTTATAATGTTAAAAATCTATATCGTCGTCTTCAGGTATTATTTTCTTGGAATTTTTATCTTTAGTTGAAGAGTCTTTCCCACAGGTTGTAACTATCCCAATACTCTCCGGTTTTTCAAAGTCTTCTTGACTAATATTTAAAGAAGTATCTGCATACACTTTTTTCATAAATAAAGCCCAAGTAGGCAAAGACATGGTAGCTCCTTGACCTTCTGCTATATTTTCAAAATGAACAGCTCTGTCTTCACCACCGGTCCAAACACCGGTTGCTAAATTTGGCACAACTCCCATAAACCACCCATCTGTATGGTTTTGAGTTGTTCCAGTTTTACCCGCTATTGGGTTAGTAAATTCGTAAGGGAACCCAGTAATAATATCTTTGTAATAGTGTTCCGAAGTTCGAAGCCTTACTCCAGATCCAGCTGTGGTTACCCCTTTTAATAATTCTAATACAACATAGGCAGATTCTTCACTTAATACCTCATTAGTTTTAGGAGTAAAATCTGCTAAGACAGTTCCATTTTTATCTTCAATTCGTAGTAGCATATTAGGTTCTACACGCATCCCTTTATTGGCAAATGTGGCGTATGCTCCAGTCATTTCCATAAGTGATAATTCCACTGACCCTAGAGCAATTGAAGGTGATTTAGGAATTCTACTTTCTATTCCTGCAGATTTAGCTAAACGTACAACATTTAATGGCGTAACCATATCTATTAATCTTGCAGATATTACATTGATTGATTTTGCTAAAGCTGACTTTAAAGTTATTTCTCCCCCATACTTTTCTCCAGAATTCTTGGGTGTCCAGGCCTCCGGAATTCCAAATCTTCCTTTTGGTATTGTATAAGGTGTATTTGGAAACTTTTCACAAGGAGACAAACGTAATTGATTAATCGCTGTTGCATATACAAATGGCTTAAATGTAGAACCGACTTGTCTTTTACCTTGGTCTACATGATCATATTTAAAATATTTATGGTTGATTCCTCCAACCCATGCTTTAATATGACCAGTCTGTGGCTCTATAGATAGCAACCCTGATCTCAAAATAGTTTTGTAGTATTTAATAGAATCATTAGGAGACATAATAGTATCTACCTCTCTTTGATCATTCCAGGAGAAAACTCTCATATCTGTAGATGCATTAAAAGCTGAATCTATTTGCTGATCTGAATATCCGTTTTTTTTCATCCTTCTAAAGCGATCAGATCTTTTTCTTGCTCTTTTATAGATAGCGTCAACTTGTTCTTCCTCTAAATCATAAAATGGAGCTGTTTCATTTTTTTGTTGTTCTTTAAAAAAATAACTTTGAAGGTTAGACATATGTTCTTGAACTGCCTCCTGAGCATATTGTTGCATCCTAGAATCTAGGGTTACATAAATCTTTAATCCGTCTCTATTGATATTGTAAGAATCTCCATTAGGTTTTGGATTGTTCTTTACCCATTTTTTCAAGTACCCACGAAGATATTCTCTAAAATAGGTTGCCAATCCATCATTATGACTCTCTGGAGTAAAATTTATTTTTAACGGTAACTGTTGTAATGAATCTTTTTCTTCTTGAGTGATAAACTCGTTTTTTGCCATTTGAGCAAAAACCACATTCCTTCTTGTAAGTGATTTCTTTTTTGAAATTTCTCTGTTAGGGTTAAACTGACGTGGATTTTTTAACATCGCAACTAAAATAGCAGACTCTTGAATGTCTAGATCTTTAGGCTCTTTCCCAAAATAAATTCTAGAAGCCGAACGAATCCCAATGGCATTAAAAAGAAACCCCTGCGTATTTAAATACATAGCAACTATTTCATTTTTGGTGTATTGTCGTTCTAATTTAGTTGCAACTATCCACTCCTTTACTTTTTGAGTTAATCTTTTTAATGTACTACTTGATCCTCCTTTGTTAAATAAGTTTTTTGCCAACTGTTGAGTAATTGTACTAGCACCACCTCCTTTACCAAGTTTTACAATAGCTCTTGCCAATCCTCTGAAATCTATTCCTGAATGTTCATAAAATCGCTCATCTTCAGTGGCAATTAATGCGTTTACTAAGCTCTCTGGTAAATCACTAAATCCAACAGGGGTTCTATTTTTAAATGCATATTTACCCAATGTTACCCCATCTGATGAAATAACTTCTGTTGCTAAATTTTTTTCTGGATTTTCTAATTCTTCAAATGTTGGTAATTCTCCGAAAATACCCCAAGAAGCTAATAAAAATACTAATGAAATTGAAGCAAAACCACCTAATACGATTATCCAAAATCGTTTGATATATTTTTTAAAATTTGTTTCTTTCTTTTTTGCCATGCTAGTTTACTTTTTCAATTCTAAAGCCAACATCAGAGACTCCACGTAATTCTTTGATTCCATCTATGCTCCCATTTTTTCTCATGGCTTGAGAAATTGACACATTATAATTTCCTGAAAATGGAAAAATAATATTTTCTTTAAAAAAGAGTTTGTTGTGTTTAATGTCAGATATCCCTTCACCTAAGAATCTCCCATTCTTATCAGCTATTTCATATTGTAACGTATCAACAATTTTCTTGCCATTAGGAAAGTTAATGCTTGAAATTATATACAAATTACTAAATTGATATTGATTGCTGTTTCTAACATTAATAAACAGATTGTTTTTTGATATGGTGTCTGTAATTTCAAATTTAAAGTTAATTGAATGATCTTGAGACCAGCTATTGTTAGTAATAGATTTATACTCATCAAAAACTCTATTGGAATCACAGGATATAAATAATACCCCCAACACAAGAATTAATATTATTCTACTATTGATTAGTATTGGCATTTGGTTTTGGTTTTCTTCTTCTCGTATTCTGTGTATTAGACTGACTATTGTTATTTCTTTTTTGGTGGTTTGATTTATTTCTTTTTTTTGACTTGTGACCTTTTTGGTTATTTTGGGATTGATTGGAAACTACTCCAGATGAAACTTTTCCCCTTTTTTTATTTCTGTTCCTTCTCCTGTTCTTCTTTGGTGTATCAAATCTTGTAAGACTGTCTTGGCCAACTACGTTTTCAAAATCTACAGCAACCACTTCCTCTATCTCAGATTCATAATCTTCAAGCGGAATTGAAACTTCATTTTTATTATTTAAATCTATGATCTCTTGAACTTGTTCTAAACTTAATTTATACCATTTAGATCTATTTTCTTTGTAAGTATACCATAGTAATTTTTTAAAGATGTCCATTTTAACAAATTCGGCATCTCCACTTTCTGTTTTTAAAATTTTCTCTTGTTTTGGAAAATCATTTAACGCATCCAAATAAGTATCTAACTCAAAATTTAAACAACACTTTAATTTTCCACATTGACCAGCTAATTTTAATGGATTTAAAGATAATTGCTGATAACGAGCCGCAGATGTTGTTACCTTTCTAAAATCTGTGAGCCAAGTAGAACAACATAATTCTCTACCACAAGAACCCACTCCTCCCAAACGTGCAGCTTCTTGTCTAGCTCCAACTTGCTTCATTTCTACTCGAATTGAAAAAGCTCCGGCTAGATCTTTAATTAATTGCCTAAAATCTACTCTAGCCTCTGCAGTATAGTAAAACGTTGCCTTATTTCCATCTCCTTGAAATTCAACATCTGATAATTTCATTTTCAAGCCCAGTCTTCCTAATATTTCTCTACCTCTTTTTTGGGTTTCTTGTTCACGATTTCTTGCTTTTTCCCATATTTCAATATCTCTTTGTGAGGCTTTTCTGTATATTTTTTTTATCTCTTCACTATCAATAGATACTTTTCTTTTTTTCATTTGCACTTTCACTAACTCTCCTCCTAACGAGACTACACCAATATCATGTCCTGGAGAACCCTCAACTGCTACAACATCACCCATAGAGATAGTTAGTTTTTCTGTATTTTTAAAAAAGTGCTTACGCCCATTTTTAAAACGTACCTCATAAATATTAAAGGGAGTTTCATTACCTGGTAAAGTCATATTTGACAACCAATCAAAAACTGATAACTTTTCACAACCCCCTGAAGTACAAGCACCGTTGCTTTTACAACCTCTTGGTTTACCATCTTCTCCTGTACCACAACTTCCACATGCCATAAAGTAATATATATTTAAAAGCCTAGACTTCTTATTGTTTTTATTAATTTTAAGCTAAATAAACTTCACTTAAATTTTCATAATGCTTACACCTAATCTAAAAAGTTGTTAATTGTAATGCTTGAATATTTTATTTAACGAGTAAATATACGGAAACTATCACAATGATTTTATTGCAAAAAGTATAAAAAAACCCACCAGAATTCTTTCAAGGTAAAAGACATTTTCTATTTTTTAAACAAGAGCTTTTTTGATCGTCCTTTTTTAAATATTTTATTACTAGCATGGCTCCCTTTTCGTAGTTTTTTTTGTTCTTCGTATGGCAATTGAATGATCTCTTGACATTCTGATGAACATGTTGTTTCCATCTTTTCTGAACAATCTTTACATTGAATAAATAATAGATGACAGGCTTCATTAGCGCAATTAACATGAACATCACAAGGTGATCCGCATTGATGGCAATTGGCAACAACATGATCTGATATTTTTTCTGATCTTCGGTGATCAAAAACAAAATTTTTCCCTAAAAATTTATTTTCTAAATGTTCAGATTTTACTTGTCTAGTATACTCAATAATGCCTCCCTCTAATTGAAAAACATTTTTAAATCCCTTATGTTTATAGTATGCTGAAGCTTTTTCACAACGAATACCACCAGTACAATACATCAATAAGTTTTTATTTTCTTTATTCTCTTTTAGGTCTTCTTCAATAATGTCTAATGAATCTCTAAAGGTATCTACATCTGGAGTTATTGCACCATCAAAATGGCCAATTTCACTTTCATAATGATTCCTCATATCTACACAAATAGTATTAGGATCCTCTAGCATTTGATTAAATTCCTTAGCATTTAAATGAATGCCTTTGTTGGTTACATCAAAAGTGTCATCATTTAGGCCGTCAGCAACAATCTTGTTTCTAACTTTTATTTTTAATTTTAAAAAAGATTTATTGTGCTGTTCGATAGCTACGTTTAATCGAATATTATTTAAAAAAGGAATGGTGTCTAACTGATTTTTTAATTCCAAAAAATTCTCGGAGGGTACAGATATTTGAGCATTGATTCCCTCATAGGAAACATAGGTTCTACCCAACACATCCAAAGTTTGCCATTCTAAAAATAATTTATCTCTAAATAATTGTGGATTTTCTATCTTATGGTATTGATAGAATGAAATTGTGATGCGGTCTTTTCCAGCCTCATCTATTAATGCAGCGCGTTCATTAGCGCTTAACTTATTGTACAGTTGCATGCTATACCAAATTCGTTAAACAATCTATTTTTGTCTGTTACAGACTCTTATCTGCAAAACTAGCATAATTTTTAATAGTAAGTTGAAAATTCAACATTTCCTGTCTATTTGAAAAAAATTTAACTTTTATCTATTTCTTACTCCTATTAATTGAAATCTTCAGGACATTTTTTAGCATCTTTGTAGCTTTGTTATTAAATTCTGTGAATTGGGTCTCGAAATAATCCCAATCAAGAAAAAAAATTAAACTAATATACTATGAAAATCGCTTTAGTAGGTGCTACCGGGATGGTAGGAAATGTAATGCTTCAAGTTTTAGCAGAGAGAAACTTTGAGATAACTGAATTAATACCTGTTGCATCCGAAAGATCTGTTGGAAAACATATTTCATTTAAAAATAAAGAGTTCACTATTGTTAGTTTACAAGATGCTGTAAACAAACAACCAGATATCGCATTATTTTCTGCAGGTGGTGATACTTCTCTAGAATGGGCTCCTAAATTTGCAGCTGTTGGAACTACAGTTATCGATAATTCTTCTGCTTGGAGAATGGATCCAGAAAAAAAACTTGTTGTTCCAGAAATTAATGGTGATGTTTTGTCTAATGATGATAAGATTATTGCCAATCCAAATTGCTCTACCATTCAATTAGTAATGGCGCTAGCTCCTTTACACCAAGAATACACCATGAAACGTGTTGTTATTTCTACGTACCAATCTGTTTCTGGAACTGGAGTAAAAGCAGTCCAACAATTAGAAAATGAGGAAGCAGGAATTGAAGGCGAAATGGTATATCCCCACCCGATCGGAAGAAATGCATTACCACATTGTGATGTTTTTCTTGAAAATGGCTACACAAAAGAGGAAATGAAATTAGTAAAAGAACCTAAGAAAATCTTAGGAGATGATAGATTTTCTATAACAGCAACAGCCGTAAGAATTCCAACAGCAGGGGGGCATTCAGAAGCTGTAAATGTTCAATTTGAACATGATTTTGAGATTGAAAAAGTTCGAAAATTATTACGTGAGTCTCCTGGAGTCATCGTCCAAGATAACGTGAAAGAAAACATCTATCCTATGCCAATTACAGCTCATCAAAAAGATGAAGTTTTTGTGGGAAGAATTCGAAGAGATGAATCTCAAGAAAACTCCTTAAATTTGTGGATCGTTTCTGACAACCTTAGAAAAGGAGCAGCTACAAATGCTGTGCAAATAGCAGAATATTTAGTAGAAAAAAAAATTATATAAATTCATGAGTACATTTCATAAATTATCTATCAAAAATTACATTCAAGAAACCGCAAATGCGGTTTCTCTTGTTTTTGATATTCCTGAAAATTTAAAAACTAATTTTTCTTTTAAAGCAGGCCAATATCTTACGCTAAAAACCATGATTAATGGAAATGAAATACGTAGAGCCTATTCAATTTGCTCTACTCCTCATAGTGGAGATTTAAAAGTAGCTATAAAAACTGTTGAAAATGGCATTTTTTCTACTCATGCAACCTCAAAATTGAAAGTTGGTGATATCTTAGAAGTTCACGAACCTGAGGGAAAGTTTATTTTAGAGCCTTCAAAGAGTAACAACTACATTGGCATAGCTGCTGGTAGTGGTATTACTCCTGTTTTATCTATGATTAAAACTGTATTAGAAAAGGAGCCTTCATCGTCTTTTACACTGCTATACGGAAATAAATCATCTGAAGACACTATGTTTAAATCTGAATTAGATGAACTATCTGGATCTTATGGTAGCCGATTTAATTTACATTATC
>Ga0213868_10006383_pt1 | contig 10431 bp, 11 predicted proteins | sample PICome_9_FD_160087 | JGI IMG/M metagenome (GOLD analysis project Ga0213868, IMG submission 160087) | Coastal seawater microbial communities near Pivers Island, North Carolina, United States - PICO127 | ecosystem: Environmental > Aquatic > Marine > Coastal | place: USA: North Carolina...
AACAGGACAATGGGTATCTGCTGTAGGTGAAATTGCTTTAACTTCCGCTGATCTTCCCGCAGGTACAGTTTTGCAGGTTGTGTCTACAACAAAGACGGATACATTTACCACAACAAGCACTTCTTACGAGGATGTCACTGGGTTAAGTGTTTCGATTACGCCACGCTCCACTAGTAGCAAAATCTTTGTTATGGTCCAAACGAATGTTGGTGGAGACAGTAACAGTTATTCAGCAATTCAGCTTGTGAGGGACAGCACCGCAATAAACATAGGTGACGCATCCGAACCTCGAACACAAGCTTCGTATATGTCCTTTAACGGAGGTACTACTGATGGCGAAAACTACTATGGTGCTGCGAATGTTCACTTATCAATCCTAGATAGCCCAGCCACGACGAGCACCCTAACCTACAAGGTCCAAGCAAAGACCAATACGTCCAACATAAAAATCAATTCTTCTGGGGCGGACGGCGGGAATTCAATTTATGGTCGAATGGCTTCTACTATTACCCTTATGGAGATCGCTGGCTAATGAATGTTATGGTTAAAAACTTTGGGGGAATTTAATGAGTGCTCTAGTATTCCCCGCTTCTCCCAGTAATGGACAATCATTTAATTCTTTTGCTTGGAATGATACCCTCGGAGTTTGGGATTGGAATGTTGCTAATTTAATTAATATTGAGTATCTTGTTATTGCTGGCGGTGGCGCTGGCGGTGGCGCTGCGACTGGGAACGCTACAACCGCGGGTGGTGGTGGTGCGGGCGGGTATCGGGCTAACGTTTCTGGTGAGGATTCTGGTGGCGGGGTTTCGGCTGAGTCGGCTTTAAGTTTGGTAGGTATTTATGCGGTTGAGGTTGGCGCTGGCGCTCCTTTCTCTGCTGTAAACACGCGGGGCGCTAACGGTTCAAATTCTGTTTTTTCTACTATCACTTCTCTTGGTGGTGGCGGCGGTGGCAGTACTAACTTTGTCCCCGCCGCAAGGGACGGGAACAGCGGTGGCTCAGGTGGTGGTTCTACTTTAACGCCGGGTTCGGGGACTGCTGGACAGGGTTTCGCTGGTGCGGGCTCAACTAGTTCGTACGGTGGTGGCGGCGGTGGTGCTGACACGGCTGGAGTTGCCGGTTCAGCGGGAGGTGGCGGTGACGGTGGTGCTGGTCTGGCTTCCTCAATCACCGGCTCATCGGTGGCCCGCGCTGGTGGCGGTGGCGGTGGCGGTTACAACGGCTCTAACAATGGAGCTGGCGGTGTTGGCGGTGGCGGTGACGGCGGTGGCGCTACCGCTGGTCAAGACGGGGTTGTGAATACTGGTGGTGGCGGCGGTGGTGGTCAGGCTTACAATGCTTTAGCGACTGGTGGGGCGGGTGGTTCCGGTGTTGTAATTATTAAGCTTCCAGACTATTACACTATTACTCCCAGTGCTGGATTAACATACTCAACAGATGCTTCTTCTGTTCCAGGATACAAAATTACCACTTTTACTGCGGGTATAGGAACCGTAACAATCTCATAGGAGTATATAATGCCATTAGACTTTCCCAATACCCCGACTAACGAACAAATCTATGAAAAATACAAATGGAATGCCACCGATTCTGTTTGGGATTTGAATTTGCCTGAGTATGTTGCTGCTTATGAATTTGAGTATTTGGTTGTTGCTGGTGGTGGTGGTGGCGGTGGGTCCCCTGGTTCAAACACTGGTCGCACTGGAGGGGCTGGAGGCGCTGGAGGGTACACAACAGGGACAGCCTCATTGTTCCCTGCAACTTACGCGCTTACTGTTGGTGCTGGTGGTGCTGGTGGGGTTGGTGATAACCCTGGTTCTACTGGAGGTAATTCGGTTTTCGGTTTGCTCACCGCTTTTGGTGGGGGACTTGGGGGCGGTGGTGCTTCGCAATTCATTGGCGGTGTTGGGGGTTCCGCTGGTGGTTCTCGTGGAACCGGCACAAATTACAGTGTTGCTGGGCTCACAGGGCAGGGAAACGCTGGCGGCGGTGTAACAAGTACTTCAGGAGGTTCCGGTGGGGGCGGTGGGGCCTCAACAGCTGGGGGCAACAATTCAGCTAATTTGGGTGGGGCTGGAGGTAACGGGTCAGCTTCATCAATTACCGGCTCATCAGTCACTCGCGGTGGGGGTGGAGGAGGGGGCACCTACAACGCAAGCCCTGGGGGTTCAGGAGGAACCGGCGGCGGTGGAGATGGTGGAGCCAACGGGGTAAACGGCTCCAATGGAGACGCTAACCTTGGTGGTGGAGGAGGAGCTGCAGGCGGTGACGCTTTCTCAGCTGCGCTAACAGGTGGGACAGGCGGTTCAGGTGTTGTTATTCTTAAATACCCCAATACAGCATCTATCTCTATCCCAGTAGGGCTAACAGCAACAACCGATGACTCAACAGTGCCAGGGTATAAAATCACAACTTTCACAGCCGGTACTGGTACAATTACAGTAATCTAAAGAATGGTAGAATAGACTTATGACATTACAATTTCCATCATCACCTAGTAATAATGATGTGTATGAGAATTACATTTATAACTCTACCGCTGGTGCTTGGCAAAAACTACCAGGTAATGCTTTTGCTGAGGCCGCTACTTCTGATACCCCGCCAATAAATCCAAACAGCGGTGATCTATGGTGGGATTCAGATAATGGAAACCTTTACGTATATTACGATGACGGAACATCACAACAGTGGGTATCTGCTAGTGATGGACAAGCAACTATTTCAGACACTGCCCCCACTGGTTATAATGGACAGCTTTGGTGGAATTCTACAGAAGGAAAGCTGTATGTCTATTACAATGATGGCACATCTGCACAATGGGTTGCAGCTGGTGGACCACAGGTAACGGTACAGGCTACAGCTCCTACGGGGTATCAGGGTCAAATGTGGCTAGACTCTACTGATGGTTCTATGTATGTATATTACACCGATCCTGGTGGGGGAAGCTCGTCTTGGATTGGTGCGGTGTCGCGTTCTGGCGGTATTTTGCAGGTTGTGTCTGCAACCAAGACGGATTTATTTTCCACAACTAGTACCAGCAATGTGGACATCCCTGGTTTGAGTGTTTCAATCACGCCGAGTTCGACAAGTTCAAAGATTTTCGTTATTTCTAACCTTATTCAAGGTCATTCTAACTCTGGTTACTGGAACTACTTTACTTTGGTGCGAGATTCGACAGCGATAAATGTTGGCACGGGTGGAACCACTGATAACTCTACCGCGACTGTATATAACGACAACGGCTATGCGAACTCTAGCGTTTCAATTACGGCTTTGGATTCTCCGAGTACGACTTCGACTTTGACTTACAAAATACAGATGAGGCTCAAATCCGCCGCCGGTGGCTCAGCTGGTCGAATCAATAGTTTCGCTAATACCGGCGCGGAAGGGTCTTCCTCAACTATTACTTTGATGGAGGTGGCTGGCTAATGGATATTGCTAAGATTCTTTCCAAGCGTTATCCTGGTGCTGAATGGACTCTCAGCGGTGACTCTTACAGTGGTCTAACCTGGCTATCCGAGGACATTGAAAGACCAACTCTTGAAGAACTACAATTACATTGGGAAGATGTACAAATCGAGATAGCTACTGAAGCAATTCGTAATCAAAGACTTGCAGCATACCGCGAAGAATCAGACCCTATCTTCTTCGACTATCAGAGGGGGGAAGCAACAGAAGAAGAATGGCTAGATGCTATTCAAGATATTAAAGATCGTTACCCCTACCCCGTCATTGAGGATGAGAGCTAATGGCTTTAGATTTTCCCGACTCACCCAGCAATGGTGACTACTATGAGGGTTTCGTGTACGACAGCACCGCTGGTGTTTGGCGTGTGACTAAAGACCCAGCACTTGCCACTTTCGAGTATCTGGTTATTGCTGGTGGAGGAGCTGGTGGCGGGTATCAAGCCGGTGGGGGGGGTGCTGGTGGTTACCGGTGCAATGTTTCTGGGGAAAACTCTGGGGGCGGGGCAAGCGCTGAACCTGTCCTGAGTATTGCCAACGGCAGCTACACTGTAACTATTGGCGCTGGCGGGGCTGGTTCCTCTGGCGCTGTTGGTGGATATGGTTCTGCTTCTGTCTTTGCAACGGTCACGTCTTATGGTGGTGGTGGCGGGGGGGCTAGAGATAACTTTGGGCCTGGAAATGCTGGCGGTTCTGGTGGTGGCGGCGGTTCCAATGCCTCAGTTCCTGGCGGGATAGGTTTATCCGGTCAAGGTTTTGCGGGCGGAATCGGAAAGACAGCCGTCGCTAACGCTGGTGGTGGCGGCGGTGGTGCTTCTGAAGCCGGTGATGCTGGTGCTGCTGACCCTGGTGATGGTGGAGATGGTGTCGCTTCATCAATCACAGGTTCTTCTGTCACACGCGGTGGTGGGGGCGGTGCTTCTGGCGGTTCAGGTGAACCCGCAGGTTCAGGTGGTGCTGGCGGGGGCGGTAATGGTGCGACAGGAAATGGAACCAATCAGACGGCAGGGACAGCTAACACGGGTGGTGGGGGCGGTGCTTCTGGGGCAATTAGCGCTGGTGCTAGTGGCGGTTCCGGTATTGTCGTTTTGAAATATCGAGACAGTCTTAGCTTGACTATTGGTGCCGGTCTTACTTCCTCTACGACAACCTCTGGCGGTTACAAAATTACAACCTTTACAGAAGGAACGGATACGGTGAGCTTCTAATGGCGCTTAATTTTCCCACATCTCCTTCTTATGGAGACACCTATGGACAATATGTTTATGACGGGGCATGGCAATTAGATCGTCCTTCTTCTGATAAAACACCTACTATTGCAGTAGTGTCAGGAGCTTCTGTTACTCCTTCATATGATGGTACCGCTGCAGTTTACAGCTTTACATCCGATGGAAATATTATTATTGAATCTGCTGGGTATGCGGATGTTCTGCTTGTTGGTGGAGGCGGCGGCGGTGGAATGGGTCGCAACCAGGCAAACTATGGCAATGGCGGAGGTGGCGGCGCTGGGGGTCATCTTTACGTTGAAAACTTTTATATTGCCAGCGGTAGTCATTCGGTGACTATTGGGACCGGCGGCGCGGGTCAAAGTGTTGCTGGCGGTTTATCAAGCAACGGAACCAACTCAAGCTTGTTGTCCCTAATTGCCATCGGTGGCGGTGGTGGCGCACGGGAAGATAATGGATATGTAAATAACCCTTCCGCTAGTGGTGGGTCATCAGGCGGTTGCGGGCCTTTTAACACCACGCCGGGAAGCGCTTATCAGGGCAATGTTGGTGGAACGGGACTTACAGGCGCTGGCGGTGGCGGTGGCGGTGCTGGTGCTGTTGGTGGAAACGCCCCTATTGGTTACGATGGTGGAGTCGGTGGTGCTGGTGTTGCCAACTCAATCACTGGTTCTTCAATAACCCGTGCGGGTGGCGGTGGAGGTAGTGGTCAAAATAATGGTGGTGCTGGTGGTTCCGGCGGGGGCGGCGCTGGTGGGACCACAACGGCGGGAACCTCTGGGAACGCAAATACTGGTGGCGGTGGTGGCGGCGGCTGGTGGAACTCTGCCGGTGGTGGCGATGGTGGTTCCGGTATTGTAATAGTTAGGATAAATAGCTAATGGCTCTTAATTTTCCAGATAGTCCAACAAATGGACAGATTTATGAAGGTTTTTATTGGGACAATACCGCCGGTACATGGAAGTATGTAGTTGACGACTTTGATCTATCATTATCAGCAGCTATATCCAATACCCCCACAGGATCGTACACCGATGGCTTTGATTATAGCTATGTATCATTTTTGACAAATGGTACTTTGACGGTTACTCGTGGTGGGTTTGCGGATGTTCTGCTTGTTGGTGGCGGTGGTGGCGGCGCTGCTGGTGCTGGTGCTGGTGGTGGCGGTGGAGGTTATCTGCCTGTGGCTTCAGCGTATTTTTCGGCTGGTACGCACACTGTAACAGTGGGCGCTGGGGGTGCCGGTGGAACAGGTCCAAGTGATGAGGGTAATCCTGGGAATAATGGCAACACGTCACGGATTGGGGATTTTTATGTTCCTGGTGGTGGTGGTGGCGGAGCCCTCACCAGAACAAGTACTGGTCTGACTTATGCGTTGGACGGACTCAATGGTGGTTCTGGAGGTGGCTCAAGCGGTTTCAATAACGGTTCTGCCGGGACTGGCGGGTTGGGCTTTTCGCCGCTTGGAAATAACGGTGGACAGGGTTTATTTCCAGGTGCGGGCGGTGGCGGGGGTGGCGCTTCCGCGATTGGAGCCAACTCAATTTCGGGAACGGGTGGTGCTGGGGGTGCTGGCTCTGCTTCGTCTATTACAGGTTCATCTGTGACTTACGCTGGTGGCGGTGGCGGTGGCGGTACAACCGGAGGCGCTGGGGGAACTGGCGGAGGCGGTGCTGGCGGAAACACTTCAGCAACGGCTGGAACGGTAAACACAGGTGGCGGTGGTGGTGGGGCTCAGGGTTCAATTAACACTGGTGGCGCTGGTGGTTCCGGTATTGTTATCGTAAGATGGCGTGTATAAAAATAATTTAAGGTATAATAGGTAATATGACTGCTCTTAATTTCCCCGCAAGTCCCAGCAATGGTGATGTATATGAGAACTATCAATATGATGGTACCGACGGGGTATGGAAAAGACTTCCCTCATCTTCCCTCGGAATTAATGGCTTAGCTGATGTAACAATTACTACCCCTGCTGATGGAGAATCATTAGTATATGATAATGCAACGGGGGAATGGATCAATGCTGATGCTACCGTTGAGGTTTATGGGGTAGATACAGCAGCTACAGATTACTTTATGATTCCAGTAGGTGGAGATTCTGATAGGCCAGTTACACCAGCAAACGGACACATTAGATTTAATACTGATTCTGGAGAGCCTGAATATTACAGTGAATCAGAAAGTACTTGGTTCCTGTTTAGACAAGAAGCCAATACCGAATTTTCGGTAGAATACCTTGTTATTGCTGGTGGCGGCGGAGGGGGTTCTTGGTCAGGTGGTGGTGGCGGTGCCGGAGGGTATCGGTGTAACGTTTCTGGGGAAAACTCTGGTGGTGGCGCTGCTGCTGAATCTGCTTTGCTTTTAAGTCTTGGAACTTACGCCTTAACGGTGGGTGCTGGTGGCGCTGGCGCACCTATTCAAAGCCGTGGTACTTCTGGTGGTAACTCTGTTTTTAGTACTATCACGAGCACCGGTGGTGGAGGTGGTGGCGGTGGTAATTCTACCGCTACGAATCCATTTACCGGTGGGTCAGGTGGTGGTGGTCAAGGAATCACCAGTAGCGCTGGTGCTAGCGGAACTCCTGACCAGGGTTTTGCCGGTGGTAACGGGGTGTCCGGTAACGCCGGTGGTGGTGGTGGTGGTGCTGGAGGGGTTGGAGCAAATGCGCCGTCAACTGAAAATGGTGGCAACGGTGGTGGCGGTGTTTCTTCTTCCATAACTGGTTCTTCGGTTGGTCGCGCCGGTGGTGGCGGTGGTGGTGGTGGTAGTAGTGCCGGTTCCGGTACCGCCGGTGGGGGAAATGGAAGCACTAGCGTTGCTGGCTCAGCGGGAACTGTCAACAAGGGCGGTGGTGGCGGTGCAACACGCGAAAGTGTGTATACTGGTGGTACAGGCGGTTCCGGTGTTGTTATACTAAAAATTCCTTCATCTGTATCTGCTTCATTTACAGTAGGTTTAACAGAAGCCAATGGCGGCTCTGGACAAACGGTGGGCGACTACAAAGTTTATACGGTAACGGCAGGAACAGGAACGGTGACATTCGCATGACAGCCTTAGACTTCCCAGCATCACCAACAGATGGTCAGACATTTGGCAACTATATTTATAACGCTACACGCGGGGTATGGGCAATTCAAGCAAATGTTCCAGGTATTAGTTCAAGATATCAAGTATCAGCTACTGCTCCCACTACCCCTCAAAATGGTGATATGTGGTTTAATTCTACTGATGCCGTTCCTTATATGTACTATGTTGATGGAGATGGTGGACAATGGATTGAGGTAGGTGGTCTTAATGGATCAGCAGATCCTTATTTGATATCAGATACCCCACCCACTTCTGAAGCAGTGAATGGCTCTTTGTGGTTTGATACCACTACAGGAAATACTTTTGTATATTACACAGATACCGATTCTAGTCAATGGGTTCAGATTAGTGGACAAACTCTGGGGGGATCGATTGAAGATCTTTCAGAAGTTATTCTTACTAATGCTTCTTCTGGAGATGCCCTTGTTTTTGACGGTACAAATTGGGTAAACTCCAGTGTTGATGTATATGACGCTGCAACATCTTCTGCTGGATTCTTTGCACTTCCAACAGGTGGAAATTCAGATAGACCCGTTACTCCCGCAGATGGATATATTAGATTTAATAGTGATTTGGGACAGCCAGAATGGTATAGCGATGCTTCAAGCGAATGGGTTTTGTTTAAAGACGGTCCAACATTTGATGTAGAGTATCTCGTAGTTGGCGGAGGCGGTGGGGGCGCTGGATACGGTGGGGGCGCTGCCGGAGGATATCGGTCATCTGTAACAGGTGAGTCATCTGGTGGGGGCGCTTCCGCTGAAACCCCTTTAACTTTGTCTACTGGTAGTTATACGGTGACGGTGGGGGCTGGTGGCCCTGGCAGGTCCGGTGTCACGAACGCTTCAAGCAATGGCGTGGATTCTGTTTTTGCAACCGTCACTTCTATCGGTGGCGGTACAGGTGGTTCCGGTGATAGCGTGCCTGGAACTTCTGGGGGTTCCGGTGGTGGTGGTGGTTTCCAAACTAGCACCGCTGGGGGTGCTGGAACAACTGGTCAGGGTTACGCTGGTGGAAACGGTGGGAGTGGTTACGCTGGTGGTGGTGGTGGTGGGGCTAGTGCTGTCGGCGCAAATGCTGTGAGCCACACCGCCGGTAACGGTGGCGCTGGTGTTGCTTCGTCAATAACAGGTTCTTCAGTCACTCGCGGTGGTGGCAGTGGCGGTGGCTCTAATACCGGTACAGCGGGCACCGGTGGGGCTGGTGGTGGCGGTAACGGTGGCGCAAACGGTTCAGGGTTACAGGCTGGCACCGTAAACACAGGCGGTGGCGGTGGTGGTTACGGTTCCACTAACCTTGCTGGTGGCGCTGGCGGTTCCGGTGTGGTAATTATTAAATATCCATCTATCTATACAGCAACACCAACTGTCGGTTTAACGTCTATTACAAATACCGTAGGAGACTACAAGGTAACTCAATTTACAGCAGGAACAGGAACGGTAACATTCTCATGACAGCATTAAACTTTCCCTCTTCACCTTCCAATGGTGATGTATATAACAATTACACATACAATGGTACGCGGGGTATTTGGGAATTAACTCCAGATGCCGTTGAAATTAATGATCTTTCTGATGTTAATACTTCTTCCCCTGCAGAAGGTCAAGCATTGGTGTATAATGGATCACAGTGGACTAATGGCGAATCCGCAGGGGGATTTGAACAACACTTTTTACTTATGGGAGCATAATGGCAAGCACATACAAGGTTTTAGGACAAGCAGCACTAACTGCTGAAACAAATACAGATGTTTACACAGTACCCGCTGCAACTTCAGCGGTAGTTTCAACAATCGTAATCGCTAATCGTGATTCTTCAGCAAACACATTCAGAATTGCAGTACGACCTAATGGCGCTACCATTGCAAATGAGCACTACTTGGCTTTTGATGTTCCAATTGCAGCCAACGACTCCACTACCCTAACTTTGGGGGTAACAGTAGATGCAGCTGATGTTATCACAGTATATGGCGGAGCATCTTCTGCATTGTCAGTAAATATTTTTGGATCCGAGATTAGTTAAGGGAGGTAGCAACTAATGGCTGTTACTTCTATGGCACAAAGTTCCATCAGGGACTTTGTGAAATTTAACCGTATGTCTGCCAATTCTGGGCTTGGGCCTTTCTCTTGCGAATATGTTGTGGTTGCTGGGGGAGCTGGCGGTGGCGCTGGGCGAGGCGGTGGAGGCGGTGCTGGCGGTTATCGTTCGTCTGTGACTGGCGAGTCGTCGGGTGGTGGTGCTAGCGCGGAAGCCAGTTTAAGTTTAGCGTTAGGCACTTATACGGTCACGGTTGGCGCTGGTGGCGCTGGACAACCGGCTGGTAATGGTTTCAGCACCCAAGGTTCTGACTCTGTTTTTGACACTATTACAAGTGACGGTGGTGGTCGCGGTGGTGGTGACTTTACTGGGGAAGACCCGTCAAGCGGTGGTTCCGGTGGAGGTGTCGCTGATAATAAAGGCTCGCCGGGAGCCGGAACACTTAATCAGGGATACGCCGGTGGTGATGCCGATGGTTCGTCAGGTGGTGGTGGTGGTGGTGGTGCTTCATCGGTTGGCGCATCCAAAACCGGAAACCATAACGGTGGCGGTGGTGGTGCTGGTGTTGCTTCTTCTATAACGGGTTCGTCTGTTGGGCGTGCCGGTGGTGGTGG
>Ga0213868_10006385_pt1 | contig 10424 bp, 9 predicted proteins | sample PICome_9_FD_160087 | JGI IMG/M metagenome (GOLD analysis project Ga0213868, IMG submission 160087) | Coastal seawater microbial communities near Pivers Island, North Carolina, United States - PICO127 | ecosystem: Environmental > Aquatic > Marine > Coastal | place: USA: North Carolina | collected...
CTGTTTGCCGAAGTGTGTGGAAGTTGGGACTCCCGGTGTCCAGAACAGAGAGGCGGCGGCGCGGGCGGCGAGTTACGTAAAATTTGCGCGAACAGATTTGACTACGTCAGGCAACCCTAACCCTAATTTTCAAAATAGCTAAAAAGCTGAAATAGATCCGTTCAAAAGCCGCCGAGAGTTTCCAAGAGAGAGAGAAAGAAAAACGAACACCTTCGTCATCATCAATCACAAATCAAGATAGTTGAGAACACTTTATTCTCTTTGGAAATCTTTTCAAATCTTACCTATCTCAATCTTGAACGGAACGCTTTAAAGTTCATAATTCATTGAAATCCTTGTGCGCTCATAAAGAGAGATACTGATTGCTTGACACAAAAACTCATACATCATTATGTTATACCATCGATACAGAAACTCCTTACTAGTTTCACTTTTTCTTGCTTCTGCTGGTACTGCTTCCGCTTTTGCACCTCATGTATCCTATGGAAAGGTTGCTACTAAGTCAGTGGACAAATCCAATGTGATCAATCATGTTAAATTTGCCAGTCCCATTCAGAAGTTAGGAGCGAATTCCATCCAAACAAGATCTTACACTGCCCTGCAAATGGCCACAGATGACTTTCAAGAGCAAAAATACACTGAAAGTGCATGGGCTTGTATGGCCTCTCTGACCAAGGCTGCAGAGTATTATGGTACTAGTACAGTTGATTCTCCATTGTTGCTTGATATGCTCTTAAATCCAAACAAACACAACGCTGGAGATGATGCAGAGAGTGCCAAGCGTGCTGTTGAGAAAGTTTTAATCAAAGCCGGAGTTGACGTTAATAAACTGAGACAAGAAGTAGATATGTATATGGGTAAGCAGCCAAGGATGAGTGGAAATGAAGATCAGCAAAAGACAATGGGAAGAAATCTAGTTAGAGTGTTAGAGTTCTCCAGAAATGCCAAGACCTTGTTAGGTGTAAGTACTGAGTTGTTTCATATGGTATATGCTCAACGATAACAAATTGCAAAATTCATCGTACTGACTCCGACTTTTACTTTGAAATAACAGGATTCATTCGTGTCATCTGAAGCCCTTATTCTTGCATTAGCTAAGGAAGACAAGGTTACTATTGATGCGCTAGCCAAGCAGGACAAGACTTATACAGATATTTTAGATTCTGTACAGGCTATCCGTGAAAAGGGAGGACCCGTTCAATCGCGATCTGCTGAGACTATGTATGATGCACTGAACAAGTATGGTGTTGATTTCACTGCTCAAGCAGAAGAAGGAAAACTTGATCCCGTAATCGGTCGTGATGATGAAATCCGTCGTGCCATTCAGATTCTATCAAGAAGGACAAAAAACAATCCAGTATTGATAGGAGACCCTGGTGTTGGTAAGACTGCCATCGCTGAAGGAATTGCTCAACGTATGGTTGCCGGTGATGTCCCTGACTCATTGAAGCCTCCATGCAAATTGATCGGACTTGATATGGGAGCATTAATTGCTGGAGCGTCCATGAGAGGAGAGTTCGAAGAGCGTCTAAAAGCTGTTCTTGAGGAAGTTCAGAAGAGTGATGGTGAAATTATTCTATTCATTGATGAAATGCATACTGTCGTTGGGGCAGGTGCTGCTGGAGGGTCTATGGATGCAAGTAACTTGCTCAAGCCCGCTCTTGCTCGTGGAAAACTTCGTTGCATTGGTGCAACCACTGTAGATGAGTATCGTAAATATATTGAGAAGGATAAGGCCCTTGAACGTCGTTTTCAGCAGGTTATGATCGATGAACCCTCTCCTGAAGACACTGTTTCCATTCTTCGTGGATTAAAGGGACGTTATGAACTGCATCATGGAGTTCGAATCAAGGATGAAGCATTGCTAGCTGCTGCCAAATTAAGTGCTCGATACATTCCTGATCGTTTTCTGCCTGACAAAGCTATCGATCTTGTTGACGAAGCATGTGCCAAGCTCAAGAATGAACTTTCATCGAAGCCCTTAATCCTGGATGAACTTGACCGTAGGATCATTCAGTTGGAGATGGAACGTTTATCTCTACAGTCTGATGCAGCTGCAGAAGACGAGAATACTGTTGGTGGTGTGACCGATAGGCTTCGTAAGATTGATAGAGAAATTGAAGATCTCCAGACCGAATCTGAGGATCTCACTCGTCGTTGGGAACTTGAAAAGGGTGGAGTTGATAGGCTGCAAGATGTAAAGGAACAAATTTCTCAGGTTCTTCTTGACATTGAAAAGGCAGAGCGTGACTACGATCTTAATAAAGCTGCCGAACTGAAGTTTTCCAAGTTGCCTGAGCTGCAGAATGAATTGGAAAAGATTGAAGCTGCTTCAAACGAAGACGTCGCCATGAGCACGGAAAGGATGCTTCGGGATGAAGTTACTGCTGATGATATCGCAGATGTGATTGCTGTAGCGACTGGAATTCCACCTCAAAGAATGCTCGAAAGCGAGCGTGATCGTATCTTGAAGATCGGTGACTTATTAAATGAGAGAGTCATTGGGCAGAAGGAAGCTGTTGAAGTGGTAGCCCAAGCCATTCAGCGCTCTCGTGCAGGCCTCAATGACCCTACAAAACCACTTGCATCCCTAGTATTCCTTGGGCCAACAGGAGTTGGAAAGACGGAGCTTTGCAAGGCCCTAGCTGAATTTATGTTCGATTCAGATGATGCTATCGTTCGTATTGATATGTCTGAGTACATGGAGAAACACACTGTTGCTAGATTGGTAGGAGCTCCTCCGGGCTATGTTGGTTATGATGAGGGTGGCCAATTAACTGATGCTGTTCGCCGTAAACCTTATTCTGTTCTTTTGTTCGATGAAATGGAGAAAGCTCATCCAGATGTATTCAACATTATGTTGCAACTTTTGGATGATGGTCGAGTTACTGATTCGAAGGGAACGGTTGTCAACTTTAGAAATTGTATCGTTATCTTCACCAGTAACGTTGGAAGTCAAGATATTCTTGACCTTGGTGGATCTTCCGACCCTGATGATCTTGCTGAAATGAAGGAAAGAGTGACAAACGCCATGAAGGAAAAATTCAAACCTGAATTCTTGAATCGTTTGGATGAATACGTCATATTCAACAGCTTATCTAAGAAGGACCTACGCGGTATTGTTAAACTTGAAGTGAAGCGTCTTGAGAAGAGACTGGGTGACCGTGATATTAGCATGTACTTAACGGAGTCTGCCCTTGATTACCTTGCTGACGTAGGTTTCGATCCTGTTTATGGAGCCCGTCCTCTGAAAAGAACTATTCAACGTGAGCTTGAAACCAATGTCGCCAAAGCCATTCTTCGTGGTGATTTCTCTGATGGGGATAGGATCTTGGTTGACGGATCTCGTGATGGCTTGGTCATTCAGAAGGTTCTTGATGGCTCTCTTGTGAACGAGCCTGAGGGTGCTGGCGCCTTTGACTAAAGGGCCCATTTTTGATATACTATACTATACTGCTATTGAACAACATGCTTCTCTTAATTAAACAACAATAAATTATATTTAGACTTTTACTTCTTGGAGAAGATGAGTTTATGATATGTTTCCAACGTCGCACCTGACCCTCCTGGATACACCGCTACACTCTGCTTCTCTGTCTTCATTTCATAATGTAACTTGATAGACTGTGGAAGATCCTTGTATGACTCGGCAAATTGCGTCAACTTTTTAGCTGCGTTTTTGTTGTGTTGGTTACAAAGAAAACAGCAAAGAGTGCCCAATCCCCATTGAAACTGAGCTGCATTGTTGGCCTCTTTCAGAAATGAAGTCCATTGAGATTGAGTGACACCAAGTTCTTCAAGTTCCTTTGGTAGGGAGTCTTTGAAGACTGGAGAATCGAATCCGTTACTGGAAAATGTTTTGATGGTAGCAATAGGCTCCATGTTTAGTGCAATATCATATATCTACTTACTTACTGTTGTGAAACAACTCGGTTGTCGAGAGAGAGATTTGATTCAAACCTCAAACCCTTTGAGAGTTGACCGTTGCATCCGTCTTCCCCTTCTACTTAGTATGACTAAATTAGCTAATGTAATCAATCTTGTTGTCTCTGTCAACCACTCTCTTCGTCTACACTTTCTTTTCATCACTCTTGGAGATATCTGATGTCTCTTTGTTCATTGTCTCCTACCTTCAAATGGACTATGAACAAGCAAAATGGAAAAAGTATTGCTTTCTAATGAAGAATTGGAAACATTCAAACAAAACGGATATGTAGTAATAAAGGGCATTTTAGATTCAGCTACATGCAAGAATTTTGATCGAAATGTCGTTCAACCTGCACTTTTTCAACATGCAGGTATTTTGGAAGATGACTCTTCAACTTGGAATAATTCAGAGTTTCTAAAATCAATTGCGACAGCAGATTTTCAGAAAGATGGTGTACTTAAGGGTGTGATGGTTCGAAAACATGATGGTTCGGATCCGATTTCAGATGAGAATAGTATCAGCCTTGACTGCTTAAATCCTATTTTGCATCAGTTACATGGAGGAACAGATGAAAATCCATGTTGGGACTGGATACATTCAAATGTGGGGTGGATACATGTGAGATTTCCATTGGGTGAAACAGATGAAAAATATACAACTGATTCACTATCGTGGCACGTTGATGGTGGGCACTTTTCTCCTCATTATTTGGAGTCGCCGGAGCAGTCTGTCATTGTTTTGCCTATGATTCGAGATGTTGCCGATGGTGGTGGAAATACTGTAGTATTGAAAAAAAGTCATATTTACATAGCGCAAGAATTGAAGGAAGCAGGAAGTTATGGCATTTCGAAAGATATTACTCAGAATTTGAATCGTGTTGCTAAGATGTGGCCGAATTATTTGATAGAAACAATCTCTCCGTGCAAAGCGGGTGATATTTTATTGATGCATCCTTTGTTAGTACATACTGCTGGTAGGGCTCTAAAGAATCATCCGTTAAGGATCGCCTTTAATATGGGGGTGAAATGGAAGAAAGATAAACTTTGCCTTTGTGATTTTGAATGCAACCAAAGTTGGATGGAGAAAAATTTGGTTTGGTGCTTGAATCAATCTCTTGATTTCATTCATGAATGTTAATAAGAAGCAGCAAATATTTCGCTGTGCTCTGAAAACGTGCAATAGCGAAGGGTTCGATTCATTTTTAGATATAAAGTCCACAACATATTTTAGTAATAGGCATTGGCTTGCAACATGCGCTGGGTTGGAGGACATTGGTAAAAAGTTTGCCAGTTGAGTGTAACTGAAAATATGAAGTGCATGAAATAAACGACATCGATTATGGACCATCAAAATTGTTCTAAACAAATAGCTCTATTGACTTGTGTCTTGTATTTTTTTGGTTGAATACTGATTCTCTTAGATACATAAATAACTTTGACACTAATTTCCGTTCGTTTTATTTCTGATTAAATGAAGAACGAACGCTTAAACAAGCGCAAGATAGATGATGATAAAAGCTGTTTACAGAAGAGTGGAGGTGTCACAACAATGAGCTCACCTGCAAATCCTTTACTAAATGCCCAGAAAAAGTTTGTGTCAAGCTTGCCTACTACCATCAAAGAACATTTTTTCTGTGTCGATAAAGTAGTTCCAGAGATAAGAGCTGAGATATGGGCAAAACAAGCAGAAATTGGCGAGGAGCTGGTAAATAAATACTCTTGGGCTACACCTGACAGTCGAGCTATGCGTATTTTGTCACATTACCAACCTATAGTGGAAGTTGGATCTGGATCAAATGCTTATTGGGCCAGAATGATGAATCAGCATGGAATTGACGTAACTGCTTATGATTGTCATATTGAAGAGGGTGGAAAAATTCATCATGAGGAGACTGCTACACAAGGAACGAAAGACATCACGACGAAAACTTTCGAAGACGGTTTTGTTTTACAGCTAGGAAATCCCGCTGTGCTATCAGAACCCGATATGTCAAATAAATCATTGTTTCTCTGTTATCCAGATGAAGATGTTATGGAAGAGGAGGGCGAACTCACTGCGGAATCCATGGGCGCTGCATGTTTAGAACATTTCAAAGGAGACTATGTAATTCATGTTGGGGAACTCTTCGGAGATTGCCTATCAATTGATCAGGCTCCCTGGGGCCGTTCATCGGGGCCACAGTTTCAAGAAAGATTAGCCACTGAATATCACTGCATACTGAAAGTACGATTGAACAATTGGTTACACGTTAGAGACACCCTTAGTGTATGGAAAAGAACGAAGACTTGCTCTATTGTTTTTACTGGGGAAGGTGAAGATGAAAGCAGTGAAGAAGTAGAATATAGGCATATTCCCATGGATGAACGCTTGCCTGTGGATATTGCTGCTCCGTGCGTTCCTTCTCATTTGCTGGAAAAAGATTGATATGAAAAAAGGTTTTTCAGAAAGTGTATACATTTTATTTTTATTAAAAAAAATGAAGATTGAAACTGTAAACATAAATTTGAGTCCATAAATTTTCTTTATAAAACAGATCTATTACGCGTGGAGGACTACAACTTATTTTCGTTTCCTAGGTTTCTCTTTCGGATCATCTTTACGAATTTCTTTTCGATATTGGCAAAACTTTTTCATAAAGCTTTTCCCATTTTTTCTTATTTCGCGTTTTTGTCGCTCTCTAAAGCTATCTCGAAGATAGAGGACTCGGCTCGCTCCAGTTGGTGGCTCGTCTGGTACTTTTTGGTCTGTCGTTTTACTTACAAAAAATGATCTAGGTTCACAACTTGTCGTTGACATAAGTACTTTCTCAACCCAAGTTTGATTATCACCAACATAAGCTATACTACTAGATGGTGCGTCTGCGCGATCAAAATGTTTGCTAGGGCGGGCCAAAGAATCATGCACTTCTGCCACATCGTATTTTGATGATAGTATGATTTGGCTCTTAGTAGCAGTTTTCAGAGGAAGAGAACTTGCACTGTTCGGATTCTGAGCGGTACAAGGAGGTGCTGTCGGTTTGATTAGTTTCCTTTCAAACATAATTTGTAAGGATCAGATTGTATTATGATTTCTGTTTTTTGTTTGTTTTTTTTGTTTCAATCTTATTCGGAGAATATTTTGTGACATCAAAAGAAACCCCAAGAGTTGAAAGAGAATCCTAAAAGTTGGAGCGAATGATATATGAACCCGATGTGGATAATGAACTTGTGGCTCGTAACGTAACATCGGGTTTGAACTTTGAACCAGGAACAGGAAGCACCATATTTTCATTTTACAATGAGTAACATTAGTGAGGTAAAGGCTTTGAACCAAAAGCTCTTGAAAGCTGTATCGACTGGCGATTGGGAAACCTACCAAAGTCTCTGTGCAGTTGATATCAGCTGTTTTGAGCCTGAAACTGCTGGGCAAGTTGTGGAAGGTTTGAGTGAGTTAAGAAAGTGTGCTGGTGAAAGTCGTCACATAGAAACAATTCTTACATTCTCCCACCATTATAATATATAGCTTTTCACCAATACTACTTTGATCTTGGAGCAGCCGCTGCAAAGGCTGGTGCCCCTCCTCCACTTCAACCGAACAACGTAAGCATGACCGGAGTACACGCCAGAGAAATTGGTTCTACAGTAATCCTGTCTTATGTTCGTATTGATCAAGCTCTTTCCGATGGAAGTCCTGTTACCAGAAAGAATAGCGAAACCAGAATTTGGGAGAAGAGAGATGGCGAATGGAAAAACGTGCACTTTCACAAATCACCCATTGCATAAATAGCTAACTTTTATCAAAGTATTCTTTGTATACGTCTGAATATTGATATCCTTCTTATATATCCACCGTCATAACTGAGATACGAACATCAGATCTCGGTTGAGAAAAATAGCATGGAAAGATGGATGGCATATTATTGAGATCTTCCGAAGAAGCAAATTTAACAGTAATCCCTTTGGATTGAATTTCTTTTTCGAAGAGCGCAAATGTATTTGCATTCCTAAATGTAGTTGCCATAATAGCAGTTTTTGATGGACCAGTCAAATGGCGACGAACCACAGAAATGAGTGGTGGGATAACGCTTCTGTCGTAAACGACATCTGCCGCAATAAGAACGTCAGATGTTCTGGCTAGAGACCGACTCAAAGCATCGGGTTGATGAATACAGTCAACATTTGCCCCGATCTCGTGATGATTTTGATCATCATCACAATCGTCTGCATATTCTTCCCACTCCAGATAACCCTATGATACAAAATTATACAAACTGCATACTAAGAAAAGATCGATCTTGTAGTAAAACTAACCGCTGATATACTTACTGATGTCACAGCACAATAATCCCCACATCTTGTGTTTTTGATCCATGTTTTATTTACAGATATATTATGTTCCATATTAATTAAGGTGGCATCAGTATAGTCCGTCAAATGAACACTCTTGGGTTCGCATAGCCCTGATATGATTATACCTGTTAAACCAACTCCTGCGCCAAGTTCTAAAACGGACTTGTCTTTTATCAAATCTGGACGAACCAGGAAAAACTCAGCAAGAGCAGCTCCAGCCTCCCAAACCTTTCGAACGCCAACATCGTTGTGATATGGAAAGACTTTAATACCAACAACATCGTTATAGTTGGTATTACGTGTCATAGCCAACTTGTTGCAAACTGGGAGCTGAAAAGATACATAACACCATTCATTCGGATCGGGCATTGAATCATTCTTGACGCCTGGTTTCATCTGATATTCCATCATAAGTTCTACTAATTCGTCACTCTCGATCATGCAAGAGTTTTCTTCCACTTTTGCGACAAACTTTGATAGAACTTTCCTGATGTACCTATCAGTTGGGGAAAACTTGATATATTCCCCAGAAACGGTGTGTGGAGTTTTTATTATATTTTTTAAGAGAAGAGCAAATTTTTCTTGTGAGTCTTCATTCACCCAAGTAGATTGTCCTGAGTGACAGTGGTCCGATTCTTCGCTATAATAGGATTGAAATGATTCTAGAATCAAATCTATCGGAGCCATAGCTCTGAAAAGTTCACAGGGAGAAAACGATGAGGTCCCCATTGAGATGGATCTTTCTTGAATCTGATGTTTGTTGTATAATTAGTGAGTGAATGACTCGAAGGTGCTTCGGTATCACTATGCAATGATTACTTAGAGAGTAGTACCAATTAGATACCAAGCAAGTAGAGATACCAAAGCCAACCAAAAATCGCGGTTTGGAGTGCAGATTTACGTCTCGCAAAAAAATGCGCGAACATGTTATCTCTCTCCTTTCCAGACCGTAGAATCAAATCAAATCATCCGAAGGGGGAAGAGTGAAGAGTGCCTTTGCGTTTCTTACTAAGTAGTAGGAAAAGGCACCGAGTCACACAATAAGTGCTTTGAATCCGCACTTTATTGTAAATTAGTTACGAACGAAATCTGAAATTTATCATGTCCAGAAGTATTGCAAGGTTGATATCCAAGAGTGGAACCAATTTTATCGAAAATGTGAGATCCATAAAGCCATCTTCATGTCGGACATTCGCTTACGCTGCCGTAAATCATGCCGTAGAATACAAAGAAGCTATAGAAGGGAGACATGGTCAGCAACTTGAATTGGCAATTAAAGAAGGACAGAAGTATGATATCATACCGTTTAATCCATTTGAAGCGTACAAAGTTGAAGAGGATGACAACCTCCAAGACGGACAAGAAATGGAAGAATATGAAGATGATTCCTCGGACAATGGTGATGGCGATGAAGAAGAAGACGAAGAAGAAGAAGAAATTATACCAACGAAATCGTCGTCTTTCCATAGAGATGGTTCACAACGCCGTACAAAGGCGGAACTTGCAAGTCTCAACGCTGGAGCACCTGCAGGGGGGAAATTTGCCATCATCCTTCTGAACGGAACGCAAGAAAAGGTCTGTGTTGACGATGTAGTTATTATGAACAAACTTAACCCAGTTGATAAATGGTCTGTTGGAAGTATACATACTCTGAATTCGGATGAAGGACAGGTGCTTTTGTTAGGAAACCAAGAACAAACTTTGGTCGGACTACCGTTCGTAAATGGTGCTGAAGTCGATGTCATGGTAGAAGAAATCACTCATGATAAAAAGGTGATTGTCTTCAAAAAGAAGAGAAGAAAAAATTATAGAAGAAAAAATGGATTCAAAAGACAAGTCACTTTCTTGCGAGTTCTTGATATTCGGTTTCCAGATGAAGCAAAGATGGAATAAATATATTTGCTTTCTTTAACCGTTGCGCTATATTTGATTAACAGAAAATATTCAATTATTGATTTTGAAAGATGTTATGCATTATACATTTATTGTGGGGATCTTTTTGATTGTACATCGTAGGAATCTAATTTCTTGACACCTTGACCTTCTCCTCACCTTCTCATGTGTCAAATCTCAAGATAAGAACAGAATGCATCTACAATATGAAATTTGTGAATCATGTTATATAGTTATATGTTATCAACCTATATTCTGTGCCCTAACTAAGTCCA
>Ga0213868_10006386_pt1 | contig 10424 bp, 6 predicted proteins | sample PICome_9_FD_160087 | JGI IMG/M metagenome (GOLD analysis project Ga0213868, IMG submission 160087) | Coastal seawater microbial communities near Pivers Island, North Carolina, United States - PICO127 | ecosystem: Environmental > Aquatic > Marine > Coastal | place: USA: North Carolina | collected...
CCTATCATCCACTCGGCTGCCTCTCAATCCGAATTAGATCACTCTCATACAAGAGCAGGCGTGCTCTGATGACAGCCAAACAATCTGATGCGAGTTCTCATTCGTCTGACAGCACCGCCAATACCTATTTTAAATCAATTGGTTAGTGATAATTTTAGCTTATACCCATCTACCTACCCATCAAAAACAAATGTGGTTACTAAGATCCAGTTTTAAGTTGGTTTCTAATCCATGGGGGGGTAGGGACCGAGAGGGGTGGCCCCCCACCCCCAGCGTTTATGTGTTTCGTTTATAGCGACCTCTCAAAAACCATTTTGTGAACTAATCAGTATCAGACTGTTTCAAACTTCAGCCAACATCATTCGTAATATTTAGAAATTAACTTCCCACGCACACTATAGATACGGGTTTCATGGCGCACTCCCATTCGCAATCCACTGGAGCTTTGAGCTTGAAGCTTGCCCGGGCACCACGGATGGCCAAGATTGAGTGAAACTGGCACCTCGCTGTTTACACCCTCAGGTCTATCAATTGGTCGCACAGCGCCCTTGCCACACTCGAGACACACAGGTTGCCTGTCCAGTGCCAACACCTCCTCCAACACCTCAAACCCCACTTGGCTGGCGAGATACTTGGCATAATCAGGTTCAAGAAGTCGTAAAAGTGGCTGTCCTGTGTAGGTTGTGCGAATAGACCGCGCACGCTCCGTGGTCTCGGCATCAGGCAAATCTTCAATCGCGACCACTTTGTTACAGTCTAGACAAAGACCCAACCGTCTATCAAATTGAAAGGCCATACCATTGTCGGTCCACAAGTAGCGACCTGCGGTCACCAAGGAGGTTCCCTCAAAAGAGCATGATGTGCATTTGATAATCAAAAATGGTATCGACATTTAATCACGCAAGATTTCCGTTAAGTAAGGTCCAATATTCTCAACGAAGAATCCCCGGATAATGTTCATAAGTTTCAAATTTTAGTTCGCTTTTGCGTAGTTCCAGTTCATCTACATGAGCGTGTCCAATAGTAAGTGATGGTTTCACGTAAAGATGTTTTTCGGGCCCATTTGTTGACAAGCGCACTAGTTTGGCTTGTTCTTCGTAATTTCCAGCCCGTAATGCGTCCACATATGCTTTAGATTGACCGCGAGCAATCGGTTGTGTGCTCGGAATGTGGAAAAACTTATATGGTAAATTAAAAAATTTTTCTTTGTGTTCGTTGAATGCATTTATTACTAAAAAAGTACAGGCGCTACTAAAAGCATGCACTCCGCGTGATTTCAAATCCGCGATAGCCCCCTTCTTAAATTTGCTATTTAATTCTTCTTCAATACCAACTGAGACAAATGAATAATTAGATTGACTACGTGCTGCTGGAGAAACTGCTCCAAATGTGATGTCGAGGCCATTTTTTTTTACCCGTATACCATTTCGTTGCAAAGACCTCTCCGTAATGTAAAACGTCCACTCCGTCATCTCTGGCAACATCATAGAGCAAGCTGGCAGTGGTAACAGCTACATCTTTTTCGGCTGACTCAATGTCATCTACTACATAACGCTTTATCTTTCGAAACATTTTAGTGACCCCCTTTATTGTTGCTTAAAGTAGTTACAGAGCAATCTTTATTGAAGCATCAGTCAGTTAAATTAGTGCACGCACCAATCCATTATCTACACGAAGAATTACTTGCCATTATACATAATCTTATGGATCCACTGAAGTTGGCGCAAAACAGAAGTTCTCTTGACTGTACGGCTCCGATAAAAATGGTGAGAAATCGGGATCAGCCTCAAAGTAAGTCTTTAAATCATCGAATTTATTAAACTTTGGTAATCTATAAACAGATGATCCATAACGCTTAGGCGATTTCAACGTAAATTCGAAATCTTGGCCATCTTTTTCTGTGTACGGGGTGAAACCAACAGCGTTTTCCATCATCATTGCTGCACCATCGCCTGAATTCCAAACCATGAATAGTCCTGGTATCTTATGGCATTCACTTAGAGATTTTTTATTGACTAACTCATCGTACTTTTCTGCAATGTTAGCATGTACCCGCACAAATCTTTTCATGCTGTATGTAGGGAGCGTTTGCGCTGGCACAGTTAATCTGCCGTAAAAAGACATTTCATCTTCTTGGTTTGTAAGAATTACACAGGTGTTTTGATCTTGGTCTAATTTACCAGTTGCGAGCATTAGTTTGTCAGATGCTACCAAGTCACTTAAATTATTCCCAAAATCTCTCAATCTATTGGCTGCACTTACAACCTCTGGATTACTTGGATCATCGGCTTTAATCTCTTCGCTAATCTGCTGATACGCCTGCCCGAGGCGTAATAGTACTCCTTCTGAAAACCATTTAATGATTTCTTGGTACTCGTTTTGGGATGTGGTGTAATATTCAAATGTTGGGAAATCGTCGATAAATGCATCTTTTTCTGAAACCGCCGCACTACAAATTAGCGTAGGGGACACCGTTTCCATTGAGATGGAAAAACTCAGTGATGGATCTGGCAAAACAAATTTTTTGCCTTCATCAATATATTTGCTACCCGGACTGCTTGCTGACGCACTGTCTATCACTTTTCTAAATGATGTGAGTAATCTTTGATTAGGTTCCGGAAAGTTATCCGTCACTTTGAAACCAGAAATTGTCGATGTGATAATCTGATCTAACGGTTTTGTATCAAACACTGAAGTTACGCTATCAGATATGCTGATACATCTGCCCTCTGTAGGCAGATCAGTAATAATCATAGCCTTTGATTGATCATCTAATGACAGGGTTTCCAGATTACAATTTGCAGCCTCCACATCCTCAGGGGATTGGCTGGAATCATCACCGGATGCGAGGTCAATTTCAGAGATAGGCCTGGTGTCTATCATACTTCCGTTAGTATTAGATGGCTGAGTGTCTACAGCCTGATTCTCGGTGAACCAAAATTTAGCTAAAAGGAAGATCACCAGCGCAACAAGTGCGGTTAACGCAATTCCAAAAGCAAGAACTAGCAATAAAAATGAATTGCGTTTTCTACGATCATTAAGCCGCTTTGCCTCAAAAGCTTGATCCGCACTTTGCCTATCTTTCAACTTTCTTATTTTTTCCCGACGTTCCTCGATTTGATACTTTTCGCGTGCGACTATGTAATTGAAGTGGTCCCGGAGATCACTCCAGCTCATGCCGTTCCGCGGATTGACTACAATCTCATAATGATCAATACCTTCCAAGATTAAATCACGAAAAAAATTTGACAGTTCTTTTATGCTCTCACCACTATTAATATTTGCGACCAATTCACCATAAAACTTACCACCTTCACCTAATTGCAGGTCATTTAAGTCAATAGTTTTGCCGTCTTTGGGCGTGGGTCGCCCAGTTATGGTATTACCATCGAAAATCGATGACGCTCCCTGTGCCACGTCAATTGCGGATTTTATGCCCTCCTCAATCTGATGCGAGTTAAAAGAAGAGCCGTATAATAAGGTTCCAAAAGCTATAAATCCCTCTCTGCTACCCTCTACGGCATGATAGACTAAAGAAACCATTAACATATGAGTTTCGGTATCGATGTTACTAACGTATCTCAAAACTAAGTTTGGAGAAGAATCCTTTGGTATCGTGCGACCACCTTTGTTTCGAAAATCGAAAAAAGATATATCTTTCGGTAAAATACTTGGACTCCCAGTGTCCACAAACAGTCCGTGATATGTTCCGCAGGTGAAGGAAATCATTTTATTCCAAAGACCTTTTTCCAAAAACTACCTTTGGGTTCAAGGTTCTTACCTGTAAAGAAATTATAGTTTAAGTTGATAAAACTCCGAGCATCTCTGAAGTCTTTGTTTTTAATGAGCCCATCGCTTTCATCACCAATATGAAAAATAGTGATAGCACGGTTCTTTGCGTTCCAGCGGTCATAAATTGTATATGTAGCGGGGAAATTATCATAGATATATTTTCTTAGTCGCTTTTTATAGAACTTGCGATCAGAAGATTGGTTTGACCGCATTCTAGTCCAATCTTCTTGTCCAAAGACTGATTTTGGATTTGGGACAACAAGGATAAGTCCTACCTTCTGAGTGAGATCCAACTTAAGATTTGCTTCGATAAAATCAATAAAATTTGTAAATAACGCGTCATTAGATAGTTCGCCAAGTTTTTCATCGGTTTTTAAGATGAAAGCTATATTAAGTTTGATGTTATCATTGGTAAGGAACCTCCTAATTCTATCATATAAAATAGGGGCACTTCCCTCAGGAACTACATCCTTGAAGCTTTCGCCCGCGATTTCTAAAAACGAAAAATTAAAATTTTGAGACCTATTCTCTAAATTTTCGATATTTAGCCGTATCTCCCTGATTTCATTTTCTGAAACCGGTGTACCTTTGGGGAATTGTCCTTTTTGCCAGTCATTTAACCATATTGTACGCAAATGTTGCGCTTGGTGATTTATTTCACCCTTTTGATTTTCGATATTGTCTGGTTTTACAGATAAATTGCCCGCTACGCTCATCGAGTACGTAATGAATGATTGTAATACAGTTTTACCGCTTCCTGGCAATCCTACAGAAAATAGGTAGTTTCCAGTTCGTCCCTCGATATTTACTGACGATAGATAGTCTGAAAATGTCGAAGCCGCTAAATCAGAGCGACTGTCGTTTCGGGGCTGATTGGCAAGACCTTCTGTATTAAGGTTTTGTACGTCCTTACCTAATGAACCAAATTTTGGTAGGAGGTCTTCATCGACTTTTCCGTCACCAAAAAGGGGTTTTTCAGGAAAATCTTCCTTTGCTGGTTCCACTGAACCCCAAGGGGGATGGATTGGGTTCGGTGCTTCTTTCTCAGTGTCATCACCAGGTTGAAAACCAATATTTTTGCGACGTCTTCGTGCCATAAATCACCTAATAACCGGATCGTATTCAGGATCCTCAGGTTTGTAACCATGGAATGCCGCGAATGCGAAAATGATAGGAATGATGTCAAAAGCAATACCAAGCAAAAACGAAATTATCGTTGTTTGAGAAAATTTCTCAAACGCAAGATTTAATGTATACTGCACCTCACCAATTTGTCCATTTTCAGTATTCACTTTATCTTCAATGAGTTGGTAACCAGCATTTGCACCCAACGCTTCATTATATCTTTCGACGATCTCTTTTTGTTTCGCTGCTAAAACCTCCAAAAACGGTTTTAATGGTACATCGATCAGGTTAACCACATCGCTTTGAGTGAGTTTCGAATCTAAGATATAAATTCTGTCCTTTTCTATGTATGCAGAAGAAACAATGACCTTAAAGAAGTCAGAATTTTTCAAATCTAGAGATAATTCTTCTCGCTTCAGGATTTCAGCAGTATCTGAAAAGGGCACTTCAATCCCGTTAGTTTGCAGAAACGCAACTGCTTCTGAGACCGATCTTGGAAACAAGATTTGTTCAAATGCATTACTTGAAAGTAATTCTGTAACGGTGGCGTTTATCTCTGAAGAAACGTTGTCTAAGAGGGATGAGATTTCACTTACTTTTGATATATATTCAAGTAGTTCACTCTCTTTATAAGTTGGTAGTCTTTGAATATCAGCACGTAGCTTCTCAAGCCTATTGGGCGGATACTGTTTCACATACTCACGACTATCACTGATGCAAAAATCAGTAGAATCCACTGAATCTACTAAGGACCTTAATCTGTGATATTCTGTGGACTCATCGCCACAGAATGCCTTCATTTTCAAGTCACGGTAATTACTCCATGAACGCTTAATCTGTGCTTCGTTTTTACTTCTTGTAAACTTTACTTCCGTCGTAGGGACTAATTTATCTATAATTGCGGCATGTTCTTGGCATTTGGTCCCACAACCAGGAGCACCTGGATCCAGTGCTTGTCTCAACATTTGATCTAGTTGAAAAATTAAAGTTTCATGCTTGTCCTTTTGCTCCACATAATATTGTGAATCAGAAATTACGTTCTTTAGCCCACTGATCTTTCGATCAATAATCTCGAAGTATCCTGTTGCGATTTTTTCAAAATTATCCTTGTCGATAGTGGTTTGAGTGATGAGGTCTTTTTCGATTGCAGCAAGTGTACGTAAATATTTTGGATATTCTTCACGAAATGCTTCTTTACGAACGTCTTCCCATTGCATCTTTGTGTAGATATAATTCATATTGCTAGAAGTGCTGAAAGACGCAAATATGAAAAATATCAACAATGCCAGCAGCTGTTGTGCAATACTTTTGCGATCGCGCCCAATCTGTAAAAGAAGACCAGCTCCAAACAATCCTAATGCCAAAATAAGGACGACGATATAAATTTCGTTAGGGAAAGTTTCATAAAAGCCGCGGAATGAAAAGTTGCTACTCACACCGATGCATGCAATCAATATCAAGTAATAAATTGGTATAATTAGTGTGCGCCCTGCCATACTGATGGATCCCTAAGCCGGAGTTAATTTCTTTACGTTTTCTATCAGTATCAAGTTTTGATTTTCATCGAAATTACTAAATGTACGCACCGTACAATTTCTAGATATCAATTCACCAAATTCGTTAACCCAATTTTGCCATTTAAGAAGTGGATTTTCTAGCTCATCAATTCTAAAGGTATTAACACTCGAATTTTCAACAACGTCATCGATGGACGATGATTTCTTCATATAAACATGGGAATTTATTTCATCACTAGCAATTTTTGCTGCCGCCCCCAAATTAGAGTCAAGTGTCATTCCGTATGTCCAGTTTTCCAATCTAGACGATATACGCATTTTCAATTGTTCAATTTGGGTCTCGTGCGCTAAATGGGAAATAAGGAATTCATAAGCATTTGTGCTTGTGTTTAAGTCGCGTGCAATTTTGGCGACGGAAGTTGTTCCAGACAGCGAATTTAACCAGGTAACAAGTATTTTATCAGCTAGAATTTGCGCGCTATGTGTTTCGCCCTGCATCTCTGTTGTATTTTCGTTATTGCCACCTTGATCATCAATTAGGATGTCGGGTTGCCAACCATCCAAGTTTACTGTCTCAGGATTGATTGTTGCCTCTCCCGGTTCGATCATCACTGCCGAATGAAGAGATGTTTTCAGTAACTGCTCACTCACCCCTAAATATTTAAGTAACGTAGAAAATTTACCACTTTGTCCTATGGAAAAAATTGGTTGCAATAGTTCTCTAAATTTATCTTTTTCAAGACTTAATCGCTCTTCACCATTTTCTGACTGAATAAACATGGAAAGCGTTTCACTGATACTTTTTGCCGTGGTGTTTAAGATGCCAAGTAGGTTTTTGTCTTTTAAATCGTCTAAATTCAAACCGTCGATTTGATTTGCCAGGTATTCTGCACCACCACCATTAACTCGCACCAAGTCGTCCCATTTCTCTTTGGCATTCCCTACATGCACCGAGACGAGATTGCTGCTGAGGTAGCCTTCCTCCAACTCTAGTAGGCGCTTTTCCATACGTTCAGATTTTGCAACTTCAGTACCCTTTTCGTATTCGAAGTATCCATGCAGAGGGTAATTTGGGTTGCGCAAAGGGAAGACATTAGTAAAGCGATGACCATTCCAATTAAGAGGCCAAGAAGTAGCCTCGCGAGCAAAGGGTTGGATTAAAGCAGAGTCTAGAGCATTTTCAAATCTTTGTGATTCATCTGTTTGATTTCCTGCAGCGTCTGGGAAGTGTGTATCAAATTTGGTTAAAGTAAAAAATAAGTTACCACCAAAATTAAGGTGATCATGGCAATTAAGTTGTAACCACTCATCCAGTGAGTCGGGCAATTCACGCACATTCAACGGGCCTGGATCAACACAGAAAACCAATGCATCGAGTCTCAAATCCATAGTAAATTTGTGAAATAGATAATCAATCTTGCCGCGCAAGAAAAACTCATGAACCCCATTTTCATGGTTATCTTGTAACCGTTTTTGAAACCGAGTTCTTGCTCCTGGAAAATCTAATAGGTCCGCTTTTTCGAAGACTTTACGCTTTGGGTTCACAATGGGTAAGTACAACTCAGAAATCAGGGCAGACAAAACTGACTTTTCTATCTGTACTTCTTGAGAATGGGTTTTCACTAATTCGAAATCTAACGTCGCATTATCTAGGTTCTCAAGTATTGACACGTCAATGATCGAAGCTGCCCTAGGCGTCAAACTACTAATTGGCAGATATATCTGTTTTTCATTGCCAAGTTTTTGTAAGGAATCTGACAATCTTATGAAAAGATTGGTAAATTGTTCATTTCTGTTCCAAAGTAATGAATAAAGGTTGGCGCGTTCATGGATACTTTGTAGTTGTTTAATTGCTACTGCCTTATCCCATAAGGATGTAAATCTTTCACTAATATCAGTGGGGAGAACTTTTTTTACGAGATAATGCTCCAATCTATAGGCATCACTATCTTTAAAAATATCAAATTTATTGCCATCAAATTCATAGCCATCAATTACGCGCTCGATATCTCCAACTTCTGGGTATTCTGCATGCGAATTGTCGCAAAAATAACTATTGGCCAGAATACAAATGATATCTGTTTCACTTAATGTGTTAGCCTTAATCGGGAAGGCATTATCAACATCGGTCGCGTCTGTCGTAAACCGTGAAACTAATGCGGTACTCTCCCTGCCTCCAGGAGGGTTAATGTCCTGAAGGAAATCAAGTTCTGAACCCAAATTTACCTTAAGGATTCCCTGCTCATTTTCAGCAAATTTAGCGGTCAAGTATGATTTGCCTGCTTGTGATGGACCATAAACCCCAACTGTAGGTTTGCAACTAGACGCTGATTGAACATTACTTGCAAGAAATATCGAACTTCTTATTTTCTTACTGGTCGATGAAGCATGAGCGCCCATCATACTCGTATTTACAGTCTCTGCTGACCATGCATTCAAACGTTCTAAGACACGTATTTGTTCGCCAGATTTATCTGAAATACTCATGTGAATAGTCCCGTCTCTAGCCAATAATTATCAACTTTGCCAAGCGTATTAAATGATAATTTCAGGGTATCGTGAGGCGCAGACCGCCCATCTTGGTCTATAATCTCCGCAATAACCAATTCCTCTTTTTTCGCTTCATTTCGCAATAAAGTCATATCGTCTTCATTTTCGAACGCATCTGGATCCCTTCGAAGTGTAACCGTTAAAGGTAAAGAAAATTGTCCTAGACCTGCGCTAGGCACCGATAATCTGTAAAGCGGAGATGTTGACCAGTTCTCATTTGCTATTTGCCTTGATCCAAAATGAACTGGATTGGTGAAATCATAGGTAAATTCTTCATCGTTAGTTTGATTTACGTTGTCCACGATGATTTTCTCATCTTTTAGCTGACCCGTTGACTCAAGTTCACCTATGAAATTTGAGGTGCTACGCAACTTCAGTCTTTCACTTTTGAAACTAAAATTATCTAGTTCAAACCTTGCTACTGAATGCAGAAGTGCTCCTACAACTACAGTAGATTTTGGGTCTCCTATCTTACCTGTCATTGCATCACGGAACGGGTACCACACACCAACCGAATACTCATGAAGTGATATTAATCGATCAGGAGGTACTATCATCATATTTTCAAATAACGATCGAACATATGGTAATTTAGACGGCCTCCCAGTTAATAACACGTAATCACAGTCAAAGTTTGCTATCGCTAATGTAATATTGTTAGCAACTCTGGATAGCACATTATCAACTATTCCTTTGAATTGAGTATATGAGACGTCAAGTTCAACTGAGGATGCCGGCCATTCTGAGATCCCGGAAGACTTAGCTAAATCATCCAATATTTTTTTAAATACATTTTGATTATATTCTGCAGGATTATTAATTTGTGTTACCCCAACGCTGATATCGGCTAGTTCAAATTGAGACAGGATCGAAATTGCGGCAGGAACCAGAATTGAGTTAGCGAAATTAGATTTACTTCCTGACATTGCATCATCGACTGACTGAAAAAAGTTCGCACATGCCATAGATGCAGAAGGCGCAGCATGTTTTTCCAAATGCTTTACAAAGCCAGGGATGAGCGCGTCCCTGATTATCCCGTACAAAATGTCATCACCAGCGGTCCTGAACCCTTCACGAAATTCTTGAATAGGGTGTATTACATCTCTGGCTGTTGGGTCATAATAAGTTGTGATCATTAAATCAGTCGTACCACCACCGATATCGATTGATGCAATTCTAAGACTATCATGCGTTTGCCCATTAATAGCCCTTTTACGTCCAAAATCTGCCAAATATTTGCATGACTCGTGGCTGTAAGTCTGACTAATCTCATTAAATAAGAATACCTGTTGAGAGCAACTGGCTTCATCCCATTCAATTAAAAGTTCTGGCTTTGAATAGACTAGAGTTTCCTCTGGCAGTTGAAGAATTTTCCATACGTAGTCGAGAGCCTCGTTAGCTCTCTTTTTGAGTATGCTTTGCTCTCTAGAGGGTGTTGCT
>Ga0213868_10006392_pt1 | contig 10419 bp, 9 predicted proteins | sample PICome_9_FD_160087 | JGI IMG/M metagenome (GOLD analysis project Ga0213868, IMG submission 160087) | Coastal seawater microbial communities near Pivers Island, North Carolina, United States - PICO127 | ecosystem: Environmental > Aquatic > Marine > Coastal | place: USA: North Carolina | collected...
AGGGCGCTGCAGTTGTTCCAATGTGTCTGTTGTTGGGTCGGCGCGGCTTGGGATTTTCACTTTCACGTCAGCGAATTCTGGAATGAATTTAGCTACCGGGTCTCGTAACTGAAAATGGCCTTGCTCCCACAGCATCATCAGAGCCGTCGACGTGATGGGTTTGGTCATGGAAGCAATGCGAAAGATTGTATCGTCCCGCATGGCCTTGCCTGCGCCGACGTCCATATCTCCCAAGGCCGAAAAGTGGACGAGCTTACCCTTACGGACAATTGCGGTTACAACACCCGGCGTCAAAGACTCATCAATGTAGCGTTGCATGGCTGGTTCGATTCTCGCCAGCCGCTCCGAGGACATACCGACAGATTCTGGGGTTGCAGACGGTATTTCACCTGCGGTCGCTCCTAATGATCCAAGGATCAAGGCTGAGGTCACGAAGAACGTTGCTGCTGGATTTTTGACGAATGACATGAACGTGATCCTGTTTGTGCGTGCCCCTGTAGCCTGTAGCCTGTGGCCTGTGTCCCCCAGGAGGCCAGCAAAGCGCAGTGTGACCACTGCGCTGTTGGCTGAAAGTCTACTTGGCCGCAGCTTCCTCAGTCACCTGAGCAATGCTTGGGTGCGATGCCAGCATCGTCATCAGCTCACTGATTTGTGGGTAGTCGGCAAGCAAGTCAGCGTCGAACATTTTCTGCGATATAGCCGACGCCAACCCCATGCTGTAGTAGGTGTAGAGATCTGCGATGCCAAAGGTTGCGCCAGCGGCATAAGGCTTGCAGACCATGAGCTGGGAAACCGCTTGCATCCCACGGGTAACTTCCTGGCGGGTGGTTTCGATCAGCTCGTCACTTGCTGTGCCACCAAACATAGCGGCGGGCAGCAGTCGGCGAGCGGCGAGTTCAACGTCGAGCTTGATATGCAGAGCGAGCTCCAAGGCCTTCGCGGCGGCAACTGGGTCGGCGGGTAGTAGTGCTGGCTCCGGCTGAATTCGCTCGAGATAGCTGACGATGGCAAGTGACTCAGAAATGTATTCGCCGTTTACCTCAATGGAAGGCATCTTCCCCATTGGGCTGCGTGCCAGATTGTCTTCTTTCTGGGTGGGCGGTGCCTTCACCTCTTCAAACTCCAGCCCTTTCTCGATCATTACAGCCTTGACGAGACTGTAATAATTGCTCATTCGCAATCCATATAGTTTGATCATGTCCTCTCCCTGTTTTTTGTATGACTTAAATTGTCCGTTCTGAGGTAACGAGTGTAGCGAACACCTAAACGGAATACGCTACCGCTCCCAAAGAATGCGCTACGCTAGATTGCAATGAATACTGGAAACTCTCAATCGAAACTCGCTGCCCTCAAGACGTTTATTCAACAGCGTGAGAACTTGCTGGTCATCACCGGAGCCGGCATCAGCACGGTATCGGGTATTGGTGACTACCGAGACCAGGCCGGGAATTGGAAGCGGCCACAGCCGGTAACCCACCAGGATTTTCTGGCCAGCCGTGCTTGGCGGCAGCGCTACTGGGCGCGAAGTCAGCTGGGCTATCCTTCTTTTTTGTCAGCGCAACCCAACAGCGCCCATGATGCGCTGGTGCGGATGGAACAGGCGGATCAGTTGTGCGGCTTGGTCACGCAAAACGTCGATCGACTGCACCAGCAGGCCGGACATCAAAACGTTGTGGATTTGCACGGTAGACTCGATCAAGTGATCTGTATTGACTGCCGGACCTTAGTGGGTCGCGATGTCGTTCAAGAGTGGTTGGAAGCCCAAAACCCCCAGCTGCAATCGCAATCCTTTAGCCCTGCACCTGACGGAGACGCCGATGTAGTGACGGATTTTTCCGCGATTGAGGTGCCCAGCTGCGACCATTGCGGCGGGATATTGAAGCCCCATGTGGTCTTTTTTGGTGACAGCGTTGACCGCGACGTGGTGGATCACGTCAGGTGCCAAGTGGATTCTGCGGACGGGGTGCTGGTGGTTGGTTCTTCCTTGATGGTGTTTTCCAGTTTTCGTTTTGTTCGTCAAGCGCATGCCAAGGGGGTTCCGATTGCAGCCTTGAATCAAGGCGTGACTCGAGCCGACGAACTCTTCACCTTAAAAGTGAACGAATCCAGCACAGCATTAGACGCCCTGATCCCACGGTAGCGCAGGGAATAGTGGAGGGGTAGGATCACAGAATCGCCAAGCAACAGGAATGAGATATGTTGAAAACGCTCTCTATGACGAAAACAAAGATCGCCGGTTTGGTATGTGGTTGCAAAATGTTGGTGCTGGCGGTCTTGTTGTCGGGCGCTGCGGCAAGCCGCGCGGATGTAGCGAATGACGCGCTGCCATCGGACCAAGAGGCAGTAGTCGTTGCCCAACAGCGGATTAGCACGATCTTAGCTGGCGACGCGAATGCACCTGAGATGCAAGGGGAGCAATGCTTGCCAAGTCGCCGTATTCGTAGCGTCGACGTGCTGGACGGTCGGACGTTGATTTTTGATCTGGGACGCGATCGCAACTATCTGGTGCGCTTGAATCGCCAGTGTTTTGGGCTGCGGCGCAATACGCCCATCAGTTACGAAATTACCGGTGGCCGCCTCTGCCGGCTTGACGGCATTCGTGCACTGGAGAATTGGGGCGTCAATCGGTTGGTGCCTGGTCCGCGCTGTTCTATTCCGTCTTTTATCGCGATAAATGACATCGAGCGTTCGGTAGTAGAGGAGCGGATAGCCGCGGATAAAGCTGCGAAAGTCGCTCAGCTTAAGGCCGACAAAGCGGCCCGCAAGGCGGCCAAAAGAGCAGAAAGAGAAGCCAAAGAAAACGCAAAGACTGCCGCTTAGTGCGCAAGGCAAGCGACGTGGCTTACCGGTTCAGCACCAGCTCGGCCAATGTTTCCAGTTCGCCTGGACTCCGAGCGGAGACGTTGAGCGATGTAACCGGCGTTTCATCCCAAGCCTGCAGACGGTCACGAATTTTATCGATCGATCCGACCAAGGAGATTTCGTCTGCCAGTTTGTCAGGCACTGCCATGGCGGCTTCGTCTTTTTTACCTGCCAAGTACAGATCTTGAATAACCGCAGCCTCTGCTTCGAAACCAAACCGGCTGATCAGTTCTTTGTGGAAGTTTCGATCCTTTGCACCCATGCCGCCGATGTAGAGGGCGAGCATGTGTTTGACTGGGATTAGGCCCTTTTCTTCATCATCCGTGATGTTGACCACGATGCCTTGAGTGACCTCAAAGTCGGCCTTGGCGTTGGACAGTGATGCTGAGTAGACCTCTTGGCGAAAAGGGGAATAATAAAGTGGTAACCAGCCGTCGGCAATTTCCGCCGCCAAGGCGACGTTCTTTGGCCCCTCTGCGCCCATCATAATGGGTAGATCCGCACGCAGGGGATGCACAATGGATCTGAGTGGTTTTCCCAGTCCCCAGCTGCCTTCGCCGCTGAAGGGCAGTGGGTAATGAGGGCCGTCGTTTGCGACGGGCTCTTCTCGCGCCAGAACCTGTTTGATGATGGAAATGTACTCTCGGGTGCGTGCCAGCGGCTTGGCGAAGGGGCCACCGTACCATCCCTCAACAACTTGAGGTCCAGAGACACCCAGGCCCAGAATCATGCGGCCGTTAGACAGGTGATCCATGGTCAGAGCTGCCATGGCCATGGCCGTTGGCGTCCGCGCGGAAATTTGACAGATGCCAGTGCCCAGGCGGATGGTGCTGGTTTGAGCGCCAATCCACGCCAGCGGCGTAATGGCATCGCTGCCGTAGGCTTCTGCAGTCCAGACAGAGTCGTATCCCAGAGCTTCGGCTTTTTGGGCCATACCGATGTGATGCGTCGGTGGCGTAGAGCCCCAATAGCCAAGAGAGAGTCCTAGTTTCATGTCCGTCATAAACAGCCCCAGTGATCGATGTCCGTATCTTTCCCTATGCCTAACCGTGTCGCTGTTCAGCAACCGGAATGCACGCCCCAATACGACAACGAAGCGAGAGCCAATGCAAGACTTTCCAGCGGTATGATCCAGCACTTTCTGGTGGGCTTTTCGGTCAAAACAATGAATATGCTGGCGAAATCGGCAGCGCGCATAGGCACAGAATGGTTGCTACGCTATAGTGGCAGGGTACGCCGCTTTGCTGGGGTTAGCAGCCTAAGGCCGATGACATCATGACAGTTCTCCAATCTCCATCGACCAAGCGCACCGAGGGTGCCAATGGATACAGCACGCAGCATGTGGCGTATTTGTTGGGGCTGTCGGAAGCGCGTATTAGAGACTATGTGCGCCGCGACTTGCTCTCTCCTCAGCGCACCAGTCACGGCCATTTTCGTTTTTCATTTCAAGATGTTGTGTTTCTTCGCGCGGCGAAGGGGCTTACAGACGCTGCCATCAGTGTGCGTCAGAGCAACCGCGCTCTGACCAAACTCAAAGCAGACCTTACACAGCTTGACTCTCTCAGCGCAGTTCGGATTTATGCCAACGGCAGTGTGGTTGAGGTACAGGACGATGAGAAAGCCTGGGAGGTTGAAAGCGGTCAGCTCACAATGAATTTTTCCATTCAGGAGCTTGCGGCAAACGTTGCCGAGCTTGCTAAGGCGACCGCCGGCGGTGAAGAAAAAGCGCTCGCGGATCTAGACTCGGACGAGTGGTACAACTTGGGCTTGGATCTCGAAGAAGTGGATCCGCTGCAAGCGCCTGATGCCTATCGAGAAGCCATCAAACAGGATCCGTTGAATGCTGATGCCCACGTAAATTTGGGCAGACTCTATCAACTCAGCGGTGATTTACGTGGCGCGACACGCCATTATCAACTGGCGCTGGCGTCGCGACCGGATCATCAGCTGGCGAACTATAATCTGGGGACAATCTTTGATGAGCAAGAAGATTGCGAGCGGGCGGCAATCTACTATCGTAAGGCCAGTGCGGTACCTGACGCCCATTACAACCTGGCGCGTATTCGTGAACTCGAGGGTGACGAGGTGAACGCTCGTCGCCACCTGCGCCTGTACCATCGGTTAATCGATCAGGAACAGTTCTGACTCAGCGCTCGCAGGCAATCACTTTTTTCTGACGTATAAAACCAGCTCGTGATGCACAAGTTCGTAGCCATGCTCTTCTGCGATTTCATGCTGTAGCGCCTCGATGCGCTCATTCACAAACTCAGTGACCTGACCGCTGTCGACGTCGACCATATGATCGTGGTGGCGATCGCCAGCAAGCTCGTAGACCGAATGTCCATCGTCAAAATTGTGCCTGTCCACCATGCCCGCTGATTCGAACTGAGTTAGGACTCGATACACCGTGGCGAGACCTACGGTATCGTCCGAATTCATCAGCTTTTTGTAGACGTCTTCAGCGCTCATGTGGTGAGGATTCGCCTGCTCCAGAACCTCTAAAACCTTTAGGCGAGGCAGAGTGACTTTGAGTCCAGCTTTTTTTAGATCAGATCCAGGCACGATTGAATTCCAAGTAAGTCGAGAGTGTAAACGACGGGGCGGCACGAGGCCTGTTTCAATGCGAAAGATACGTGGAGCTCGTTTTTTTTGCCACCTGATTTGGTGGAATCCTCTCCAAAGTACAATGTAGACCTAAGATATACGGCATCGGCAAATTTTCTGATTTATTGTAGGATGCAACGTTAGACGGGATGGTCGAGTCAAGTAAGGCATCTGCTGTGCGCGGGGCTGATTAGTCAGGCCCATCGTCGTAACAAGACAAGCACGTCAATCGGAGAGAGTAGGGATAAATGCAAGACATCAACGCGTTTCGAGAAGAGGTTCGGGGTTGGTTGGATGAAAATTGTCCGGCTTCCATGCGTACACCCATGGAGGCAGACGAGTACCCCGGAGGCGGACGCAAAGCCGAATACGTGAACCCAGACACGCAAACTTGGCTTGAGCGCTGCGCCGAGCGTGGCTTCACCGTGCCGACTTGGCCACGAGAATATGGCGGAGCTGGCTTGAACAAAGACGAGCATCAAGTGCTGCGGAACGAAATGGGCCGCATCAATGCCCGACCTCCATTGCTTGGCATGGGGCTTAGCATGATCGGACCGGCTCTGCTTGAATACGGCACCGATGCGCAGAAAGAAGAGCACCTACCCAAGATCGCCCGAGGCGAAATCTGGTGGTGCCAAGGTTATAGCGAACCGGGATCTGGTTCGGATCTGGCCAGTCTGCGCACAGCTGCTGTAGAGGATGGGGATGACTTCATCGTAACCGGTCAAAAAATTTGGACGTCTGGTGCGAATCATGCGGATTGGATGTTCTGTTTGGTAAGAACAGATTTCGATGCGCCAAAGCATGAAGGTATTTCCTTCGTTCTGTTTGATATGACGACACCGGGCGTGACGGTCAAGCCAATTAAGTTGATCAGTGGGCTATCACCATTTTGCGAAACGTTTTTGGATAATGTCCGCGTACCCAAGGCCAATTTGGTGTACGAGTTGAACAAGGGCTGGACCGTGGGCAAGCGACTGCTGCAGCACGAACGCTCCATGATCGGTGGTATCGGTGGCGGTCAGAAAACGACCACACTGGAAGAATATGCGCAGCAATACCTGGGCGTAGACGAGTTCGGAAAAATCGACGACGCCTCGCTGCGAAGCCAAATTCTTGCTCATCGTATGAACGACCGGGCTTTTGGCTTGACCACACGACGCAGCGTCGAAGAGTCAGCGACAGGCAATGCCCCAGGGGCCACTTCATCGATGTTTAAGTATTACGGGACTGAGCAAAATATCGGCAAGTACGATCTGTTGCTGTCAGTGATGGGGACCCAGTCAGTGGGCTGGTCTGGTGATGGGTTTGATGAAGAAGAACTCAATACCACCAGAGCTTGGTTGCGATCCAAAGCCAACAGCATCGAAGGGGGTACCTCAGAGGTGCAATTGAATATTATTGCCAAGCGAGTGTTAGGTCTGCCTGAGTAAGATCGAACGTTGCTGATCGGTGGCCTATGGGTCACCGGTCAGGCCATCCGTAGTTGCCTTCTCTTCCGTTGAGCCCTAGTCGCAAGACCAACTGGCGCCCAAGGTGCCGAGTCCTCTGGTCGGCTGCGCCCCAACCTGTGATATCGATTCAGCCCGTTCGTCGAGTTAATTATACCGCCTGTCTGTAGGTAGGCTCAGATTCTTGGTTCATCTACTTTAATCCGTTCGGCCTCAAACAGGCCTCAAAGGCTGTGGTCACCCTTCTCCTTGGTGTTGTCGCCAACGTCGGGAGGACGGATTAATAAGAAAAATGGACTTACGATGAACCCAGAACGTTTACAGCCCGCTCAAGGCTCGGATTCACAGGCTGACAGCGACGCGCTGTCAGCTGAATCGGTTCAACACGATGGTAGCCTGCTGCTGTGTCTGGATCGGCTCGCTAAACTGCAGAGCACGCCTGTGACTCAGCTGGACTTGCAAGAAGCTGTTGGCTCGCTAGACCGTTCTGGTCTGACAGCTCGCAAAGTCCGCAAAGGTCTCGCCGCATTTGCTCGACGGCTTGGCACACCAGCCCCAGAATGGACCAAACGCCCTGAGCCAGCCAATGTCCCATTGCTTCGCTGGTCTGCTGCGGATGGATTTGGCGTGCTCAGAGGCCAAAATTCAATGGGTCACTGGGTTCTCGAAGTTTGGGATGTGCAAGAACAGACATGGCAGGAGCGAATACTGCCTGTATTGCAAGACGGACACTTCGTTAAGCTATCGCTAGCAAAGATTTTTCAGGCAAGTAACTCTCCTGTATTTGAACTCATACTTACCGAGGTGTTCTCACACAAGAAAATCTTGTTCGAGGCCATTTTGGCGGGTGTGGTGATTAATGTCGTGGCTCTTGCGACATCCTTTTACACAATGCTGGTATACGACCGCGTGGTGCCGACCGGTGCGCTAAGCACGCTTTGGGTGCTGTCGTTAGGTGTGGGCTTCTCCATCATTTACGAGCTGATCACAAAGGTCGTCAGGCACCGGCTCAATGAGCGCCTCATCAACATCGTCGATCAACGGCTAGCCCGCTCCACTTTTATGCAGTTTCTTTCTGTTCGGTTAGATCAAATGCCGTCGAGCGTTGGGTCCTTGGCGGCCCAAATGCGCGGTTACGAGACCGTTCGCAGTTTCTTGTCCTCTGCTGTAAGCCATCTGTTCGTCGATACGCCTTTCGCCCTTCTTTACGTAGGCCTAATCTCTGCGATTGCTGGGCCAATAGCTCTAGTGCCTTTGTCGGTATTCATTTTTTGCCTGATTTTCGGGTTTTCTTACAAAAAAAAGGTTGAAGATCTGACGAGTGTCGCCGACGAAGTCGTGAACAAGAAGACCGGATTGCTGGTGGAAGCCGTTGAAGGCGCAGAGACCATCAAATCGGGCCAAGGTGGTTGGCGTTTGTTGTCCCGATGGATGCAGACGACGGATCTGGCCCGAGACCACGAGATGAAGTCTCGAAACATAATGGAGCAATCGAAACTTCTTTTGGCAAGCCTTCAGCAGGCAGCCTATGTCGGGGTCGTGTTTTTTGGGGCTCAGTTAGCCACCCAGGGTGAATTGACGATGGGGGCTCTGATCGCCTGTTCGATGCTGTCTGGCAGAATTTTGACCCCAGTAATGGCGGTTCCTAACCTGCTAATTCAATGGGGCCAGTGCAAGGCCGCTCTGCAGGGATTGGATCGACTTTGGTCTCTGCAAGACGATCACAGCGGACAACAGCCCATTGCGATGGAGTCACTCCGAGGGAACTTTGCATTAGAGCAAGTCACTGTGTCTTACGGCGAAAATCTGGCGTTGCAAGTACCATCGCTGAGTGTGAAGGGCGGCGAAAAAGTCGCGATCTTGGGGCCTGTAGGTGCCGGCAAGACAACATTGTTGAGATTGCTTTCGGGCATGTACAAGCCTCAGGAAGGACGGGTGTTGCTGGATGATATTGATCTAAGCCAAATCTCTAAACCCGTGCTGGCAGACAACGTGGGTTTCGTTCAGCAAGACGGACGCCTTTTTTCCGGTACGCTGCGCGAAAATCTGACCTTGGGAATGCTTGATCCTGGCGATACGGCTTTGCTGGAGGCCGCGAGGTCAACCGGGTTGATGCAAACGGTGATTACACCTCACCCTAACGGGTTGATGCAGGCGATCAGCGAGGGGGGCACCGGTTTGTCGGGAGGCCAACGGCAGTTGGTGAATCTCACGCGAGCTTTTTTGCGTCAACCCAAAATTTGGCTGCTTGATGAGCCTACGGCCTCCATGGACCGTGCTCTGGAACAAAGAATCGTACAGGCGTTTACAGAACGACTACGTGACGAAGACACGCTTTTTTTAGTGACCCACAAGCATGAAATGCTGCCGTTGGTGGATCGAATCATTGTGGTTGCCAACAAAAAGATCGTCGCCGACGGACCAAGGGATACGATTCTTGAACGCTTAAGAAGCCAATCCGCGCAGTCGCAAACAAAATCGCAAAATCCCAGTGCCGTTTTGAATCCTAAGGAAGCAGGTGGTGCACATGAATAACCTTGATCGGATGCAGGTGTCGCCGGATGTTGGCAGTGACGTAGTCGTTCCGGCTTACGATGCGTTCCAAGGCTCAGACCTGTCGGCCGATAGGCCTTGGTGGTCGTCGATGGTTTTTTTTCTTGCCTTGGGATTGAGTGGATTCTTTCTTTGGGCATCGCTGTTTGAAATCGATCAAACCGTGCGTGCACCAGGAGAAATCGCGGCGACGGCGCGAAATCAAATTGTTCAGGTGGTCGACGGTGGTGTGCTTGCCGAACTGTTTATTGAAGAGGGCGAGCAGGTTGAGCAAGGACAAATGCTAGCGGTGTTGGAAAAAGAGCGGGCCCAAGCCTCCTTTGAAGAGGGAAGGGCCAAGGTTGCCGCGTTGCGCATAGCCCTTGTCCGCGCAAGTGCGGAAGCGCGTCAAGAACCGTTGGTTTTCAGCGATGTCGATTTGGTCTATCCGGCTTTTGTGGCAGCGCAAAGGGAACTTTACAGGCAAAAAAGAAGAGCGCTCGAAGAATCTTTGGCGCTGCTGCAGAAGAACCTCGATTTGGCTCAACGACAACTGGGAATCAATGAAGAGCTGTATGAGAGCCGAGATGTCAGTCTGTTAGATGTGATGGGTTCCCAGGCTCGCGTGTCAGATGCGGAAAACAAAGTGTTGGAGGCGAAAAATAAGTACTTGCTGGATGCGTTCGAGGAAAGTGCCAAGCTTGAGACAGAGCTCGTTATGGCTCAGCAGCAAGCGAAAGAAAAGAGCGATGTTTTCTCTCATACCGAGGTTCGCGCTCCGGTGGCTGGCATCGTGAAGCACTTGAATATTAATACATTGGGTGGCGTGATGCGCGCTGGCGACCAACTGATGGAAATATCGCCCACTGAAAGTGAGTTGATCGTGGAGATCCGTATCAGTCCAGCAGACGTTGGTCAGCTGGAGTTAGGACTACCGGTGGGTATCAGCCTCGATACCTTTGACTCTTCG
>Ga0213868_10006393_pt1 | contig 10417 bp, 12 predicted proteins | sample PICome_9_FD_160087 | JGI IMG/M metagenome (GOLD analysis project Ga0213868, IMG submission 160087) | Coastal seawater microbial communities near Pivers Island, North Carolina, United States - PICO127 | ecosystem: Environmental > Aquatic > Marine > Coastal | place: USA: North Carolina...
TGTTGGTTTATTATTATAATATTTTAAACATTTTATTTTTTATTTTTCTAAAATATATTTATTAATTTATATTAATAAATACCTATAAGTATTTATTAATTATATTCTATCGGGAGGAGGTTTCGATCCTCCGACCTTCTGGTTATGAGCCAAACACGCTTCCTCTGCGCCATCCCGATTAATGACAAAATTTGTCCAATTTATATTTTTTACCCTATAATGGAATAAAATGATTAATAAAACCTATATCATTTTCATTATCATAACGATCACATACTATATTAAACGCTATTGTTATTCTTTCTGTTTCTTTTTCCCATATACTTGTTTTATGTATATGATTTCTTGTTACTTTTCCCATTAACATTGATCCATTTTTTAAATATATATCCATTTGTTCATTCTCGTTTATTTTATATGATGTACATGAAGTTTCAGCATTTATATATATAATTCCATGCCAATTTTCTTCATTCCCATCACCATGACTGTGCCAATCTATTCTTGTATCTTTACTATTACAATTTAACCATCCCTCTATATAAAATGCATTATCTATTGTTTCTTTCTTATGATACTCTTTATAACTTCTATAAAATAATTCTTTTACTTTATTATATATTTTATGTAAATCATTATTGTGAACAGTAAATATGTTATAATATCTAAACGAAATGGTACTATGTGAATGTTGTGTTATACCACTATATTTAATATTATTGTATATTCTTGTTATTTCTTCTTCTGAAAATTTTTTTTTTATTATTTTATCTAGTTTTAATAAAAAATTGTATAAATTTTTATAATCAATATTTAAATTCGTGTCTACTTCTATAAATATATCATCTTTTATACGTAAAATATTATTATTAGTAACTATACTACTATTTTCATCACATACCTCTTTTTCTGATTTATTTAAAAAATCTAATTCAATATCATCATATAATATTAAACTATCACATATCATTTTTCCACATTCTTTACAAAAATCTTTGACTTTTTTTTTACACTCTTCGCAATTTATATATTTTTCTCTTTCTATACTCATTATATTCAAATATTAGTTGTTTTTATTTTATTTTTTATTTAATATTTTTATTTAATATTTTATTTTATATTTTTATTTCAGCTCCCGCTGGGAATTGAACCCAGATTGTAGGATTCAAAGTCCTAAGTGATACCATTACACCACGAGAGCAAAAAAAGTGCTTCCTGAGGGACTTGAACCCTCGACCTTTGCTTCGCTAAAGAGCATTAATTTCTGCTGTATAAGAACAACGCTCTGACCAACTGAGCTAAGGAAGCAATGACTCCTTCAAGAGGGCTTGAACCTCTGACCCCACGATTAACAGTCGTGTGCTCTACCAACTGAGCTATAAAGGAATGTTCCCTTACCGGGGATCGAACCCGGACCGTCGCCTTGAAAGGGCGATATCCTAACCATTAGACTATAAGGGAATTTTTTTCTTTTTTCTTTTTACTAACTATTTCTAATTTTTGTTTTCTTTTTTGCGCTGACGCTTCCTCATCCTCTCTAATCTTCTCTTCTCTCTCGTCCTAATTCCAACTAAATTCATTGGCACACCTGCTTCATGTACATGTACCTCTACTTCAACAGGTTCATCATCACGTATTTGTACACTATCAGCAAATACACTGTGACGACATAAAGGACAACAAGCATTATGTCCACTATGTGATATATGATGCATTACACAACGTGTACAAAACTTGTGCCCACACATTAGTCTTGTCACATTGTCATTACGATCATCATATGTTTCCATACATACTGCACACTCCACTTTCACCGCTAGATTCGCTCTATCTATAATATCCTTATCTTTCATATCCTTTCTTGCCTTCCAAATCCGGTCCAAATCCTCATACAATCTAGGGTCATGTATGTTGTTGTAATTCCGTTCTCCTAGTTTCTTCATCAGTTTGTGTTTCACTGGTCGAGGCAATATTTTCCACCTAGGAATGGTATTGCAAAGATAACCATGCAAAAACACCTCCGCAACTTCGTCTATACCATTTGTAATCATTTTTACTTGTTCATTTTTACAGTCAGACACTAATTATCTTTTTAATCAATTTTGTCTGATTTAATTTATGTTTTATAAAAAAAAAGAGGCGTCCCCCTTATCTTCTTTTTCCAAACTTTCCTCCAAAGCTCTCGGGTTAAAAGTGTTTTCCATTATTAAAAATTTCAAACTACAAACAACCTCTCCCATTATCCCGATGTAGAAGACCCAACACCGACATGGCTTGCGTTACACGGTTTCATAATGGTTTTCCATCAAATTAACATGATCAGTATTAATTATCTTTCAAACACAACATGTCCCATATGTATGATATAGATATATTTAAAATATATCCGCATTGTTCCTGTATTATCTGTTTTACCTTAACAGAATACGCAGCAACACTACTTAACCTTATTTACACCAAGTAGAAGTGTACATTTCTCTCACCCTGTAATGTTCAGGGACCTCTATAACTATACAAACAACGAAGACAATGAAGTCTCTTAAATATTATTTCGGTTACTCTCTTGGGAATGTACAATACCAGTAATCGAAATAATATCCCGTAGTTTAATTAATAACCCATTGAGGTAATAACATGGGACAAATACATACAAATAATATTATTTTTTAAACCGACGACAATTAGCATCTTGCTGTGCTAAAAGGGAATAGTTCATTTGGTTTGAATATCCAGGACACACCACGAGGAGGCGAACTATATTATGCCCCATAAGTGTTCAAATGCGGACTTGAACCGCAGACCTTCGGCTCATAAGACCGATGCTCTAACCAACTGAGCTATAGGAACAACTGCACGATGTGGGATTCGAACCCACGAAGCTAATGCAACAGATCTTAAGTCTGTCCCCTTTGACCACTCGGGAAACCGTGCTCACTTCATTAGCCATGTAATTATCATTTATTTTTTATGTTACGATTTTTTACCTTTCTCTTGGAGTTATCCCAACAACATTATCACTATCAGAATTTTTTTTTTTAATTGTTTTTTTGATAGTCTCTATTTCTTTTATTGTCATTAGTATTGATTCTATTTCTGGTGTTGGTGATACTTTTTTAATTTTATCATGTATATTATAATCCCAGTTATCATTAATAAAGTCTGTGAAGTCAGTTACCATTTTATGTTAGTTTGTTTATTTTTGTCTTACCTATATTTTTTTTGGTTAGATCAATTTTAAGGGATATATATTTATATATTACCTATTACCATGTACAATGTATATATTGTATATTTCTTTATATAGTTTATTTAAAGTTTATATATTTGTCTTACCTATATTTTTTTTGTTCAATTATTTTTACGGATATAGGATTTATAATATTACCTATTACCATCTACAATATATATATTGTATATTTCTTTATATAGTTTATTTAAATTTTATATATTTGTCTTTATAATTTAAATTATTTTATTTATATTTATATATGTACTTATGAATTGTTCTATTGTTGTTACTGATAATACTATTTTATATACTAATGTTATTCCTCTTTACTTATATATAGATATACTTATTAACGCTAGGTTTATCGAGATTCGTAGTATTAATGATGATGATAGAATTTCTTTTGAAAATATCTTATCATTAGATAATTGCCAAATTCTTATTTGTAATAATATGAAATTAAATAAATTACCTAATCTACCTCAATGTCAAGAACTTATTTGTACAAATAACTATCTACAGATGTTACCTCCTTTACCTAATTGTAGAATATTATTATGTAATGAAAATTATTTATCGTCGATTCCGTCCTTACCTGAATGTCATGCTGTTAATTGTGATACTAATATAATTCGTACTATTAATAATTTACCGAAATGTGAAATTATTTACTGTGGATTTAATATTATAAAATCTATTACCAATATTCCTGTATGTCATAGTTTAGCGTGTCAGAATAATCATTTACAATATTTACCTCCTTTACCACTATGTGATAAATTATATGCATGGAGCAATAATCTTAAAATATTACCCAATAATATTGATAATATTAAAACTATGATTGTTAAACAAAATTCAAATTTATACTATAATAAATCTCACTCGTCCAAATATTTTTTACCTTATCCTAGTCCTGGTCATTCTAGAAAAATGAAACTCTATTGGAATAAATTATTTATTTTCTCTTATTTTATTGTACAATTAAATAAAATTAATATTTCGGGTGATTTAAAATTAAATATTCTCTCTTTTTTATTTTCTCTCTCCGGAAATAAAAATTATTCTAATATCATAAAAACCTATTTTTGATAGTTGAATATTTTTTTCTCAAATTACTTTTATATTTATTCAAAGAGAGAAGAGAGAAAAATATATTTTCACAACATTTAAAGACATATTTATATAATATGTAATATAAGTATAACAATGAACGACATTTTTTTATATGTATTTGAACCATTTACACAATCATTTGTAGTATATTGGTCACTATGTATAATATTTTATATAGCAGATGTAAAGTTAGACAATGAAAAATATAGAATAGAAGGAAATATAGATTGGATTTTATATAAAAAAACGGTATATCATGTATTATATTTACAATTTTGTTATAGTTTACCAATAATGTATATGATGATACCAATGTGGAAATGGAGAAATATTACAAATGATTATTCAGAAATAGAGTATATAGATATTTTTAAATTACTTTGTAATGGATTATTAGGAGAGTCAATATTTTTTTATTTACATTATTGGTCACATTTTATATTATATTCAAAAATACATAAAATTCATCACGAGTGGAAAAATACTTGTGCAGTAGCAGCAGCATATGCACATCCTCTAGAATATGTATTTATAAGTCTTCCATCATTTTTAATGCCTCCATTAATAACTGGAACAAATTGGTATATAACAAAAATATGGTTTATAATCGCAACTACCAGCGTAGTAATAGATCACAGTGGATATAATATTATAAATGCAAGTGACTTTCATTGGAAACATCATAAATATTCAAATATAAATTATGGAACAAATACGTTAGGAGAAACAATAGAATATGTATATAAAAATATGAAAATTAAATTTTAACTAGAATATACCATAAAATTGATAAGTTTTTTCTTTTAATGTTGATATAATAACAACCATTGAATAACATATCATAAAATATATTTTATGAATATTCCCCTCTTATATTATGATTCTGATAGCGAGTGCTCGTTTTATTCTTTTGCTTCTGATGTCTATTATAATATTAATAATGACGATTCTGTCAATTCTGATGATGAAGGTATTGATACTGAATTTAAATTAGTAGTAGATACTGAGATAAATAAAGAAGATATTACAGATACAACAGAAGATGTATCACCTACTTCTGTTGTATTTATTGATAATAATATGATTTGTTCTGAATGTAATAATGAATGTAAAGATCCATATGAATTTTCACATTATAATAATACTACATTGAATATCTGTAAACATTGTTATAACCTTATTGATAGTAAATTACAAAAATTTGTATTCTTTGAAGAAAAGATTAATGGTGTCGAAACAGAGTTTAGGTATCTTATATCTAATTAATTAATGAATGAATAAAAAATACCACAAAAATTTATATGTTTTTTTTTACGACATTCTATTTTCATTACTATACATGACATTATGTAAATTCCTAATAAATAATGAATGTATTTCATTTCTACCCATATTTGTATTTGTTATTTGCATTTCGTTTATAACATGTTGTATCATATTTTGTATATTATCTGCGTTCCTATTGATACTAGTTAATATATTTGCGGCCCAATCTAGATTTTCCTGTACATTTGATTCATTATCTAGATTTTCCTGTACATTTGATTCATTATTATATAATCTATCATGTAAATCATTATAATTATAATTATTAATGTTAGTATTTTCATAGGTTGGTGGTGTATTTTCTGATATATCTAATGCATTATTTATTATATTTATATAATTATTTTCTTGTTCAACTAAACTATTTGTTATAGTTACATAATTATTTTCTCGATGTATTCTCTCTTCATCTCGATGTATTCTCTCTTCAATAATAGTTTCTCTACATAATGGACAATTATTTGATCTTCTCATACTTGTAAATATACATTCTGTACAAAATTGGTGACCACATCGTAATATTGTTCTATTTGTTTCTTGTAATATATTTAAACATATTGCACAATCAGGCGTCTCGACTATACTTCCTCCATCCATAATAGTCATTGTTTATAATGATTTTTTTTAAATGGTATATTCTTATTTAATATTTATTAAATCAATTTTTATTGTTAATAATTTTATTAAATGTATTATATATATATATATATATGGATTTATTACACCAAATTATACTTACTATTTCATCTTTAGTACTTTTAATGACTCTGTTATACACCATTAATAATTATAATTTGAATTTTTATGATACTGTTTATTCTTATACAGCTATTATTGTACAAATATTTTTTCTTTATAATGTTTTTATTACTAACAATTGTATGTTAGATCGTTTAGATAGATTACTACGTATATATTTACCACTTACATTATTTATTAGTAATAAGTTTTTGTTATTTATCATTATTGTGGTATTATTTTTAATAATTTTATTTTGGAATATATTTGGTGGGTGTATTCTAATTTCCGATAAAGAAAAGAAAATTAATAAAAAGAGTCCATTTATGGGGATAGTTGCTGACGTTTCTGCGAAAGTGTTGTTTTTTGTCTTAATAATAAAATATTGTTTGATGTCTTAAAAGTAATTGTCTATACTGTCTCATGTACTGTCTAACCTGTACTGTCTGATCTGTACTGTCCCAACGGAACTATTTAATCCATAAGTATATACCATTTCATACAATATATCATATTATATGAAATGTTTAAAATACATGTAAACCAGAAATGAGTGAGAAAACGAGAAATGAGTGAGAAAACCATAAACCAGTTATCCTCCAAAAGTATCTACCAATCGTAGACCAATCGTAGACCAATCGTAGACCAATCGTAGACCAATCGTATACCAATCGTATACCAATCGTAGACCAATCGTAGACAATAAAAAAGATTAATTAGTTAGATAATTAAATGGTATAATAAGTAGTCTATAGTGAAAGAGTTTTTAGCATTCTTCCTAGTCTATTAAGTTCCTTCTGCTCTTCCGTCTGGGGTTCCATTCTTGCTTGCTTCCTTGCTTGCTTCCTTGCTTCCTTCTCTGCTTCCTTCTCTGCTTCCTTCTTTGCCTTCTTAACTAGTTTAAGTGCCTCTTTAACCTCCTTTTTCTCTCGTTTAAGTTGCTCCTTTTTTTCCATTCTTGCTTGCTTCTTTGCTTCCTTCTCTACTTCCTTGTGTGCTTTTTTTTCTTTTTTTTTTTGTTCCTGAACAGTTCTTCTCTCCTTCTTTCTGTTCTCTTTATTTGCATCGGACTCCGCCTTCTTGACACTCAAATATTCTTCCAAAGATAAACCGCGTTCTACTGCCATCTTCACATTCTTATTGTGAACTCTTACTGCGTAGACCGAGAGTCTTGGGGTGGTGGACATTGAGGTGGACATCTTGTATTAAACACTTTTATTTATATATAATTACATTTGTTAATAACTTTTTAATCAATTTTAATGGAAATAAAAATCTCTTTTTTTTACGATTTCACCATAGCACCCTAATATTATACCCTTATAAGTATTTACCATATAACGCTAATATTAGATCATACTAAGTATTTATCATATAATAGTAAACCAGAAATGAGTGACATAACCAGATTCCAGTGACATAACCAGATTCCAGTTATAGAATAACAGAAAAGGGTTAAACATGTTCGTTTTTTTTGTTTTTTTAATTTACTCCTACTAAGTCTCTTATGAAACCTTCAAGATGTGATATGCGTTGTAAATATCCACTTACCTGGTTACCTGTAATGCCCGAGGACCGTGGTGCTCCATTATTTGGTGGAACCCAACCAGAAGGTCTATATGTATATTCTGCGCGACAACAAGGACATTGAGTACCACGTGCGTTCTGTACATGTTTAAATATACAGTCACCACATAGTTGATGACCACATCGTAATATTACTTTATTAGTCTCGCCTAATTCATCCATACATATCGGACATTCTGATGCTTCTATCAGTTTTTCCTTTACATCGCATAGTCGTTCTTCTGCTTGACGTTGACGTCGTTGCTCTTGTTCGACCCTATGTGTCGCTGATAATCTCTGGGATTCTATTACTCTCTCCCTCCTAAGACGCATCAACTCGTTATCCCTATTTTGTCGTACACGCTCATTTTGAGTTCTCATCACATCCCACCTTTCTATCATTTCACTCCTCTCTCTTTCATCAGTTATAAATAAGAACTCATGGCATATTTCACATATTTTTTTAAATATTTCTTTACCTGTCCTATGTAAATCCTGCTCTTTTATTCTACAGGTTCTGTATGTAAATGTATTATCATCCAATAATCGTACTTCATAACCATCTACTTCATTCACACTAAACCTCTTGTATTCACTGTACGACCGTTTACCAAATACAAATTTTTTATTTTCTAATGCTGTTTCTTCACCATATATTCGCTGATTTATCGACGACACCCACGATGATTCAAATATATCCTTCTTCAACCAATAAAGTACTCTTATTAGTGATGATATATACCGACTCACATTATCCACTCCAGTCGTTGGTATAGTTATCTCGGTTGACATTGAACCATATGCTCTACCCCCTTCACTTGGTTGTGTAAATCTTACACTCGATACAGATTTATAATCTGGACTTACTGGTGTTGATCCATTATTGTCTGTAAACCATGTACTTTGTATACTTGCAGATACCGCTGATATTGACTCTATATCACTACCATTATTCATTATCGACATCAACCTATCAAATGTACCCTTCCCACATGTCCGCTTCGTATGTCCGCTCTCTTTACAGTAACTACACTTTGGCATATTATTCTTTTTTTTAATCACTTTTTATTTTTTATTTTCATCAATTTTCATGGATATTACCCCCTCTCTAACACGACACATACCCCTTACACGACCCGTACCCTTACACGACCCGTACCCTTACACGACCCATACCCTTACACGACCCATACCCTTACACGACCCGTACTACATAAAAGCAAAAAAGGGTAAGACAGACAAACAAGGTTCGGGTCATAGAATGGTGTTTTGTATCATTTCGAGGGAAGTGGTTGAGGGAATGGGATTGCCGGATTGATCTTCTCTAGAGGGACGTTCTCTAACCACTCAATGGTCTCTTCCCACCATAAATCGGCTGCTCCTGACGACCCGTACTCGTCCTCCCAAATCATAGTGTACCAGTGGTTCTCTAACGAGTCATATATCCGCCTCTTCAACTGGGAGCGAGCGATCTTCTTTGGCATTTTCTTAGGCATTGTCGGACTCGGACTTCTTAGTGCTTTATTTATATAATCACATAAGAACCAGGAGGTCCCATCAATTTTCATGGATATTATCCTCTCTACCCGACCCGTACCCTAATCTCTACCCGACCCGTACCCTAATCTCTACCCGACCCGTACCCTAATCTCTACCCGACCCGTACCCTAATCTCTACCCGACCCGTACTACATAAAGCAAAAAAGACAAACAGGAGGACATGATAAGGATGTTTTTTTATTCTTTGTTTTCAGCGTATGCTGTCGGACTCAATCGTCGTTCGGATACGGGTACGGGAACAGCAACTACCGGATTGATCTTCTCTATTGATACATGCTCTAGTGATACATGCTCTAACCACTCAATGATGTCGTCCCACCATATATCTGCTTTAACTTTCGACCCCTCATCTTCCCAAACCATTGTGTGCCAGTGGTTCTCAAACGACTCATATAGACACATCTTCAACTGGGATTGAACCACGCTCTTTGGTATTTTGCCACAAGGAGACATTGTTGGAATCACACTTATTAGTGCTTTGTTTTTATAATAACATAAGTTAAATACTTTTTCATCAATTTTCATGGATATAATCCTCCCTACCCGACCCGTACCCTAATCTCTACCGACCCGTACTACATAAAAGCAAAAAAGGGTAAGACAGGCAAACAACGACCCGTGCCACATAAAGCAAAAAAGACAAACAGGGGGACAGGACATGGTAAGGATGTTTTTTTATTCTTTGTTTTCAGCGTATGCTGTCGGACTGTCAATATCTGTCTGACGGTTTGGGCCATGCAACGGTGCTCGTTCGTCGTTCGTGTTCGGGTACGGGAACGGCAACTACCGGATTGATCTTCTCTATTGATACATGCTCTAGTGATACATGCTCTAACCACTCAATGGTGTCGTCCCACCATATATCTGCTTTACCTCTCGACC
>Ga0213868_10006394_pt1 | contig 10416 bp, 11 predicted proteins | sample PICome_9_FD_160087 | JGI IMG/M metagenome (GOLD analysis project Ga0213868, IMG submission 160087) | Coastal seawater microbial communities near Pivers Island, North Carolina, United States - PICO127 | ecosystem: Environmental > Aquatic > Marine > Coastal | place: USA: North Carolina...
CATATTGCTGAGGAGAAGGAGGTCCACCAGGGGCACCATATTGCTGAGGAGGAGGTCCACCAGGGGCACCATATTGCTGAGGAGGAGGCCCGCCATAGTGCTGAGAATGCCCTTGAGGTGGACCTTGCTCGTAATTCTGCTGTTGTGGCTGATGACGCTGCTGGGCCATCAGTACTCGGCGAATACCCTCATGAACAGGTTTCAGCTGTGTAAGATTTGGAGAAGAGATCTTGATGGGATTACCTGCTACTGGAAGGACCACAATGTATTTCCATGGATGGAGCTTATTCTTGTATTTGGCAATTTGGGGGCCTTGCCAATCATTTTGAATTCTTGCACCCTGAAGCGAAAATTGCTTCACCTTCACTGACACTGGTCGGCGTGCCTGAGTTTCAATGACTGCAATGTCATACTCCGACTACAGTTACAGCAGTGATTATAAAAAAATTAGATCAAATCTTTGATATGTATCATCGAAACTATCCAACACATTAAAAATAACATACCTTGGATCTGTACATATTCATCATCCATGGCTGAGCAATAATACCACCAATGACCACATACTTAGGTTTCCAGTCCTTGGCACTATTTGGAGCACTTGTATCTCTAGTATCATATTTCACCATATGTTCTCCCTCGGCTACAACAACGGTGGTATCAGGTACGTAAAACAACAAAGGAAGGGGTCTGGGTCCTTCTTTAATCAGTCTACTAGCCTCTTTCGGGTTCTTAACGTCAAGTCCATTAACTTTGAGTAGTACGTGCCCCAATTCAACTCCCGCAGCACGAGCAGATGACCCTTCGACAATAAAGGCGACAACAGGACGGTCACCCAGGGCATCGACCAATGCCTTATCAGTCTGAAGAAAGAGAGAAGCAGTCAATTCTTGTGGCTTGAAAAACATGACTCCCAGAGTCGGTGTAAAGATTCTTGCATCATACCATTCTCCTCCAGGAGGTAGTTCTCCATCCTTAATGTGAGCATTATCAACAGGAACAATGGCATCGTCACGTCCTGTTACAAGAGACTGGGAAGAGGGAGCAGGCTCTGCCGGTCCAAATCCCATCTCAGCCCAAGGATCTCCGCCATCTGCAGCCGCCAATACTTGTGAATGACTAAGTTGAGTATCATTCGCGGGTGTAGCTACCGAATATGCATCTTGTATATCGGGAGCAGGGTTTGCTGAATAAGATGCTGGTGCTGGTGCTGCAGGAGCAGGTGTGGTATTGAAAACTCCAAAAGGATCGTCGCTTGTGTTCTGCACAGGAACAATAGATCCAGGTGCTGCTGCTGATGCACCCCATGGATCTTCTACAGCATAACTTACAGGTGCTGGAGGTACAGGTGGCGCTGCTGGAGGTGGAGCACCCCATGGATCCGCAGCAATGACATGCGGAGCTGGAGCTACTGATGTAGGTGCCATAGACCCAAAGATATCACCTGTATTTGATGCCGGAGGAGCAGAGACTGGGGGTGCAGGAGCAGGCATAGGAGGAACTGGTTGCTGAGGCATAGGCATTGGTGCTGGAGCAGCAGGTGCAGGAGGCTGAGGTGGAACGCCGTATGGCATCGGTGTGGCGTAAGGATTACCCTGTGGTGGCATTGAAGGCATCGGTGGTGCAAAAGCATTTCCATAGCTCGGAGCTGGAGGAGCCGTTCCTACTCCCATAGGCGCTCCTCCATAAGGTCCAGCATATCCCATGGGTGCCCCATAGCCACCATTCGCACCCATGTTGTTAGTGTTCATGTTCATTCCTGAAGCAGGAGGCTGCATAACTTGTGGTGGCTGCTTCATAACAGACACCGGTGCAGGAGCTGGCTGAGCCATAATGTTAATGGGAGCAGGAGGAGCGGGTGCTGCGTTCGGATCTCCCTTCTTTTCAGGAAGAGCAGCCTTGAAATCCTGGGCAAAGACGTCAAAAGGATTGTCACTCATTATAGAGTTGTTCAAAAGTTTTGATTTGTGTGTCTCAAAAATAAATCGATATCGAGTCTCCAATAAGATAGTATATAACTATATCGTCTTTATGTGTAACACTAAATACGATTTGTTACAGCACCTTGTTGAAAGAGTCTTTAGATTCACTTTCTTTTAATATCGTGGAGCCGATGCCTCGTCTCTTTCGTCGCGCTTGCATGCCTCTCTCACGTTCTTAGCTAATTTCATCAGAGATGATCAGCCCTTCAAGTGAAATTTCTGAACCAACGGACGACCATATCCGAGTCGGGTCGGGGTTTCATCACATTTTGCTCAGTAATTTTATAACACAAGCATTGATTGAGACACTACTAAATAATCATTCATAAAGATGTAGTCATTAAGATCTTATGTATTGATTCGATTTTGCTTTTATACTTCAAATAGAATAGTGACTTCCGCTCTCAAGGCAATCTTTGGTACGCTGCGACAAACAGCACCAGCGTGTGCCCACTGATGAGGAAACAACAATATTCTACCCAGGATTGGTTGGATTCCAATTTTAACATGTTGTCCATTCGAAGGAATTTCATTTAGAACTATCGACTTCTTGTCTACTATTGGAATTTCATCGTCTGTAGAAGTCACTCGGTCATTAGTATCAACCATTGCATGTTGAAATATCTGACTTTTATCTATGACAAGTCCAGTTTGTTTTGACCAATCGCCTTGACCATCTAGAAACAAAGTCTCCCCACCTTCTTCACAATAACTTAGAAATAACAAAAGTGTATGTGTACTCTTATTTCCGGTTTCGTCACAAATCTTACTTCCATCACAATGAGGTAGTAATTCGCTACCAGGAGCGGTGTATTCAAGAATTCGTAGATATTTGTTGATAAAAACATTGTAATTCTGCCTTTCACCATCGAATGTAGGAGTATTCATATCACTTTCGAACAGACCTCTTCGAACTATACTCTCAATTTCAGACACAATCGTTCGCCCTTCATCTACAAGAAATCTACGATCGCACGTTGGTCTTTTGGAATCCAAAGGTAATGCAAGTCTTGTATCTTGTAACATGGTTAAGAAGGCGTTTGTGCAACCATTGTCAATGACCATACCATTCGAAACGGGACATGATGGTTTGACTTTGTTGCTCATGACTTCTTGTTCCTTCCCTTGTTTCTGGTCATTGCATTTTCGTTGTTGCTGCACTATTGTTACGGTGAAATTATTTGTCATTCATATGAATTGATGGTATTCAGTTCGCTTTAATTGTGTGTGTGTGTGTGAGTTATAGTATTTTATCTACATACTCGTCAATGATTTGACGTCGGACGTCGAAGCTGGTGGCTGGTGGCAAGCAACAAGCAACTGGCAAGGCCGCGAGCCAGACGTGTGTACAAGTCCCTTCCCGTAGAGGTTGAAAGAGATATGTCAAAGTTAAAAAGTAGCGAAGACAAACATGATTACAATAAAGTTACATTATATTATTATACCCTAATATTACAGAAATACAGTTATACATTTCTTGTTGTGAATTGTATTCAATATTCAATAAATCAGCATGTTATCCATGGAACTATTTTGTGAAAAATGGCATTTTTTCACTTTGACAGATTCGCTTTTCGCCTGTAAAACGCAAACAAGTACGTATTTTTTTACGTATAATGACGTATTCAATCAGATCCTGTTTATGCTTGATGCTGCTATAAAAGAAAGAAATGCACAGTCAGTAAAACGGAGTGTGCTAGATTGACAATGTATGAACAATCTGAAAAGAAACGAAAGAGAACCACTTCAGCTGTAATGATAAAGGTATCATTCAGAGAAAATTTACCATTCATGAAATACATAATATCTTGTCAGAAAAAACTTCAGATCATCGACGAGCCGTGAAAGCAAGTCTAGCATTAGAGGTGTCAGAAAGAGTTTGGTTTTATCTTCACCCAAGAATGTATTTCATTTTGAATTGTAAAGGTTCGATTCTTGTGATTTTTTCTGCAGTTGACTCATTCAATGAATTTGAAATAAATGTAGGAGAAGAAATGAAAGGAACAAGAACAAATTATCATATTTCAGTATCTTAGAATCCAGTTGATCTCACTCTGTATGACCTCTCCATCCAGTTCTCACGCACTTTTACAGCCCATTTTGGACGGAAAAAAGATTGATTTTTGAAAAAGACAAAGAGGTACCAGCATACTCAAAAGACCGTCGTGATTGGTTAAATTGGATATGATTTCTCATCATTTATGATATAATTTGTTCTTGGTCTATATTTTTCCTTGAAACCTCAACAGATATTTCAAAACGTTTCAAGAAGCTTAGAATATATCGCGAACTTACATCTTTTTAAAAAACAATGCTAAAGATTGATGTTGCAACGCAAGAATGTTTCATGATTTAGCTATACGGGAGGGATATTCCAGTTGTCATAGTCATATATGTGATATCAATTGTGAGAGGTTGTGTGTTTGCTTGTTGCTTTTTGCCTCAAAACAAATGCGTATGCTTTCATGTTTCGCGGGAAACTCTGAGTGGCTGCCAGAAGCTCAATGGTTTTTTGCAGATACCTCTTCACTCAAAAACTTCACATCCGTGCATACCACTGTTACATTATTGCTGTTTGCACATCATATAACTCAACAAGAAAATGAATTGGGCTGATCACTGCTCTTCTGATGAAGAATCCGATGACGGATACACTCATCCTGCACGCGCCTCTACGGAAATTGATCACGATATCTCATACGACGATTCTGCCAATGAGCAAAAGTTGGAAGATGAACATCTTGAATTGGAAGAAGAAGTCATTCCATTTCCTCCAACACTTGATTTTTCAAACGTACCTGAAAATTTTCCAACTGAAGCACCATACACAGGGTATATCCGTAACCTGCCTTTTAAGATAAACAGTCCAGAATATCTTTGCGATGTCGTGGAGAGGTTGATTGAGGAAAGGTATGAAGGACAACAATCGGTAAAAGCCACCGAGGCAAGAATTGGACTTGATCGTGATACCAAAAAACCATTGGGTTACGGATATGTTGAGTTTAGCACTGCTCGTGAGGTACGTTTGACATGATTATACTAAGTATTGTCCTTTATTATGCTTATTATCATCGCCATCACACCACTAACGTTGTACTGTCAACTTTTTTTAAATAATTCAGCTCATGATTTTTACAAATCTGAATGATGGATATTCTAAAATTATGGGCAGACGGATCGCAATTGATATTGCTCGCTCCGCCAAGAAACGCACTGGAAACGCAAGAGGCAACAGAAATAGGGGAGGTGACATTGATGGATCTCAGTTCCGTGGTGGTTTCAAAAAAACCAACGCTTCGGATGGAAAACAGCGTACATCACTCAAGTTAGCTCCTAGATCTACAGTCGCTAGAGATGATCAAGGTAACGAAGGGAGGTCTTCTATATTTGGTAGTGCTAAGCCTGCCAACGATGTTTCTCATTGGGAGTCATCTAGAGAAAAACAACGAAAGCCAAGCGATGCTGACAAAAAGACTGGGCGCTCTAGAGATGCCGGAGAAAAGAAACACAACAATACTTCTAATAGCCGAGGTCGTGGAAAAGGAAAAAGAGATAACGCTGTGAAGGGTTCGGAAGAAGGCGCGGATGGCTTCAAATCGGCTCCTGCAGCAGCAGTGGCTAAGGCTCCTATTGTGCAGATGGGGGAGAAAAAACCTGTTGTGAAAGTTCAAAACGCTTTCTCAGCTCTTGGGTTTGATTCGGATTCTGATTAGATGAAAGCAATATAAATTTGCAATTTTCAGTATGTTGTCTGTAGCCTGTACTCGTATAAATCTGACTTGACAATAAAAAAGGATACTCACTTCCAGTGCGAGGCTGTGCGACGAAGTAATGTTTTAAAAAAAATAAAGAAATTAATATTTTCTGTTGACAATGCATATATATATATGTCTTACGGAATTTGTCCGTTTGTACTTTGTATGAAGCAATCTTCGGACCATAGACATGATGCAATTTCAATGACACATCCATCGTCGGTCATCGGACCTTAGACGTTATGTAATTTCAATGACAAATTACCAGTTCGGTACATGTTTACCCAAGCAAAAAGTAGACCCAGAATCGCGCCAATGACATGCCCCATTAAAGCAGCCAATATGATGGGGAAGGGCCATCGTTGGTATTGTTCGCCGTGATCTAATATATTCAAAATCATACTTGGACACAAAACTCCAATTATTGAGTACAGAATAAATGCATTGAATTCAGTAATTCTCTTTTGCATCATGATAAACGGACTCTGATTGTGTTCCTGTCCAGATTCGATTTTATTGAATTTTGAAAATGCCATGAACACATTTGCAATGGAATGAAAAAGTGACAGCCGTTCATGATTGGGAGGAATATATGAAAACATCATATTGGATAAATACGCCGACGCCAATAACGTGTGATGCAAGTGCTCTACTGGTGATGCACCAGATAAAACCACTACCAAAAAGATGATAAATTGCATAAGTGTTGTACTTATGAAATAATTGGCAACCAGCGTTATAACGTTGTAGAGAGTGATTCCCTTAACGGCGGATGGAGTACTTTTCCCTGAAGGGGATTGATGATGAGGATCTTCTACCAATAGAGAGCCATCTATTCCCTTGTTATCGGTGTTCTTGTCCAGAAATAAAGACTCCAACGCAAAAAAGAGCAAGGAAAGTATTGATATTGATGCAGATGCGTGAAAAGTCACAGATTTTAACGGATCAAGAGGCACAGGAACTGCAAGTATTTCAGTTGGTTCCCATCGTTCCATTTTGTTATAGTCTTCGCGCAAAATAGGAAGTAGTGTGTAATGAACATGTGCTAAAAGAAATGCACAGTTGAAAAGTGTCAACACTGTCCGTATCAGCAAAATAAATTTGGCTGACATGGAAACCATCGTTATGGAAACAGTGAATGTCTGGAATGTTCGATTGCGAAGAACTTAGATAAGCAATAAATATGTTGTTGCTACAATAATTTATATTCAAGCGAACTGAATCTTACTGTACATTCATCCTTGTACGATGTACGTCGTGTGCCGTGTTGTCGTCTTGTGTGTTTTGTTTTTCATATTCGAGATTCATGTGTTCATTATTTGCGAGAAATAATATGAAGTATAAGTGTCAGTAAGAATGTTAGTACAAGGTCATTGTTCGGAGTTTTGAAATTTGGATTTATGTAAAATGTGCATCATATTTCCTTACTTGAACATTAACATTCATACTAAAGCCAGTAAAAGCAATATTCGCATTCAATCAAATCACCAATGGCTCTCAGGTAGGTCGTGATGGTTTGGATGACCAGTGTATTGCTGTTTTCTTTCTGTGTCTTCTTCTTGTGAAGGTCGTTAGACCACCATTTCTTCTTCTTGAAATCATGATTGCTCATCCCTGTATGATCTATTTAAATACATTTCAGTCTTCCAATGAACAAAAAATATTCAAAAAGGATTTTGAGAGCAGTTTCAGTTTGTGTCCTTCTACTTGTTGCTGTCACGATATTCCTTCCTAGCGAGAACAAGTCTGATTTCGTTCCTTTTCAAGACGATGATCACGGGTATGCGCATTTATATCTTTTAGAACAAGTTCGGAGTGTGTTTCCCAACGACTTGATAGATCAGAAGGTCCTATTTCAAGTTCTGGTCATGCTACAATCCTCATCGGGATCTTCTCCATGTCTGGGGGAAAATCTGCTCGATGAAGAAATGTCATCCGACAAAGGTACTTAGCTCCTTCTGATGATAGAATATGTAGTCTTTCTGAATACAAGAAGGAATTTGAGGAGGACCCAAACAATGCGCGATGTATCATAATGTATGCATTATGCATTTGTGATTGGAGGTGGTGATTCGTCTAGCTAGGCCAACCGATTTTGATGAGTGTGACGATGAAGTCTCCATAGTTCTAAACGATGATGGCCACGGGAAGCATGGAGATGACTGTGTAGTATACCATAAAAGAAAACATGGAGACTGGAAAGAGTCCAACATGGTTTCATTATGGTGCCCCCCTTTTAGCCGATGAGTATTTACATCGCAAAAACGGATGATGATTCTGTCATTCTTGCTGAATTAGTGCTTCTTGACGATTTCATGTATCACGATCTTCCACCTCATCCTTACAATGTGCGAATATATGGAGGTGATGTATGGTCGACGAAAGATCACATGTACCGCGCTGGTCAATTTTATTTCATGTCAAGTGACCTTCCTCGATATGTGGGAATAACACTCAGTGCAATGGACAGGCGTGATTTGATGATGAAAAAGCCGAGGGAGCTTTTGTATTTTCACACGACAGACCAATCAAATTTATGAATTAAAAATAAATTCTGGAGACATCCATTGAAAGACGAACATATGAATGTGGACGCTTATAAGGATATCAACGAACAACTTCCAACACGAAGAGGCATTGTGTACCCACTTCATTTTCTATGTCCATTTTGGCTGTAATAATGAAAATAGTTGTGAAAAAGGTATATTTGCTTTAGAGTTTCTTTGACACAAAAATCTCTTTTGCATGGATCGATTCAACATGGGGAAAAAGTCCGAAGTCCGCTTAAATGACCCAATCACTCTGGATGCTCTAGAGGGAAAATAGTTCTAAGCATTTCATGTTCGTATTTCAAACCCCAAAATCTTTTTTTTCTTTTCCAACTGCAATGTCAACTGCAGTTTCCGCTTAATTCATGAAAAATTTCAGATTCTTGATCTCTTTGGTTCTTCTAAACAGTAGACTCATATGTATAAAAAATCTTTTTTATAAAAAAATGCCTACAGTTTTGGTCGTGAAGACATTCTTTGACTTTTATCCAACAAGTCGTAGACACGATCGTCAATAGCGTACCTACAACGGAGAGTTAAACCTGCGTGCGGTCTGCATTTGGTCATACACATTTTAACAATGAACGGCAGCATGGATTTCTCACCCTTATCATCATCTCCCTCTGTTACAACTGGTGCTGCTTTCTTGACCCCTCGAGAGCAGTTTACCATGACGAAAGGGGGTATTATTCTTACTATAATCACCGGGACATTATCAGCTGTCTGTTCAGTTTTATTCTTAAATGTTATACGGATGTCCAATCAGAAACTATCCACCACTTATCATCGAGTTATGGTTCTAATGAGCATATTTGATATCATGGCTTCTTTATGCATGGCACTGACTACCTTGCCGATGCCGTCAGATGATGAGTTGCGTTTTGATGGTCTAATGCTCGGCAACAAAGTTACCTGCCAGATTCAAGGGTATTTCGCTATATTAGGGACCATTAGCGGCGCTTCATTGTACATGTGCCTCAGTTGGTACTTTGTGTTCAAAATGACGTTCAAATTATCCTCTGAGAGAATCTCCAAAATCATTGAACCAGTATTCATGCTGTACTCCGTTGGTACTGGACTGGTCGATGCGACTGTTACTCTGTCTAGAGATCTGATTCATTCCATTCCAAGAACTTCGTTTTGTTTCATTGCACCTGTTCACGTAGGCTGTGAGCGCTATACGATTGACGAAGAGTTTTTTGTTTGTGAGCCTGATGAGTTCCAAAAGTTTCATCTACAAGTTAATGATTCGAATTATCTCATGATTTTCAACATAGTCATGACTATATTTGCAGTTCTGATAATCATTTGGGCCGTTTTCAGGGACAAAAAAAGGCATTCTCTCGCAGATGATCACTCAAACGGTAATGTGGGACATATATCCGATGATGGAGAAGCTCAGGATGATCTTAATACCTCAGCAGAAATGATCCATTCTCGTGTTCTTATCACACAGGCCCTCATGTATGTCTTTGCTTATCTCATCACATACTCATTCACAATATTACCTTTCATTTTAACTCTCGGTAAATCAGAAATTGATATATTGATGATATTCAAGTCTATCTTCTTTCCGATGCAAGGGTTTTGGAATTTAATCATATTTTTGTATGATAAGGCATACCTTGTACGCCATAGTGGTGTCGAGAAGAAGGGATATTATGAGGCTTTTAAGACAATCCTATTTTACCCTGCAGATGCTCTTGAGATTTCTATTCCTGTGTCGCTGATGAATGATAATAGAAATTATCATGTAGGCCCCCATGAAATATCTGATGATCAACAAGAACCACCAGATTTAGCTATTAAGATGCCTAGTTATGAAATAGCTGTCATAGATCCAAAGGTCAATATTGATACTTATGGGATTCGCCGCGCTGCCCAACTTAAAGTAGATACACCAGACAACAATGATGGTGCTGTGAATTCATCATCTAATCTTAGCATTAGTACTCCAGGTGGATTTGTCAGCCATTCAGTTGAATCTTCATTCCGTTCTACTGCTGAATCAATGAACCGATGACATGGATGTTAATATATTATAATGATACTGTTTCTCCGTCGTGGTTTATCACTATGATCTATCTATCTAAGACTGTTATTGCGGTCCGGAGGACCGCAAGTAGATTC
>Ga0213868_10006396_pt1 | contig 10415 bp, 13 predicted proteins | sample PICome_9_FD_160087 | JGI IMG/M metagenome (GOLD analysis project Ga0213868, IMG submission 160087) | Coastal seawater microbial communities near Pivers Island, North Carolina, United States - PICO127 | ecosystem: Environmental > Aquatic > Marine > Coastal | place: USA: North Carolina...
TCCGACACCACAAACCGCTGCTCGTTCATTCAAACCTCCATTTTGGAAGTTTGAATCAGAAATCAGGCCCAATGGGAATCCTGAATGTCCACAGGCCCTAGGAGTGTCGATTACGACAACGGAAAAGTGGCAACTTTGGTTGGGAATGGGTTTTTTGCTTGGCGTCGGGCCGGGCTTAACTGCAATGCAACTCGCTTCGGTGGTTGCGTCACGTTGGTTTACTGCGCGACAAGGCCTCGTGCTGGGCATCATGATGGGCGCCGCAGCAACCGGCATGCTTGTTTTTATGCCCCTTGCTGCGACGGTTAGTGAAATCTGGGGATGGCGTGTCGCTATGGCGGTTCCAACTATTGGTTGCGTCCTCAGCTTGGTTTTATTCTATCTTTTTGCTCATGACCGCCCTGAAGAAATCAATCTACCGCGCTTTGGCGAAACCGAAGTCGCACCAATGCCCGCGCCGTATACGACAAATTTTGTGACTTTGTCGTTCAACGCCTTGGCTTTGGGCGTGAAAAGCTGGACGTTTTGGGTGCTTACGCTCACTTTCGTGATATGTGGCATTTCTAGTTACGGTATTACGCAGGCTCATTTTGTGCCGTTTTCCGGCGATCTGGGCGTGCCTTTTGCTGCTGCTGCGTGGCTTTTGGCGGTGATCGGTGTCAGCGACATGATCGGCACCATGGGGTCGGGGTGGTTGTCAGACAGATATGACAATCGTTGGCTTTTGTTCTTTTATTATTCGCTGCGTGGTCTCGGGTTAATCTGGCTCGTAAGTGCGAACCCGTCTTACCTAATGTTGATCATTTTTGTTGTGATATACGGATTGGATTTTATTGCGACGGTCCCCCCCACGGTCAAGCTGACTGTGGCCGAGTTTGGTCGAGAGATGGGTCCGGCAATCTTTGGCTGGATATTTGCCGCGCATCACGTGGCAGCCGGACTAATGGCCTATGGCACCGGCATCAGTCGCGACATGATAGGGAGTTATGTTCCAGCATTCATGTTGGCGGGTATCGCCTGCCTGATCGCCGCGGGGAGCCTCTATTTCCTAAAGCGCCCTATGCCGCAAACCGCTTAACTGTGAGAAGTTTGGAAATTTACGGAGGCTTGTTTTCACAATTTTTGGACTTCATGCCCATACTGTGACGTGCCATTCGCCAATATCTCAAATGCGAAAGTTGGCACAGTGGTTGCCGAGGAGATGAATTCCGGTTTGTCCGCACACCGACGTTTCAGCCGACAAAATGCTACGCTCTGCACGAATGGCCGCAATGACGGGCCGCGCTGCAGCATTTGAGATGGTCATGAACGACAGCTATGGGCCGGAAGTACCTTCCGCAACAGCCTATCAAAACACACTGTTTGACGAGGTGTGTCTCAAACACAATCCTACAACACAGTGGCTCGCGCACATAGTTGAGGCGGAAACCGCATCGCTAAACACTGTTTCGCAACACACAAACCTCAACCACTGTGTTCAACACAGTAAATCCCCTCACAAACACTGCAAAAAGTGTGCGTTTGGTGTGTTTTTGAAATACGCACGCTTAGCGTGCGTCTCCAAACTCTATGCAATTGTTTTTATTAAATAAATGGTGCCCGGGGGCGGAATCGAACCACCGACACGAGGATTTTCAATCCACTGCTCTACCCCTGAGCTACCCGGGCACGGGAGGCCACATATGTGGTCGGGTGAGCGCGTTCTAGGTGGTTGTTGGCGGGGTGTCCAGCCTCTTTTTCCGCTCTTGTTGGCTTGTTTTACAGACAGGCGGTTAATGAGGCTTTTGGGCCTCGTTTGCGGCCGCTTCAGCCGCTTCGATAGCGGCTTCGACGTCATCGGGGTCCGTTGACGGGGCCGCGTATGATCCGTTGAACCACTTGGCCAGATCCAGATCGGCACAGCGCCTTGAGCAAAAAGGGCGATATTGCTTGTCGGGTGCGGCCGCGCATATCGGACAGGCCATCAAATCACCTCATGCAAAGGCGCGCGGGCGCGTTTGCGTTGCAATTCGTAATGGCCCAACGGGGTCCATCCCACCAATGTTGTCTCCACCTGATCGGTGCGAAACGCCTGACGCAATGCATTCTCAAAAGCCCGGCGGTCCTTTTTGGGCATCGGTGCCAGGTCAAGGGTGATCTGCCCCCCCAGCCCCCGCACACGCAAGGCCACGGGCAAGGCTTTGGCACAGGACATATTTGCTTTGATCCCTGCCGCCAAAGATGCGTCATTACCGGTATTCACATCCACAGCGACCAGGGCGCGTGTGGGCTCAACATACATGGACGCACCTCCGGCCAGTGTAACTTCGGCTCCCTGTGCGGCCTCAAGCGCCTCCATGACCCCATGGATTTCAAATCCACCAGCTTCGGTCACGACCTCTGCAGCTTCGGTCCATTCGCGCCAGGCAAGGATATGCGGGCTGTCCCCCTCGCAAAGCATTTCCATCGTATCGGACGAATCGGACGTCACCCTGTCGGCCAGTTCCAGCATTGCAACGATATCTTCGGCAATTTCATCCCCGTCCACCTCGAAACAAGACGAACGCAGGATCAATCCATGCGCCGCGCCGCCTGCGGCGTCATGGGCGATTTCCAGCAAGCGGTCGCGCTCGGCCTCATCGCGGATACTGCGCGAGATATTCAGACCGGGGGCGTCGGGCGTCACGATCGCATAACGGCTTTTGAACAGCAGCTTGGCGGCGACAGGAATGGCCTTGCCGGGTTCGGCATAGCCAGGCACCTGCACCAGAATAGGCTGACCTGGGGCCAACCCTTTGATTTGTCGCAAGAATGCCGAACCATCGGGGGTTTTCAGAAACATACCCCCCTGCCCTTTCACAGGCCGGTCCGCGATGGCACGGTAAATTGTGCCAGGGCGCGGGGCCGTGCTGTCAATCAGCAGATCGTCCAGCTTGCCATCCACCATCAGCGCTGCGGCCTCAGTGTCGCCAATGTGGTCCAGAATGATCGTTCGGCCCTTCATACGGCACCTCCATAAATTGGATATCCGGCAGCGATCAGCAAATTGGCGGTCTCTGCCAGGGGCAAACCGACAATCCCGGTAAAGGATCCACTGATCCAAGGGATGAATGCACCAGCCGCGCCCTGAATGCCATAGCCGCCCGCCTTGCCCTGCCAATCACCAGAGGCCAGGTAGCGCGCGATTTCAGGCTCTGACAGGGATTTCATCCGCACGGTACTTTGAACATCGCGCAGCCATTGCCGGTCCCCCCGCTTTACCGCGACGGCCGTGATCACCTTGTGACGACGCCCCGACATCAGGCGCAAGAATCGTTCTGCCTCGGCCGCATCTGCGGGCTTGCCCAGAATGCGACGTCCCAGCGCAACCGTAGTATCGGCGCAGAGCACAATGTCGTCAGGCCCCGCCGCGACAGCGGCTGCCTTTTCACGCGCCATCCGCGCGCAATACGGGCGCGGCAGCTCAGCCTTAAGGGGGGTTTCGTCGATGTCCGGTGCACGGATCGCATCCGGCGTCACGCCCATCTGCGCGAGAAGTTCCAAACGCCGGGGCGAGCCTGAACCGAGAATGAACTGCATCACACAGTTTCTCCAATAGACGTTCGTGACAAAGGCACAAAATGCGGATTGCCGCCAAAGTGGCGGCGTCACCCCTGAGCGGGAAACCTTACGGTCCCGACTTCAGAGGCGCTGAGACCTTACTTGAACCGATAGTTGATCCGACCCTTGGTCAGGTCATAGGGGGTCATTTCGACCTGTACTTTATCGCCTGCCAGAACACGGATGCGGTTCTTGCGCATCTTGCCTGCCGTATGCGCGATGATCTCATGGCCGTTTTCCAGCTCGACCCGAAACGTCGCGTTAGGCAGGAGTTCCTTCACGACACCGGGAAATTCGAGCGTATCTTCCTTGGCCATGTTCTCTCCTTGAACAAAATGCCCCAAAACGGGGCCACGCGCCTAAATGGGCGCATTTTTCCAGATTTTCAAGGGCTATTCAGCGCAATCGCACGGCTTGTGCAGGCTGATCACGTCCAATTTGCCCCAGCCAGTCCCGCCGGTTCAGCACAATGCCATCCGCGCGGACCTCGGCAACCTGCCCCAGATCAACCTGCGCATATGTCCAGCCGGCGGCGTTGATGGTGCCCGCCGCCAAAACTCCCGTCTCAGGAAAGCCGCGATCCGGCGGTGCAAACACGCCCCCAGCCCCAAAGGAATCGCCCAAGGCCTCAGACCAATCCGCATCCCCCACGACCGATGACATCACGGTAATACATTGATTTTCCAATGCTCTTGCCATTGATCCAATCCGCACACGCCAATACCCGGCCAGGGTTTCGGTGACGCTGGGCACGCAGATCACGTCACAGGTGCTCAGCGCGCGGCCCAGCAAGGGAAACTCACTATCATAGCAGATCAGAATGCCGATCCGGCCCAGAACCGTGTCAAACACCTGCAGTCCGTTGCCCGGAATAACGTCCCAGACCTCAGCCTCAAAGCGGGTCATGATCTGTTTGTCCTGCACACCGATTTGACCTGTAGGTGTGATCAAACGGGCCCGGTTGACCGGTCTGGTCTGCGTCGCGGCAGGACCAGAGGCTGCAACAATATGCACCCCATACTCTGCCGCGAGACGCAGATGCACCTGGTCCGCCTGTGCCAGCCGCTCTGACACAGCAAAAAGCGAGGCTTCCAGATCCCCGGCCACCTCTGCACCGGCAAGGGTCGCCAGCTCCATCGCGCCATATTCGGGAAACACCAGCAGCTCGGCACCCTGACCGGCCGCTTCGCCGACCCATCGGTTCAGCTTGTCCTCATATTGCGCCCAAGAGGTCAGAACATCCAAAGGATAGGCGGCTGTGGCAATTTTCATCGGACCCTCATCGGTTTGCCCCATGGTGAAAGAGCATCAACCAATGTGCAATCCAAATCCTTCTGGCTGGCCCAAAACAATGCGGGGTGGTATTTCTGGCGCAACTACACCATTTTTGACTTCCGCACAGCGGCCAGACAGGACCACCCAGACAGGACCACAGGGGCAACAACACATGACAAAGATCGTCATCCTCACCGGCGCAGGTATTTCCGCAGAAAGCGGGATCGAAACTTTTCGTGCAGAGGACGGGCTTTGGGCCAAACATCGCGTCGAAGACGTGGTGACGCCTGAAGGCTATCAGCGCGATCCAAAGCGGGTTCTCGACTTTTATAATGAACGCCGCGCGCAGGCAGCCTCGGTTGAACCCAATGCCGCGCATTTCGCACTGGCCCGGCTTGAGGCAGAACATGACGGTGAGGTTGTGGTCATCACCCAAAACGTCGACGATCTGCATGAACGCGGCGGCACACAGGCCTTGTACCACATGCATGGCGCGCTCTCGGGTGCGTTATGCGCGGTCTGTCATCACCGCTGGCCCGCGCCGATGCAGATGGCGATAGAGGACCCCTGCCCATCCTGCGAAACGCCCGCCACCCGTCCAGATATCGTCTGGTTCGGCGAAATGCCCTATGAGATGGACACCCTGTTTGACCATTTGACCCAAGCCGATATTTTCGTGGCCATTGGCACCTCTGGCAATGTCTATCCTGCCGCCGGTTTTGTCGCCGAAGCCCGCAAGGCTGGTGCCCATACGATAGAGTTCAACCTGGAAAAATCCGCCGTCGGCAACCAATTTGCAGAACGCCGCATTGGACCCGCATCACAGACCGTGACCGACTGGGTGAACAACATCTTGGCCACCTAGATCTGGGTAAAGTAGATCTGGGCAAAGTGAAGGTGGGCAATATGCCCACCCTACTGCGTCGCTCCATGATATCAGCGGGTCAATAAAGTCATCCGTCGTCAGACTTTTTCATCTTGGAATGATCCATCGCGCCATGGTCAGGCTTGCGCGCATGATCGACAGGTATCTTGATTTGCATCTCACCGGCCTGTTCAAAGGTCAGGGTAACGTCAATTTCCTCACCCTGCTCCAAGGGCCGGATCAGCCCCATGAACATGATATGATCCCCCCCGCGCTTGAGCGCGTGGGTTTCACCGGCAGGCACGGCAAACCCTTCTTTGACTTCCATCATCTTCATCACGCCATTTTCATCTGATGTATGGGTATGCAGTTCAACCCGCCCCGCCACATCCGACGCGACTGCGACCAGCCGGTCATCGGTGTCGCCCATATTCATGATCTGCATGAATGCAGCACCCGTCACCGACGACGGGGTTGAGCTGCGCATATAGGCGTCCTTGATCATGATATCGCCGGCAAAGGCAGGGGCCGTGGCCAGCACGAAGGCCGCAGCAGTGGCTGCGATATTTTGAATGATTGTCATTTCTGTCGTCCTTGTTTGATCTGTGTTGGATGTATGATGATCAAACAGGCAAAGGCGGTGCCCGGCATTGAGGTATCTGTGTGACGGGCGCGATCACCGTGAACGGTTGAACAAGCAAAGCCTGCCCGTGGTACAGCACCGCCCAAGGGGCCAAAGCCGCAGCAGGCGTTACCCCGGCACCATCGCTCAATGCACAATCCGGGCAGATATGGGGGGCAGCAGTTGGTTGGCCTTCGGCATCCAGATACAGCACCATCGTGCCAGAGCCGTTACAGATCACCACCTGCCCGGTCGCCGCTGCGGCCCCTCGGGTCACAGCCATGGCCTGACTGGTCAGCCCCAGAACCAGGACCATCAAAAAGGATATGAAACTGCGAAAGGTCACGCCGTCTCGATATTTTAGCGCCGTGGAAAAGGCGAGTGTCAAAACGACGCAACCCCGGATGCGGACCATCCGGGGTTGCGAAATTCACAACGCAAACAGCCTATCAGGCCAGCGCTTCGGCCTCGGGGCTGGATTTCTTGATCAGCTTCTTGATCTTCAGCGCGTTGGCGGACAGATCGGTGTCTTTCGCCTTGGCGAGGAACTTGTCCAGACCGCCACGGTGATCAACACTGCGCAGGGCATGCGCAGAGATCCGCAATTTGAAAGAACGGCCCAGCGATTCAGACTGAAGCGTGGTGTCGTTCAGGTTAGGAAGAAAGCGGCGACGCGTCTTGTTGTTCGCGTGGCTTACGTTGTTGCCCGTCATCGGGCCTTTTCCGGTCAATTCGCAAACGCGCGACATGGGGTCATCCTCTTGCTTTAGTGGTGTGGCACCATCAGACTGCTGCAACACATAAAAGGGGCCGCGCGATGCGACCCTGAAACTTGTCCGCTGGCTTTAGTGGGAATCGCATAGGGCGTCAACCCAAGGCAACCTCCGACGGGGCGGATACTGCGTTAAAGTGCGATTTAATCCAAACCGCGCCGATTTTGGCCGGCCAACACGGCAAACAACAGCTCGGTTGACGGGCCGCAGGCCTGAAACCTGCTCCCCAGGATATTTTTGTTCACCATCAAATCGGACATGCGGGCCACCACCGCCTTCGCCAGATTCTCCTCCCCCCAAGGGCAACACTGTCAAAGAATTCCGGTTCAATTCAGCACAAGGCTGCACATCCGTTCCCGCCCCCGCCGTGCGCGCCCCCCTGCGCCGCCGCAGCGTATTTCCTTTTGCATCCCCGCGCCGGATTTGCGACACCTGCCGCATGACCATACAATTCCGCGCCCTTCTCGTTCATCTTTTTACCGCCACAGGTGCCGTTTTCGCGATGCTGGCCATGCTGGCCGCCGTAGAAGAGGAATGGGACCTTATGTTCTTATGGCTGGTTGTGGCCTTTTTCGTGGACGGGATCGACGGGCCATTGGCGCGCAAATATGACGTGAAGACCAATGCACCGGAATTCGACGGCGTATTACTAGACCTGATTATTGATTATCTGACTTACGTTTTTATTCCGGCTTTTGCCCTGTTCAAATCAGGCCTGATGGACGGGTGGAGCGGCTGGGCCATGATCATCATCATCACCTTCACCTCGGCAATGTATTTTGCCGACACCCGGATGAAAACCAAAGACAATTCCTTTTCCGGCTTTCCCGGCTGCTGGAACATGCTGGTCATCGTCCTGTTCGCACTGGAACCTGATTGGTGGGTCAGCCTGATCGTTGTAACAGTTTTGGCGATAACGATGTTCGTGCCTGTGAAATTCGTCCACCCTGTGCGCACGGAACGCTGGCGCAGCATCACCTTGCCGATGGCATTGGCCTGGACCGGTTTTGCAGGCTGGGCCGCCTGGGTCGATTTTCACCCCGAAAGCTGGGCGCATTGGGGTCTGGTGCTGACCTCGATCTATCTGGTTGTTGCAGGGGGCCTGCAACAGCTGACAGAACCCCGAGACTGACGCGTTTCTCACTCTACCGGGCGCATGCTGCAACGCCGGGCACGTGAAAGCCCATGATGTCAGGCAGCACCTAGATCAGCAGCCCCGCCGCCCCCTCATGGCGCAGCAACGCCACCTTCGTCTCAACCCCGCCCTGCCCCGAAAAACCGGTCAGCCCCTTGGCCCCCATCACCCTGTGGCAGGGGATGATCACCGGAATGGGGTTGCCCCCACAGGCCTGCCCCACGGCCTGCGCAGACACGCCAAGCTCTTTGGCAATGTCACCATAGGTGCGGGTATAGCCAAAGGGGATTTCCGACATCACCCGGCAGACATCACGCTGCAGAGCAGAGCCCGCCACCCGCAGGGGCAGATCAAACATCTGGCGGTCCCCCTGCGCATATTCACCAAGCTGCGCCACAGCCCTGTCCAACAGCCCCGAAACATCCTGCCGCGCAGACCACCCCCAGCCAAGTCCCGCAATCGCCCCGTCTTGCTCCACAAGGGTCAGATCGCCAAATTGCGTATGCACACTGCGCTTTAACATGAAAAGACCCTGCACCTCTCAGCACAGGGTCTCAATCCGAAACATGCGATTTGCGCCGTAAGGTGGGGTTGACCCCACCCTACGCCATCATCCCAATTCAGCCACGGCCGCATCACAGCGCCCGCACACAGCCGCATGACCATGCGTGCCAACATCCGGCAGCACTTTCCAGCAGCGCGCGCATTTCTCGCCTTCCGCTTTTGCAAAGACGACGGCAACGCCATCGACCTCAGGCATGCGGAATGCATCTTCGGGGGCGGCATCACCAGACACGGTGATATCCGACGTAATGGTCACATCCTCAAAGGATACGCTCTCAAGCGCCGCACGCTGTGCAGGGTCTGCGACATAGATGGTCGGAGCCGCCTCCAGCGACGCGCCAATCACCTTCTCAACCCGCTGCACCTCCAACGCCGAAGTCACGACACGGCGCGCCGCACGAACCTTGGCCCATTTCGCCGCCAGTTCCGCATCAAGCCAGGCGGCTGGCGTCTGGGGCATATCCGTCAGATGCACGGAACTGTCGTCCCCCGGGAACCGCTCCAACCAGACCTCTTCCATGGTGAATACCAAAACCGGGGCCAGCCAGGTCGTCAAACGGTGAAACAGGATATCCAGAACAGACCGCGCCGCCCGACGCCGCTGCGTATCGCCATCACAATAAAGCGCATCTTTGCGAATATCGAAATAGAACGCGCTCAGATCGACCGTGGCAAAGGTAAAGACAGCCTGGAACACCCCCTGAAAGTCGAACTTGGCATAGCCCTCGCGCACCACCTGGTCCAATTCTGCCACACGGTGCAGCACCCAACGCTCCAGCTCGGGCATATCCGCCGGTTCAACCCGATCCGCCTGCGTGAAATCACTCAGCGCGCCCAGCATATAACGCATCGTATTGCGCAAGCGGCGATAACTGTCCGCAACCCCCTTGAGGATCTCATCCCCGATGCGCTGATCGGCGGTATAATCCGCCTGCGCCACCCACAGCCGCAGGATATCCGCGCCATATTGCTGGATGATCTTTTCCGGCACGATGGTATTGCCGATGGATTTTGACATCTTCATGCCCTTGGCATCCAGTGTGAAACCATGGGTCACCACATTGCGGTAGGGCGCGCGCCCATAGGTGCCGCAGGACTGCAACAGCGACGAATGGAACCAACCGCGGTGCTGGTCGGTGCCTTCCATGTAAACATCCGCAATACCGTCTTCGGTGCCATCCGGACGGTCTCGCAGCGTAAAGGCATGGGTCGATCCGGAATCGAACCACACATCCAGAATATCCATGACCTGATCATAGTCATCCGGATTCACGATCCCGCCCAGGAAACGTTCCTTGGCACCGTCCTCATACCAGGCATCGGCACCTTCAACCTCAAAGGCCTCGACGATCCGCTGATTGACCTGCGGGTTGCGCAGCAAGAAGTCCGCATCGGTCGGCAAAAGCCCCTTGCGCGTGAAACAGGTCAGCGGCACGCCCCAGGCCCGCTGACGTGACAACACCCAATCGGGCCGCGCCTCCATCATCGCATACAACCGGTTACGCCCCGATTTCGGGGTCCAGTTCACATTGTCGATCTCGGTCAATGCGCGCTCTCGGATGGTCTTGCCATGCTGATCCTGCCCATCACCCACAACCTTGT
>Ga0213868_10006411_pt1 | contig 10404 bp, 7 predicted proteins | sample PICome_9_FD_160087 | JGI IMG/M metagenome (GOLD analysis project Ga0213868, IMG submission 160087) | Coastal seawater microbial communities near Pivers Island, North Carolina, United States - PICO127 | ecosystem: Environmental > Aquatic > Marine > Coastal | place: USA: North Carolina | collected...
GATCCGACGCTGGTTTTGCAGGCCGCCGTCGCAGCAGCGCGCAATGACTGCCGTATCGGTCGGCCGACACTTGATCGCCTTCACGAAGAGCTTGCTCCGTGGACGGGAACGTGGCCGGTCGGAGCGAAGGACAAACTCGTTGCGCTGCTCCTCGAAGGCCAGCGGTCGATTCGCGTGCTCGAAGCGCTCGACCAGCGTGAGTTGTTTACTCGGCTACTCCCTGAATGGGAGCCGAACCGTTCTAGGCCGCAGCGAAATGCGTATCACCGATTCACCGTTGATCGTCACCTGTGGGAGGCTGCGGCAAACGCCGCTGAGCTTGTCGACCGAGTGTCTCGCCCCGACCTCTTAGTTTTGGGAGCGCTGTTCCACGACCTGGGGAAGGGATATCCGGGTGACCACACGACTGTCGGTATGGATCTGGTTCGTCAGATTGGCCCCAAGCTTGGGCTTGGAGCGGCCGACGTTGACACGCTCGTCGCAATGGTCGAGCATCATCTACTTCTTCCAGACGTTGCTTCGCGCCGTGACCTAACCGATGAGGCGACGATCAGCCAAGTTGCCGACGCTCTTGGAAGCGTTGAGCGACTCGATCTGCTGCACGCCCTTACGGAGGCTGACTCACTTGCCACTGGGCCCTCGGCATGGGGGTCCTGGAAGGAAGAACTCGTCAATGAACTCGCAGCACGCGTGCGCCACGTCCTCGGTGGCGGCGACGTTGCGGAGGCGACGTGGCGTCTGTTTCCTGACGCTGAGACCCTGCTCCTGATGGCTGCTGCTGAGGTTGCGGTTGGCCGGCGTGAAGACTTAATCACCGTGGTCAGCCCAGACTCTGCAGGTGTCTTTAGTCAAGTTGCCGGGGTGCTCTCATTGCATGGGCTTGACGTACTCACAGCTAGCGCGCATTCTGACGAGCAAGGCATGGCGGCGTCGCAGTTCCGCATAGTGCTGCCCGAGACGGGCATGAACTGGCGGTCGCTCAAGACTGATCTGTCACGAGCATTGACCCACCAGCTGGCGATTGAGGCGCGTTTAGTCGAGCGAGCCAAGACTTACAGACGTCGCCGACGCACGCAGGCTGAGCAGCCCGGACCACCGATGGTCGTATTCCACGATGATGCATCGAGCAATGCGACGGTGATCGAGATCCGAGCCGTGACCAAGATTGGTATTCTGCATCGAATCACTAAGGCAATCGGTGAGCTTGGCCTCGACATCCGCCACGCGAGCGTCCAGACCATTGGCATGGAGGTGGTCGACACGTTTTATGTACGGACATCGGCTGGCGATCTGGTGACGGACAAGTTTCACCGCAAGGAGATTCAGCGTGCGCTCCTACACGCAGTGGCCTGACTTGGTGGTACTGCTCGGCGGATGACTCCTCGGTCGAATCCATGTCGTAGCGTTCTCGCTTGTGAGCACCGCTGACGAAGATTCGACGCCCAACTTGGCGAACGACCTGGCGCGATGGAGCGAGGCGCTGGCCGGCATCGCTCGGACCGGGCTGGGGTTCACAGAGAACCTTTACGAGCGGGAGCGATTTGAGGAGGTCCTACATGTGGCAGGCGATATCAAAGCGGCGTCGAGAGGCGAACAGCGCAGCGAGAAGGTTCGAGAACAGTTCGTAGCTGAATGGGTCGAATCGATTGGGGAGGGAGTGCCTGGCTACGTCACTCCGAAGGTTGCGATCGGTGCGATTGTAGGAAACGATGCCGATGAGATTCTCTTAGTCCAGCGGAAGGACTCAGGGATTTGGCTATACCCCACTGGCTGGGCAGACGTCGGCTATTCGCCAGCGGAAGTAGCGGTCAAGGAAGTGCATGAGGAAACGGGTATCGAGTGCGAGCCGACACGGCTCCTCGGTGTGGTTGATGGCCAGCGCATGGGCTTCAGTCGCTTCGGCATGTACATGTTGCTCTTCCACTGCCGAGCAACCGGCGGTGCGCTCAAACCGCACCCGCTTGAGACCGCTGATGTCGGCTGGTTCCCTAATGGAGGTCTTCCGGAGGCCACGGCTGGAGCCGGATGGTGGTCGTCTATGGCTTTTGATGCAATCGGCGGTGTGCAGGCACCCGCAACGTTCGATGACGTGCGCAGTCCGATTTGGCGGCAGGCCGACTGATCCCGCTGGCCCAACAGCTATTCCTGCTCGCGCAGGAATTGCTCGACTTCGTTCATCAATTCCTCAGGGTCAACCGGCTCAGCCGAATCCATCGATCCGTCGTCAACATCATCGACGATTTCTTCGAGCCGTGACAGGTACTCGGCCATGTCGTCGTCATCACCGATCAGCGCTGCAACGTGTGCGTCATAGTCTGCTGCGCCGGCGGCGAGGGTTTGCAGCGGTGCTGGTGTTCCGATCATCGTGCACACACGCTCAATGAGAGCCATGGCTGCCTTGGGCGAGGGAACTTGGGATGCATAACCAGGAACGGCAGCCCACAGTGATGCAGTGGCCAGGCCTGCTCGGTGCAGTGCATCATGAAGGACGCCAACGATGCCGGTTGGGCCTTCGTACTGAGACCGCTGAAGTTCGAAACGTTCGATAAGCGTTTCTTCAGTCGCGGTGCCGATGAGCTGCACTGGTCGCGAATGTGGGACGTCGGCGAGCAGCGCACCAAGTGAGACCGCCATAGCTACCCCGAAACGATCACAGATGCCCACGATTTGGTCTGAGAATGCCCGCCACCGCAACGCTGGTTCGGGCCCGAGAACCAAAATGACATCCGTGCCCGGAAGCGAAACCGACCACACGCCGACTGTTGGCCAAACGATGTTGCGTTGACGATTGTCATCAAGTTTGATCTGTGGTCGGACTGTGGCGAAATCGGTGAACGGCTCAGGATCAATTTCGGCGAGGGCGTTGGCGCCCCATGCCTCGATCATCGTGCGCAACGCGACTGACGATGCGTCACCTGCGTCATTCCAACCGGTGAACCCGGCGATCAGCACAGGGTGCGTCAACGTCGGTTCGGACAGCCATCGAACTTGTTCGGTCCCCACGAGAACACGCTACCGTCGAGTAGCAGTGAGTGAACCGAGTCAATCTCCATCTGTTCGGGGCCCTTCAGCTGTGCGTGCTGTGCCGAAAAGTGACGTATCTGTGACTGTGGTAGACGCTGTTGACGAGGAGTTGGTTTCTGCGTTTGCGTATCTCATTCCGCAGCTCTCGCAATCATCCCCGCCACCTGATTCCGACCAACTCCGAATGCTGGTCAGTGGCGCCGATACCGTGCTGTTCGTTGCTCGCGTGGATGGGGCCATTGTCGGAAGTTTGACGCTTGCGCTTTATCGGATCCCGACGGGTCTGAAGGCTTGGATCGAAGACGTCGTGGTCGATCATGCTGCTCGCAGTCATGGTGTCGGGCGACTCCTCAACGAAGCTGCGCTTGCTGAGGCGAAGTCGAGAGGCGCCAAGGACGTCAGTCTCACCAGCCGTCCGTCGCGAGAAGCAGCAAACCGCTTGTATAAACGCATTGGTTTCGAAGAACGTGAGACCAACGTGTATCGCTACAAACTTTGACGACCTCTCAGAGCTGAGCGCGACCGAGGTCCTCGGCAGCTTGACGAACTTGCCAGTCGCGATCCTTGAGGGCGCGATCGATGGCTGCATCGACGTGGTCGCCCTCGAAGGGTGCGAGCGCCAGAACGGCGCGACGGCGGACAGCTGGCTTGTCGGAGGTTGCGGCGATGATTACGTCAACTGCTGCCGGGTCGCCGATCGCGCCCAGAGCAGCGACGGCGGCCTCACGAACGAGCGGTTCAGCGGCTTCGGTTGAAAGCTCGATTAGCCGACGGACTATCTCAGGCCGGTTTGACTCGTGCTCGCCGCAGGCCCATGCGGCAGTCTCCACCACGTTTGGCTCCGTGTCTGACAGCGTGGAAACGAGATCGACTGCGGGGTGCGCCGCTGCGATCTCTGCGGCGCGGCGGCGGACCCGAACGTCGTCGTCATTGAGCGCTGTAGTTATTTGTTCGTCGCTTAATTTGCCGAGCCGCTCGAGCGCGCCGAGAGCAGTTGCCCGAACAGCAGCGTCGCCAGCTAGGCCGGCCGCAGCAGTGACCATGTCGCCAGTGTGACCAGCGATCGCGACGGCTCGCCGATTGGGAATAGTCACTGCTTGAGTAAGTCGGTCAGCGTGATCACTGCGTACGAAACACCGAACGCAATGACAATGGCGAGCACGGCGCCGAGGACGAGTGCAATGCCGGAACTCGCGACGATTGCCCAGGCGCGGCGGAGTACGTTGGGTCTCCGGTACAACGGCACAGTGGTCTCAGCAACCCCGATTGGTTCCCATTTTCTGCGAACAACCGACTCCCTGCGTGGTGTTTGGGGTTTCGCTCTGGCAGTCTTGCGCCACCCAGCAGCAATCAACGCTGCGATAGAGAGTACGACCATCCAACCGGCCTGAGTGGTGAGATCAGTGACTGACACGACAAACAACACCGTACTCAACACTCCGCAAACCGACACGCCACCGGGTACTGCAGGCGCCATCGTGTCTGGCTCGCGCTGGGCGTGGATCCCAGCCGTTCTAGGACTAGTTGTCCTGCTCGGCATTTGTGCCTCAGCGCTCATTCCGGCGACGGTTGTTGCTGAGAAAGAAAATCGCCGAACGACGGAAGTTGAAGAAGCACCGTATGCCCAGGTCCCGGCATCGGCTGAGTCGGTGAACGATCGTGTTTTGTTCGGCAGTGACCTGCCTGACGATGTCCCACGGTTTACGCCTAAAGGAGACTTTTTTTTCGTCACGGTCAGTGCACCTGAGCAGTCCCTCCTCAGCTGGTTCGCAGGACGTGGGGACCCGGCGATCGACTTACTCACCGAGGAGGACAAGTACGGCGTACGCACCGCGTCGCAGCGGCGTGCTGCAGCGCTGCAGCAGATGCGCACCGCTGCGCAAGAAGCGCAGTTCGTGGCGCTGTCAACGGCTGGCTACGAGCCAGAGATCAGCCTCGGTGAAGTCGTGGTTCAGGAGGTGCTGTGTCGAACGTTGGGCGACGATGGTCTCTGCAAGGAGTTCTTCCCGTCGGATGCTGCCATCGACCCGTCTGACACGATTCTCGAGGCAGACGGTGTCGTGCTCAATTCGGTTGAAGACCTTTCCGATGTACTAGACGGCAAAGTACCGGGTGACGTGGTGGAGCTAAAGATCCGCCGACCTGACGAAGGCATCCTCGATGTGACGGTCGAGCTCGCAGCATCGCCGGACGATCCGGACCGCACCATCGTTGGGTTCCGTCCGTTCGATACTCGAGTGGTCACGTTGCCGTTTGAGGTCAGTATCGACACTGGGCGAATCGGTGGGCCATCGGCTGGACTGGCATTCACTCTTGCACTGATCGATGAGCTCACGCCTGGTGAACTGACGGGTGGCGTAAACATCGCCGCTACGGGCACTATTTCGCTTGACGGATCGATCGGTCCCATCGGCGGTCTGTCTCAGAAGGCGAATGCTGTGCTACAACACGGCGTCGAGGTATTCCTGGTCCCGGCGTCTCAGCAAGAGCTGGCCGAGGGGCAGGACGAGCTCCGCCAGAAGCTTGACGATGCGGGCCATGGCCGTGTTGAAATCGTCCCGGTCGCGAGCCTAGAGGAGGCGCTCGCAGCGCTCGAAGCCCTCGGCGGCGATCCGCTTGTGCCGATTGGGGCGATCGACGCAAATTGAGCAACTGACCGTTGACCCGGGAGAGCTTCGGGTCATTGCCACCATCTCAGTTGCCGGGGCGCGTACCGTTGGGGAATGGCAATGTCGTTCTCCCGTCCTGACCCGTCGTCGCCTACGTCGATCGCCGACGCTTCTTTCAACACGAGCCGTCGCGGTTATGACCAGGCCGAAGTCCGCGACTTCCTTCGGATGGTGGCTGCTGAGTTCGGCCGTCTGAGCGAACGCGAGCGCTTCCTGGAACGCGAATTGCATGCAGCACAGGCTGAAGCCGGCGGCGGCAGCGTTGATGAGGTGACGATGACGCAGATGCTTGGTGAGGAAGCAGTTCGGGTATTGACGACTGCTCGTGAGAGCGCTAACGAAATCCGCGACAAAGCTGAACAGGCTGCCTCGCAGCTTCTCCACGAGGCAAGCGACGAAGCTTCGCGGGTGCGTGAGGAAGCTGACATTGAAGCGTCGCGCCGCCGGGCAGACGCAGGCGCTGATGCTGAGTCAGAGTTGTCGATGGCCAAGCAGCAAGGTCGTGAAATGGTCAACGAGGCGCGTGCGTATCGTGAGCGAGTGCTTAGTGAGCTTGCTCGCCGGCGCGAACTTGCACGCGAGCAGATCGAGCAGCTCATCCACGGGCGCGATCGCTTGACGCAGGCGTTTGAGCGTGCCCGTCTCGTTGCTGTTGACGTTGTTGCCGAGATGCAGCCGCTGGGCGAGCCCGACGAGTACGTCAATCTCACGCCAACCACAGGCCCGCTCCCGGTGATGATCGCCAACTCGACGCGCCCCGATGGCGCTGAGATAGACAATTCCGGTACCGACGCCGTCGAGAGTCGGACAGTGGAACCTCTTGACACAGCCGACGAGCCGACTGTTGATGCCACCACAAGGCTGCGGATCATCGAGATCAACGACGATGACCGCGTCGATGCCGTCAGCTCCAGTGCGGAAGTAGCAGCTACCGACGACGTTGAGGCTGAAGGCGGTAATTCAGCCGAAGTCGAAGCCGAAACAGAGACGATCGAAGCCGAAGCCGAAGCCGAAGCCGAAGCCGAAGCCGAAGCCGATGTCGATGTCGATGTCGATGCCGACGATGTGGTCGTTGATCTCTTTGCTCGACTCCGCGCCGACACGACAGATACGCAAGATGCTGATGCTGATTTCGACAGAGCGGTCTTGCCAGTTGATGTGGCGGGCGATTTGCCCGATGATCAGACGGCTGTCGCAGGGTTGATTGCGGCAGACACCGCCATCGAAGATGCTGCCGAGATTGAGCCGACGGCGTTTGAGCAGCGCGACGAGGTGATCACCCCTCTGATCGTGTCGAGCGCGAAGAAGCTCAAGCGAGCACTCGCTGACGAGCAGAATGATGTCCTTGATGAGCTTCGCCGCAGCGATGCCGTCCACACGATTGATGCGCTGCTGCCGGAATTGGGCGCGCATGGCGCTCACTACACAGGTGCGATTTCGGAGGATCTACTCGAGGCAGTTCATCGAGGTAGCGCCACGTCCCGCACAGTCAACCGCAAGATCCGTAAGGCGTTGGCGACCGAAGCCGTTCATATCGCTAACGAGGCCCTAGTCCAGTGGCTCGTGATGCCGCTGCGCGACCGCTTGGCTCGGTGCATCAACGAAGCCGAGGGTGACAACGCTGTTGTTACAAAGAAAGTGCGGGCGGTGTACCGCGAATGGAAGACCCAGTACATCGACGAAACGCTCGACGATGTGTTGCGATGTGCCCACGGCCGGGGCGTCCTGGCCGGATTCGACCCGGGTACGCCGATTGTCTGGGAAGTGGATACACGGTTCGCTGCGTGCCCCGATTGCGATGACAATGCGCTGGAAGGAGCCATCGCGGTGGGCGAAGAGTTCCCGACAGGTGACTTATTTGCCCCAGCGCATCCGGGCTGCCGCTGCCTGTTGGTCCCCGCGGACCGGTAATCTCAGCGCCAATGCGGCCCTCACAAGACCTTCCGGTCGATCGCCCACGGAGCCGCATCAGCGGCCGCGGCATCCTCATCGCTCTCGGCGGACTGTTCATGTTCGTTCTTATCTTCGGACGCGCCATGGCACGGTTCTATGTCGACTATCTCTGGCATGATGCGCTTGACCGCGGTGATGTTTTTTGGGGAGTGATCGGCGCCAAGTTCACGTTGTTCGCACTCTTCTTTGTCGCTTTCCTTTCTCTGGCTTTCGCCAACTTGTTCATCGCTGATCGGACTGCGCCGACGTCCTTCCCAGCCAACGTCCACCCATATGTGGAGCGCTTTCACGAGGTATTTGGCCAGAGGCTGCGACTCGTGCGCTACGCATCAGCGCTTGTTATGGCAATCGTGGTTGCGCTTCCCGCAGTGGCGCAGTGGCAATCATGGCTGCTCTTTCGGAATTCAAGATCGTTCGATATCGCAGACCCTCAATTCGGCGCTGATGTTGGGTTCTACGTCTTCCAACTGCCATTTCTGACGTTTCTGCTCGACTGGTTGTTCGTTGCCGTCATCCTCGTGTTGCTCTTCACCGCCGCTGCACACATTCTCAACGGTGGAGTCGTGTTTGTGTCGCCCGTGCCAGCAGTTCGTCATGCCACCAAGGCACACATTGCGGTCTTGCTTGCCGTGCTTGCTGTGCTTAAGGCAGGCGATTACTGGCTAGATCGCTACGAGTTGACCAACAGCACCAGGGGCATCGTCGATGGAGCCACGTATTCAGTGGTCAACGCGCAGATCCCGGCCATCATGCTGCTCATCCTTATAGCGCTGCTCACCGCCGGGTTATATCTGTCAGTTATTAAGACCGACTCGTGGCGCCTGCCGCTGCTCGCATCGGCACTGTGGCTTATCGTCTCCATCGTCGGTGGGGTGATTTACCCGGCCGTGGTTCAATCCCTCATCGTCAACCCAAACCAAGAGTCGCGGGAGCAGGTTTACATCGAACGCAACGTCGAAGCCACACGAGCGGCGCTGGGTTTAACGGACGTGGAGATTCGTGAGGTGCAGTTCGGCACCCTCACCGCAGGTGAGGTTGAAGCAGATCTCGAACCACTCGGAAACGTCCGCTTGCTGAATCCGACTGAGATGGAAACTCGATTCCTTGTCGACCGTGGCGAAGTCGCAGGCCTCAGCATCGACGACCTTGATGTCGACCGGTACGTCCTCGACGGAGAAACCGAGCAAGTGCTCGTAGCGGCGCGAGAACTCGACCTTGCTGGAATCAGCAACATTGGTTGGCAGGGCAGGCACCTAATCAATACTCGCGGGTGTGGGCTTGTTGCAGCGCCAACGAGCAAGGTGCAGGCTAATCAGCGCCCGGACTACCAAACGATCGAACTGGACCGCCCTGAGCTGTACTTCAGCCCCGAACTCAGCGGCTACGGCATTGCCAACACCGGCTCGACAGAACGTGAGTGTGACGAGCCCCACATTTACGAAGGCGACCAGGGGGTGCGAATGAACTCCTTCGCCCGTCGCGGAGCATTTGCCTTAGCGTTCCTTGATTACAACATCATTGGCTCCGGAGCAATCGAGAACGACTCGCAAATGCTCTGGGTTCGTGGTGTTAACGATCGCCTCAACAAGCTCGCACCCTTTCTGTCCTACGACGCAGACCCATACCCGGTCGGAGTGGATGGCAAAGCCGTTTGGGTAGTCGACGGGTACACGACCACGAGTCGTTATCCGTACGGCCAGTCGGTCGGCGAAGTGCAACGTTCGTCCCAGTCCGGGCTGTCTAATAGCGACAACTATGTCCGCAACAGTGTCAAGGCCGTGGTCGACGCATATACGGGTCAGGTCACTTTCTACGTCGTTGACGACGAAGATCCTATTCTCCAAGCCTGGCGGAGTGCGTTCCCTGATCTGTTCACGCCGTTCAGCGAGATGCCCGACGAATTGGCCGATCACCTGCGCTATCCCGAAGATCTTTTCCGTATCCAGACTGACGTCTATTCGAAGTACCGAATCGATCCGGCGCTGTTCTTCCAGCGTGACGGCAACGCGTGGTCGGTCGCTCAGGCGCCAGGGTCTTCGCCGACTTCCAACACCGGTAACAGGGTGAACTCCACGAGTGCTGCGTCGGCACCCTCGGCGGCGACGTCAACGTTCGCGACGGAGTCTGACGCAGCCCGATTCGTTCCCTACTACACGATGTTCGATACCAGCCTGCCGGGTGAACCGCAGAGCGAAGAGTTCGTAATTTTGCGCCCGTTCGTACCATTCTCGACTGGGGACACGCGAACGCAGCTGCAGGCCTACATGACTGCGTCGAGCGATCCTGATAACTACGGCATGCTTACGAGCTACGAGGTTCAGGAACGTAACGGCCAGTTGCCTGACGGACCCCTACGCGTGGCTGGCAATGCCGAGTCACAATCCGAAATCTCCGAGCGAATCTCGCTTGATAACCAGGATGCTGGCGGCTCGAAGGTGCGCTTCGGTGACCTCCAGCTCGTTCCTGTCGGCGACGGTCTGATCTACGTACGGCCGTACTATGTCGCAGTGCCCCAGGAAACTGGGACGGTCAACTCTGTGACTGAGTTCCGTTTCGTGATCGTTTCATATAACGACAACTCGGTTCTGACGGAAACCATCAGCGAGGGCCTCGCCCGGTTGTTCCCTGGATTCGAAGGCGATGTTGGTGACAGCATCGGCTCACTGGTCGAGCCGACGCCGGATGACCCTGAATCGCCGGCCGATGACGATGCCCCAGTTGTGCCGACTGACGCAGCCGAGCTGCTACAGATCGCAGA
>Ga0213868_10006414_pt1 | contig 10399 bp, 8 predicted proteins | sample PICome_9_FD_160087 | JGI IMG/M metagenome (GOLD analysis project Ga0213868, IMG submission 160087) | Coastal seawater microbial communities near Pivers Island, North Carolina, United States - PICO127 | ecosystem: Environmental > Aquatic > Marine > Coastal | place: USA: North Carolina | collected...
ATCGGTGCGCTGGTAATGCTTGAAGATACCGTGCCAAGCATACCCGGACAGGTGGGTGTCAGAGCACTAGCGTCGCTGTTACAGCGCTATCGTTAGCGGGCTGGTGCTAAAGCGGTAACGGTGCCGATCACGATTTGGCCTGTTCTTGCAGCATCTCCAAAAATGCCAGTGCGGCATTCGACAGGCTGCGCTTGGTGTGGTGAATAAAGCCCAACTCTCTTTCGATGCGGATTTGTTCGAATGGCATCACGTGCAGGCCCCTGACCAATGTCTCTGGCAATACACTCCAGCCTAATCCGACTTCTACCATCGTGCTGATGGTCTCCAGGTAGTTGGTGGACATGGGTGTTTTGAGGGGGATCTCTTGTTCTTGAAACAGTTTCTGAATGATTTGTCCGGTGTAGGTGTTCATGCCGGGCAAGATAATTGGGTAATCCGCGAGGTCTTGCAGCGCGGGCTGTTGGAGCTGTGCCAGCGGGTGATCCGGAGCACAGATAAAGCGCAGTGGGTCGTTCCAGATGACTTGACTATTGATATTGTGATGGGTTTGAAGCGCAAGGGTGATGACCGCCACTTCCGAGTCACCATGCAACACTTTGTCATAGGCTTTTTCTGAGTCGGTGAACTCGATATCCAGGCTGACATTTGGGTATTTCTGGGCAAACTGCTTGAGCACCGGTGGCAGACGATGTAGGCCGAGATGGTGACTGATCGCCAATCGCAGTGTGCCGCTGGCTTCCCCGGACAAATCATTGATTGCCTGCAGAGCGTTTTCATATTCCTGCAGGATACGCCGGGCTCTGGGCAGCAGCGCCTGGCCGGCTTCGGTCAGCGACACCTGTCTGGCGATACGATCAAATAAGCGTTTGCCTATCTGCTGCTCGAGCAGCGCGATGCGTTTGCTGATGGCGGACTGGGTTAAATAGAGATGCTCGGCGGCATCCGAAAACGAACCCAGTTCGGCCACGGTGATAAAGGCTTTTAAATTGTGGTTATCCATCGCGTTTTTTTACCTTTAGGATTCCTGTCTGGAATGCATGATATGCGTAATATGAATTTATTTCATGATAATGCGACGCTAAACTGATCTCAACCATTAAATTTATGCCTGGGAGACTGTGATGGCTGGAAAAACACTTTATGACAAGCTGTGGGATAGCCACCTTGTTAAGCACAACAGCGATGGTTCGTCGCTTATCTATATCGATCGTCATGTTATCCATGAGGTGACTTCGCCGCAGGCCTTTGAGGGGCTCCGCTTGGCCAACCGGGCGCCATGGCGCCTGGACACCAATATCGCCACACCTGACCACAATATTTCGACTGACAAGGCCGAGCGCGACGCCGGTGTCGCGGGCATGGTCGATGAGGTGTCGCGGATTCAGGTGCAAACGCTGGACGATAACTGTGATCTGTATGGCATCAAGGAATTCAAGATCAACGAGATGGGACAGGGTATTGTGCATGTGATGGGCCCCGAGCTTGGCGCAACGATGCCGGGTATGACGGTAGTCTGTGGTGATTCGCACACTGCGACCCATGGTGCCTTGGCCTGTCTGGCGCATGGCATTGGCACCTCTGAGGTTGAGCATGTACTGGCCACTCAGTGTCTGGTTGCCAAGAAAATGAAGAATATGCGCGTCACGGTAAATGGCACGCTGGGTGCTGGTGTGACCCCAAAAGATGTGGTGCTGGCGATTATTGGCGTGATTGGTACCGCGGGTGGCAATGGTCACGCCATTGAGTTCGCCGGATCTGTGTTCCGTGGTATGTCGATTGAAGGCCGCATGACAGTTTGCAATATGGCGATTGAAGCCGGTGCCCGGGTTGGCATGGTGGCGGTGGATCAAAAGACCATCGATTACTGTGAAGGCCGTCAGTTTGTACCCAAAGGCGAGTTGTGGAATCAGGCGGTTGAATATTGGCATACGCTGCATTCGGATGCAGATGCACAGTTTGATACTGAGGTAGCGTTGCAGGCCGAGGACATTGCGCCGCAGGTGACCTGGGGCACATCTCCGGAGATGGTGGCGCCGGTGACGGCATTGGTGCCGACGCTTGAGCAACAGTCTAGTGAAGAGAAGCGCAAAGGCTTGGCCCGGGCATTGGAGTACATGGGGCTTGAGGGTGGTCAGGCGATTGAGTCGATTGCGATTGACCGGGTATTTATCGGTTCGTGCACTAATTCTCGGATCGAAGATATGCGTGCCGCGGCAGAAGTGGCCAAAGGCCGAAAAGTTGCTGCTTCTGTGAAGCAGGTTTTAATTGTACCGGGTTCACAGATGGTGAAGGCTCAGGCTGAAGCCGAGGGGCTGGACAAGATTTTTATTGAGGCGGGGATGGATTGGCGTGAACCGGGTTGCTCGATGTGTCTGGCGATGAACGCAGACAAATTGGGTGCTGGCGAGCACTGCGCCTCGACCTCCAACCGTAACTTTGAGGGGCGTCAGGGCACTGGCGGGCGCACGCATTTAATGAGCCCAGCGATGGCTGCGGCGGCCGCAGTGGCAGGGCATATTGTCGATGTCCGTTCATTTGTGGGAGGTGATCAATAATGAAAGCATTTACTCAACACCGTGGATTAGTCGGGCCGATGGATCGCGCCAATGTCGACACCGATATGATTATCCCCAAGCAGTTTTTAAAGTCGATCAAGCGCAGTGGCTTTGGCCCCAATCTGTTTGATGAACTGCGTTATCTGGATGAAGGGCAGCCCGGCGCCGATTGCAGTAACCGCCCGCTGAACCCTGACTTTCCGCTGAACTTTCCGCGCTACACAGGTGCATCGATTTTGCTGGCTCGCAAGAACTTTGGCTGTGGCTCAAGCCGTGAACACGCGCCCTGGGCGATTGAGGACTATGGCTTTAACGCGATTATTGCCCCCAGTTATGCCGATATCTTTTATAACAACTGTTTTAAAAACGGGTTGCTGCCGGTGATTCTCAGCGAAGAGCAGGTAGATATTCTGTTTGACGAGATGGATGCGCAAGAGGGCTATCAGCTATCTATCGATCTGCCTGCGCAGACTGTGACGACGGACTCGGGACATGTGTTTGCCTTTGAGCTGGATGAGTTCCGCAAGGATTGTCTGTTGCAGGGGCTTGATGAGATTGGTTTGACCATGCAGCATGCGGATGAAATTAAGGCCTATGAAGCGGCCCGTGAAGCGCAGCATCCATGGGTATTTGGAGCAATTAAATGAGCAAGAAAGTATTGGTATTGCCGGGCGACAATATTGGCCCGGAGATCGTTACTGAAGCGGTTAAAGTGCTGGAAAAGGTCAACCAGCAGTACAGTCTAGGCATTGAGCTGGATTATGCCCATTTGGGCGGTGCGGCACTGGATGCGGTGGGTGAGCCCTGTCCGCAGGAGACCTTGGACAAGGCGCGCGGCTCCGACGCGATCTTGCTGGGCGCGGTTGGCGGCCCGCAATGGGATAATGTCGAACGCCATCTGCGCCCAGAAAAGGGCCTGCTCACCATCCGCTCGGAGTTAGAGCTGTTTGGCAACCTGCGCCCGGCGATTATGTATCCGCAGTTGGCGCATGCCTCGTCACTCAAACCGGAGTTTGTTTCGGGTCTGGATATCTTGATTGTGCGCGAGCTCGTTGGTGGTATTTATTTTGGTGAGCCACGGGGCATTCGGACCCTCGAAAATGGTGAGCGCGAGGGTTATAACACCTATAAATACAGCGAGTCAGAGATTCGTCGAATCGGCAAGATGGCTTTTGAAGCAGCGATGGTGCGCGGCAAGCGCCTGTGTTCGGTGGACAAGTCAAATGTGCTAGAGGCGACCATTTTATGGCGCGAAGTAATCACCGAAATGGGCAAGGATTACCCCGAAGTCGAGCTCAGCCATATGTATGTGGATAATGCCGCGATGCAGCTTGTGATGAGGCCTAAGCAGTTTGATGTGGTGGTAACCGGAAATATGTTTGGCGACATATTGTCTGATACAGCGGCGATGTTGACCGGTTCGATCGGCATGTTGCCCTCGGCGTCGCTGGATAAGAACGGTGGCGGGATGTATGAACCCTGTCATGGCTCTGCGCCGGATATTGCCGGGCAGGACGTGGCCAACCCGTTGGCCACCATTTTGTCGGTGGCGATGATGCTACGTTATTCGCTTGATGCAGTTGACGCCGCCGATGCGATTGAGAAAGCAGTGAGTGATGTGCTGGATCAGGGGTTGCGAACCGGCGATATTTATACCGAGGGCATGACCCGAGTGGGTACCTGCGCGATGGGTGATGCGGTGGTCGCGGCGCTTTAGGTAGCCGATGAATAGTGAATAATTTCCATTAAACAAAGAGTTTCAAACATGAAAAAGACAGGATTTATTGGATGGCGTGGCATGGTTGGATCTGTGCTAATGGACAGAATGCGTGAAGAGAATGACTTCGCCCATGTCGAGCCAATCTTCTTTACCACCTCACAGGCAGGGCAGGCTGGTCCAGATGTGGGCGTAGAGACTCCACTGCTGAAGAGTGCATTTGATATTGAAGCGCTGCAGCAAATGGACATTATTGTCACCTGTCAGGGCGGCGATTACACCAAGCAAGTCTATCCGCAGTTGCGCAATGCGGGCTGGGATGGCTATTGGATTGATGCGGCATCGGCGCTGCGCATGCAGGATAGCTCGATTATTGTGCTCGATCCGGTAAATATGAGCGTGGTTAAAGACGGCCTAGCAAATGGCGTGAAGGACTTTATCGGCGGCAACTGCACCGTAAGCCTGATGCTGATGTCTCTGGGCGGGCTGTTTAATGCCAATTTGGTCGAGTGGGCCAGTTCGATGACCTACCAGGCCGCTTCCGGTGCAGGTGCCCAGAATATGCGTGAGCTGATCAGTCAGATGGGCGTAATTCAGGGATCGGTTGCTGAGTCGTTGACAAATCCATCGTCGGCCATTCTGGACATTGATCGCCAGGTCACTCAAACCCTGCGCAGCGATAGCTTTCCGGTGGATAATTGGGGGTATCCACTGGCCGGCAGTTTGCTACCGTATATTGATTCGCAGCTGGACAATGGTCAGAGCCGTGAAGAGTGGAAGAATCAGGCTGAGACCAACAAGATTCTCGGTCGCGAGAGCAATCCAATTCCTCTCGACGGCCTCTGTGTGCGAATTGGTGCGATGCGCTGTCACAGTCAGGCGTTGACGATCAAGTTGACCCAGGACGTGCCGCTTGACGAAATTGAAGCCATGCTCGCCGAGAGCAATCCATGGGCTAAAGTGATCCCTAATGACAAAGCGTCTTCGGTGGCGCATTTGACGCCAGCTGCCGTAACCGGCGGTCTGGATGTGCCCGTCGGTCGTCTGCGTAAAATGAATATGGGTGGGCAGTATCTGTCGGCCTTTACTGTGGGCGACCAGTTATTGTGGGGAGCCGCGGAGCCGCTGCGCCGGATGCTCAGAATTGTGATCGAACGGTAATTGCGGCGGGGCTTTTAAGCGTCAACCGGGCGATAATGTGCTAAAACTTAAGGGTTACCGGTTTTGGCACATATTGCAGGTTGGCAGCCAAACATTTACTGTTAACCTCGATTTAAAAAAGTTTATAAAGCCTCGATAGGAATCTGTTATGACAACCCGGAAGTGGCCAGCACTTTTTACGCGTTCTGCTGTGCGTTTTGCCCTGCATTCTGAAAGACGCGCCCTGAAACCCTGTTTTTTTCTTTTCCCTTTTTTACTCGTCTCCGCGTTGACGGCGGCACCCTCGGCCGTGGCGGTTGGGCTGGGAGAAATCAGTGTTAATTCTTCGCTCAATGAACCGCTGACAGCGGATATTCAAATCCTTAATTCCACGGCGCTTGAAGATGGACAAATTCTGGTGTCATTGGCCTCGGCTGAGGCCTTTGAGCGAGCTGGGATAAGCCGGGACTTCTTTCTGTCGCAACTACAGTTTTCGGTCAGCCGCGATGGCGTAGGTCAACGGGTTATCCGAGTTGTCACTCAAGAGCCAGTTGTTGAACCCTATCTGGACTTTCTGGTTCAGCTCCAGTGGCCTGAAGGGCGTGTGATGCGCGAGTATACGGTACTGCTGGATCTGCCGATCTACAGCGACGAACAATACAGTGTGCCGGTGGTGCCAGCGATCAGTGCTTCCAGCACATCAGCTCCAGCCAGCAACGCTAATGGTGCTAATACTTTCAGCTCAAATAGATCTTCCGTGGCAACTGAGCCTGTCTCCGGTGATCAGCACCAGGTGGTTGAGGGCGATACCTTGTGGAATGTTGCCACACGCCTGCGCCCCCAAGGCACGACAATTTTGCAGGCCATGGATTCACTGTATCAACAAAACCCGCGTGCGTTTGTTGATGGCGATGCCAATCGATTGATGAAGGGCTTTGTGTTGCGTCTGCCATCCCCGGCTGAGATCAGCCAGCAGAACGGCGAAAGGGTCGCTCAGCAGATCGGTTTGTTGCCGGCATCTGACGAGCTTTTTTTCAATCCGGAGGAGACAGTTTCAGAACCGGAAGTTATTTATAGCGATGATTATGCCGAGACAGAACTGCCTGGTCGGGGCGATGGTCGACTCGATCTGGTGGCGGGAGTTGACTCTGAATCGGATTCCGGCTCGGTTTTAAGTGCTGATAGTGATATGGCTGATGAGGCCTCGGCGCCGAATGAGGGTTTACGTATTCAGGAACTGTCGGCCGATCTGGCTGTAGCCCAAGATGAAGTGAGCAAGATGGAGCGTGAAAACGCTGAATTGCGAGATCGTTTAGCGTTGCTTGAGGCTCAGGTTGCGACCATGGCGGAGCTTGTCAATCAATCGGCAGCAACCGCAAAGGTTGAAGCGTCTGAGCCGGAGCAGGGCGTTGTTGGTGCACTACTGGCTGTGCCGGGCTATATCTGGGGCGGTTTGATTGCGGTGCTCGGTCTGTTACTGGTGCTGTTGCTACGTCAATCTTCGACGCGCAGCAAGAGCGATGACCTCGACTCCCTCCCGGTCCGTGGCTACGAGACCTATGATAATGAGGATGCTGTTGCCGCCACTTCGGCAGGGCGTCTGCATGATCTGGATGATCTCGAACTCGACCCGGATGATGATCTGTTTGATGAGAGCGACAGAGATATTTTCGAGGATCTCGATGAGCCGATGAGCGAAGAGGTTTTCGATATGATGGTAGAAGCCGTCGCAGAGGCTGAGGTGTATTTGTCACTTGGAAATACCGCGCAAGCTATCGAGGTACTCGAGGAGGCTCGCGCTGAGGATGCCGCAGATGCATCATCGCGCTTAAAGCTGATGGAGATTCTGTTTCGCGAGGGCCAAAAAGACCAGTTGAGTGCGCTCTATGAAGAAATTTTAATCACCGGAGATAGCGCCGCGATTGAGATGGCCGGGATTATCGCCGGTCCTCAGGAAGAAGCAGTCAAAGCCCTCGATGACGCGGCCAATGAGCTTGACAGCCCTGAGCCAGAAGACAGCCCTGAGCCAGAAGACAGCCCTGAGCCAGAAGACAGCCCTGAGCTGGCGGAGCGCTTTGAGCTAGAAGACAGCCTTGAGCCGACCGAAAGCCTTGAGCCGACCGAAAGCCTTGAGCCAACCAAAAGCCTAGAACCAGACGAAACCGATACGCTCGATGATGATCTCGATCTTGAAACTCTGGATCTCGATGATTTTGATATCGAGCTCGACGAAGAGGAACAGGAGCATCAGCACAGTGGTGAAGGCGATATTATTGAATTGCCAGGCAGTGATGATCTCAATGAGAGCTTGGCTGAGTTGGCTGCGGAAAGCGCGCTGGAAGCAGATGAGTTTGCCGGTGTTGATGATGTCGAGACTCTGGATGGAACCGACATTAAACTCGATCTTGCTAAGACCTATATCGAGATGGGTGATCCTCAGGGAGCCCGGGAAATTCTCGAGGAGCTGATTGGCGAGGCCGATGAGGGGGGTATTGCAAAGGCTCAGGCATTGCTGGATACACTTGAATAGCAGCGTGATCAGGTACGGGTGCAGGTATCGATGGTTTAGCGTTATCAGGGTGCACTATCGGTTAACTCAAAGTGTATAATCTCATCCATGTCAGAACTAGATTGGGCTTATAGCCTGAATGCCAAGATTCCTACGGGCCAGAGCCTGCCCGCCGGAGTTAAACGTTATGCTGCCGTCGTCTCCTACGACGGCAGCGCTTTTTGTGGCTTTCAAAAACAGAAGCACAGTCCCTCAGTGCAGCAGGAGTTGGAGCGCGCGCTGAGTTCCGTGGCGAATACTGAGATTGTGGTCAGCTGCGCCGGCCGAACTGATACGGCAGTGCATGCCAGTTATCAGGTTGTCCATTTCGACACGTCGGTGTTTCGTACCGGGCGCAACTGGGTGAAGGGTGGCAACAGTCAGCTGCCAGATAGTATTGCACTGCTCTGGGCTGATGAGGTGACCGCCAGCTTTCATGCCCGTTTTAGCGCCACATCACGGACTTATCGATATGTTATCCACTCTGCTGGCGCACGGCCGGCGATCCTGTCTCAGGGAGTCAGTTGGGTGCGCTATCCGTTAAATGCGGCGGCTATGCAAGAGGCTTGTCAGTATTTGCTCGGTGAGCAGGATTTTTCGGCGTTTCGCGGTGCTGGCTGTCAGTCTTTATCCCCCAATCGCAATATCACTAGCGCCAGAGTGATTGAGGTCGGTCAGTTGCTGGTATTTGAAGTCACAGCCAATGCTTTTGTATTGCATATGGTACGCAATATTGTCGGGTCGTTACTGGAGATTGGTTTAGGTCGCCGTGATCCGAGCTGGATCGGACGCTTGATTGCCGGCCGTGATCGCACCAAGAGTGCCGCAACCGCGTCGCCAAAAGGCCTCTATCTGGTCGATGTAAGCTACCCATTGGAGCACAACATAGCCCGTTTACCCCGTGGCCCTTTATTTTTGGGTAACAGTATTTAAACTATATAAATCAGATAGTTGTTGGGTTTATTTAAAGTAATAAATTCACGTATTACAGGTGGAATTATGCCGGTTCAGGTAAAAATTTGTGGTATTACCACAGTAGAGCAGGCGCTGATGGTTCAGCAAGCTGGTGCAGATCTTCTGGGCTTGGTGCTGTACGCAAAAAGCAGTCGCCATGTGACACTACAGCAGGCTATCGAGGTGCGCCGGGCGATCGCATCGGATGTCCTTTGCGTGGTTTTGCTGGTAAACGCCGACAAAGAGTTTGTCAAGCAGGTGATCAGTGAGGTCAAGCCTGATCTGTTGCAGTTTCACGGTGATGAGACTGCTGAGTTCTGCCAACAGTTTGAGTTTCCCTATATTCGCGCACTGCGCATGCATGATGATCTCGATATCGCCGCGCAGGCAAGGGCCTACAAGTCGGCTCACAGTCTACTTTTTGATGCTTGGCATCCGCAGCAGTACGGTGGGACTGGCGAGCGCTTTGATTGGCACCGGCTGCCCCTGGAACGCAGGTTTAATCTAATTCTGGCTGGCGGTTTGACGCCTGATAACGTCGCCGAAGCGGTGACGGCAGTGGCACCTGATATGGTTGATGTTAGCGGCGGGGTTGAATCGGCCCCGGGGATTAAAGATCCAGTCAAAGTACGTGACTTTATTGTTAACGCCAAAGCGGCGGGTTGAGTAAAAAATAACCCTAGGCGGTATTTAGATCCGCCGGTGTGTCGTGTTAAACTGCGACGCACTATTATGGGGCGGTCGCTGCCTGCTTTAGTGCCGTGGTAGGGATTGTTCCAAGCACGTCTTTAATAACCACAGTTTTGTTGATTTTTGCAAAGGGAAATAGATGAACTGGCTCAATCGTATTCGACCCAAAGGACCGACCGGCGCAGCCAGTGATCGGGCTAATTCTGTTCCCGAGGGTCTATGGAAGAAGTGCCCAAAGTGCGCCTCGCCACTCTATCGCCCTGAGCTGGAACGCAATCTCGATATCTGTCCCAAGTGCGAACACCATATGCGGATCGGTGCTCGCCGGCGGCTGGATATCTTTCTTGACGAGACTGGCCGCGCTGAAGTGGCGGCAGAGGTTGTACCTGTCGATCGGCTGAAGTTTCGCGATGTTAAAAAATACAAAGATCGCCTAACCGAGGCGCAGAAAGCGACTGGTGAGAAAGATGCGCTGGTGGCAATGAGTGGCACCTTAAAAGGCATTCCGGTGATTGCGGTGGCCTTTGAGTTTGCCTTTCATGGCGGCTCTATGGGCTATGCGGTAGGTGAGAAGTTTACCCGTGCGGCAAAACAGGCGCTGGCTGAGAACAAGCCGTTGATCTGTTTCTCTGCAACCGGAGGCGCGCGGATGCAAGAAGCGTTGATCTCTTTGATGCAGATGGCCAAAACCAGCGCCATTCTCGAGCGCATGCGCCTTGCAGGTGTACCCTATATATCGGTGATGACCGATCCCGTTTACGGTGGCGTATCCGCTAGCCTGGCCATGCTGGGTGA
>Ga0213868_10006416_pt1 | contig 10398 bp, 7 predicted proteins | sample PICome_9_FD_160087 | JGI IMG/M metagenome (GOLD analysis project Ga0213868, IMG submission 160087) | Coastal seawater microbial communities near Pivers Island, North Carolina, United States - PICO127 | ecosystem: Environmental > Aquatic > Marine > Coastal | place: USA: North Carolina | collected...
CACAAAAGAGAAGAAGAGCGAGAGAGACAAAAATTTTTGATGAGATGATGATGACGATGATGATGAGCGCGACGACGACGACTGCTCGAACGCTTCTTCCGCGCAGCAAAGGCGGCGAAAGGAGGAGGCGCGAGAGGAGGAAGGGGACGACGACCACCATTGGGTTTTCTTCTTCTTTTTTGTCTTCTTCTTCTTCTTCTTCTGAAAGGAGGAGGAGGAAAACGAAGATGATGAGCCAAAACTGGGACGCCAGAGATTTCGACGAGAGGCGAAGCAGCAACAGCGCGAGTGGCACGAGCAGTAACACCAACAACAACAACGATCAAAAGTTTATACCCTTGGAAGCGGAAACCGAGAAACAGTTCCGCGAGCAATCTTTAAATCGATTGAAGCAGTTCATCGACGAAACGGCGTCGGATCCGGAGAAAGCGATGAAAGATCCGAAAACAGTTGGACAGAAAGTGCTGAACTTGATTATAGAAACGTGCGAGATTTGGAACCCGCCGAAGTTTTTATGGCGAACGGCGGCGACTTTGTTGTTAGCCGGGAACGTCTGTTATCGGTTACTGTTGAAACCGTCGGTGAAACTGAAGAAACGGATCAACATGAAACAGACTGTGGAGCAAATCGCGAGAATTGGGCCGGAGACGTTAGGCGTAGCGATGATGACTTCGTCCTTCGTCGGCTTGGTGTTTACGATTCAGTTTTGCAAAGAATTTTCCAAAGTTGGATTGAAAAACGTCATCGGCGGTTTGCTCGGATTAGCGTTCGCGAGAGAGTTGACGCCGGTGATTTGCGCCATCGTTCTCGCCGGTCGCGTTGGGTCCGCCATCGCCGCCGAGTTAGGGACCATGCAAGTCACGGAACAAGTCGACCAACTCACCGTTTTAGACACCGACCCGGTGGATTATTTGGTCATCCCTCGCGTCTTAGCGTGCATGATCTCCCTCCCTATTTTATCGTTAATCTCCTTCGCGCAATCGATGGCGGCGTCCATTATCCTCGCCGATTTCCGCTACGGCGTCTCCCCAAACGTCGTCATCGACTCCGCGGCAAAGTATTTAGAGTTGAGCGATATCGGCGTCATGTCCGCCAAGAGCGTGGCGTTCGGCGCGGTCATCGCGGTCATTTCCTGCGGGTGGGGGACGACGACCATTGGCGGCGCTAAAGGCGTCGGGGAAAGTACCACCGCATCCGTGGTTATTTCTTTGGTGGCGATATTCGTCGTCGATTTCGTGTTGAGCATGGTGTTCTTTAACAAGTGATTGATGATTGAAACGTTCGATGATGGTAGTTATTAGAAAATTTAGAACTCGCTTTGGTTGTTTATCCCTTCATTACTTACACGCTTTGTTGTTGTACATCATCCTCAAACATGATGAGCGCCGCAAAGCGTAGCACACAAACTCCTCGAACAACGATCAACGAGCACCTCTCCTCCACTCGAAAAACGAGGAGCGCATCGTTCGCTCAAAGTCAAAGAAGAAGAGGACAAAAGAATCGAAGATTTTGCCTCCCCGTCGTTAACGGTGGTGACGACATCATCATCGTCCAAAACGAAATCATCAAAGAAGCCGAACCTCTCCTGTCTCAATCCTCCTCGTTCTCTGACTCCCTCCTGGAAGCAGGCATAGAACCGTGGCAACTCTATTTCGGCTTCTTCGCCGGAATAGCGCCGTTCATCATCGCCGCGTACGAGTTCGGGAAACGGATTTTAATCCAACGCAAATGCGCTTTGTGCCAAGGCTCAGGGCTGATTAAAAAAGGAGAATATGCGAGAAAGTGCACCGCGTGCGGAGGATTCCTACCCTGGGAATCCTGGGAACGGTTTTTAGACGTAGGAACGACCGCTAAAATAGGCAACGGAGGACGCGTGCGCGTACCTGAAGGACAAACGTCGGTTTTTTACGACGTGGAGAAAACCGTCCTGGCGAGCGAGAAGAGGAAAGCGCTTGAAGACAGCCGCCGAGTCGCCGCCGCCGAGAACCCGCCCGCTGTCGAGGAGGACGAAAGGAAAGAGAGCAGCACAAAATAATACATTGAAAAAGAGTAGTAAATTAGAAGAGAGTCATCAAAATGTAATGCTAATACTGATAGAACGCGTGCGTAGTTTAAAGCGGATCGATTGGATTGATCAGTCAAGTCGTTCATTATCCTCACTTTTTCCCCCCAGAGGTCCAATTCCGAACTCCTTACTCTCTCCTACAATACGACACACAATCATGCGAACGCTCGTCGCGTTTCAAGCGGTCGTCGTCAAAGAAACGTCCTCGCTCCCACGTCGGTCTCATCTTCTTTTCGGACGAGGTAAACGACACGGGCGAGGCGCGATGGTGATAAAAGTTGCTCAACAACAACAACAACAACAACAAATGCACTCGTCTTCGCCGCCGGATTTAGCGAAACTCAACGAACTCTTCCCGTCCTCCGAGGCGTATTATCAATCGATGTCGAGGCCAAAAACGATCGCAAAGCCGGATAAGATTGCGCTGAAATCAATGACGAGAGATGAGATGAAAGATTGGCTGGTATCCATCGACGAGAAGCCATCGAGAGTGGAACAGTTGATTGAATCCATGTACAGGAGAAGACAACTATCGCCAACGAAAGCAGCAGCGGGAGAGGAGGAGAAAGACGACGACGGGAATTCTTCTGTTTCCAATTACTGCAACGACGTCGAAGACATGTCGTCGGAGATATCTGCGAAATTTCGAGCGAAAATGCACGAGTTGGCGTCGTTTGGTGGGGATTTAACTTTAGATTCCATCAACGTCGCGAAGGACGGGACGAGGAAAGTCACTTACGCTCTGAGCGACGGCGGGATCGTCGAATCGGTCATCATACCGCCGTTACCAGGCGAAGCAGAGGAGGACGGGAAAAAGGGACGAACGACGGTGTGCGTCTCTTCGCAGTTAGGGTGCGCGATGAACTGTCAGTTTTGTTTTACCGCGAAAATGGGTCTGAGAAAAAATCTAAACGCGAATCAAATCGTGCAACAAGTCGTCAACGCGAGAGATATCGCCGGAGAAGACGTCACGAACGTCGTGTTCATGGGGATGGGCGAGCCGTTGCACAACACAGAAAATGTTCTGAAAGCGGTGAAAATCATGACCGATCCGAAAGGGTTGAATTTTAGTAAGAACAGAGTAACGGTATCCACGAGCGGATTGATCCCTGGGATCGAGCGATTTTTGGACGAGTCCGATTGCATGTTAGCCGTATCGTTGAATGCGACGACGAACGAAATTAGGAATTGGATCATGCCGATTAATCGGAAATACCCGTTGGAAGATTTGTTAGGGGTGATCCGGGAAAGATTTAGCAATAATAGTAGTGGTGGTGGTGGTGGTAGTAGTAGTAGTAGTAGTAGCGACGAGCGCGCGAAAAGATCTCGACGACAGCAAAGAGTCTTCTTCGAGTACATCATGCTCGCGAACGTCAACGATTCGTTCGAAGACGCCGATCGAATCATAGAAATCTCCAAAACGATCCCGTGCAAAATCAATTTGATTTACTTCAACACGCACGACGGCAGCGAATTCACGTGTTCCAATCAAGAGCACATCTTGGCGTTTCGAAACTATTTACTCGAGAATGGAGTTTTAGCGACGATACGAAAATCCAGAGGAGACGAAGAAATGGCGGCGTGCGGGCAGCTCGGGAAACCGGAGGATCAAGCAAACTGGAAGCCGCAACCGCCGAGAATGAAACCGCCAAAAAGTATGTCCATTTGATGAGATTAGATTATGTTACACGCATTTTTGATTCCTACTTCACAACATCTATGAAATTTTACACTATACTCTTCCAGTTCACACACACACGCATCATAGTACTACGGTCTTCAATATAATAAATATCTTAATAATAATCGGGATCTGGATCGCCCCTTTTCCTCGTGATATTCTTCTGACTCAATCTCGAAGAAGGCCGAATGATTTTCTTTCCATCTCTCGTCGAATCTTCCCCGTTGCTTGAATCTTTACTCCGCTGTTCGCTTTGTTTACTCCTCCCCGAAAAACTCGGTTGTTTCCTTGGCGCGTTTCCTTCGCCAAAAAGACCGCCTCTTTCGAACTCCCGTTCACTGGCCGTCTTCAACATCCCAGCCGCTTCCGTTTGCCCGTTCTGCTCGGCAATATCTAAAGCCGTGGCAGAATCGTTTCTTCTCAACCCGCCTTCGCCACCGCCGGCGCCGACCATCGGCTCTTTCGATTCCAACCGAATATCCGCGCCGTGATCGACCAACGCGCTCAACGAGCTCGAACTCCCATTCTTCGCGGCTAAATGTAACGCGGAATACCCACCTTTCATCTCCGCTTTCTCTCCAGTCACCGATGCCCCCCAATCGCACAACAGCTCAATCATCTCCGTATTCCCCCCGTGACTGGCCACGTGTAACGCCGTCGCCCCCAACTCGTTTTTTGCATCCACGTCGCAATTCTTATCCTCCAACAAAACTCTCGCGCACTCGATGTACCTCTCGTTCTCCGTCACGTCTCCCCTGCACACCTCGTGCAACGCCGTGTCTCCAACTTTATCCTTATGGTTCACGTCTGCTCCGTTCTCTAACAAAATTGCCATCGCATTCGCGTTCCCCCAAGTCGCGGCGTACGTCAACGGCGTCATCCCGGAATCGTCCGTCTCGTTCACGTTCGCTCCAATCGTGATCAACGCGACGATCGTTTCCACGTCGTCTTCCTCTGCCGCGTCGTGGAGTGGTGAAGACGTCGAGTGCTGTTATTGTTTGAGAGAATTTATTAAAGGAGAGAGAGAGAGAGAGAAACATGTCAGCGCCTGCAAAATGTCCGCTCCTTTACTCAAAGTCACATCTCAACATCTTTCGTATTTTTTCCATCGTCGGAGAAAAGAAGAGATTGAGAGTTGGTTTTTATTCCAATCGCGCGTTCGTCGCGAGAAACCAAGAAGAAGTAAAAGAAGACGCGAAACGTAAAAACCACCAATAAAGCTCTGTTCTTCGTTCTCTGACGGTGGCGCGTGCTCTCTGAAGAGCATCAAAAGAGCGCGAAATGATGAGCACATTTTTAACAGCACAACGCGTTACATTTCCAATGCGAGAGTAAAAAACCACGCTTACCATGCTCTCTTCGATGTTGAAACTTTCCATCGCGCGTTTCATTCGCTGGTACGAGTCCGTTCGTTCGTGTTGGACGACATTTTTACTGCTCGTTTGCGTCTTCATCTCTGTCTACGAAAAGAGTAGTATAAATACTACTGCTACGCAGAAGTGTGATGAGTCAGAAGAAATCTCCACAAGACTGACGTTTTAGAAAAAGCGCAGAGAAAGAACAACGTTAAAGCTTTGATAAAAACCACCATGTGCGAGTGGACTTAAAAGAAGAAGAAGATGCGAGACACTTGAATAATAACGTGAAGCATTTAAAGTAAAAAAATGGGCGTGAAAGACCTGTGGACGATCCTGGAACCGTCCGCGGAGCGCGTCAATTTAGACGCCTTAACCGGGAAAACCATCGCCGTGGACGCATCCATCTGGATGATGCAATTCCTGAAAGCGATGCGAGACGACCGAGGGGAACCGATCGCAAACGCACACATATTAGGCTTTCTGAAAAGAATCATAAAGTTACTCCATTTACGAGTGTTTCCGGTGTTCGTGTTCGACGGGAAAACGCCGGGGATTAAACGAGCGTGCGTGCGGGAAAGGAAGAGGAAGAGTTTGGAGGCGAAGTTGACGCTGAGGAAAGCGGCGGAAACGATCTTGATGAACGCGATCGAGAGGGAGATTTTGGAGAAACAACTAGAAAAGCGCGTGGAGAGAGATATGGATAAAGATGAACGGTTTTTTAAGGAGAAAATGTTCGGGGAGATGATGATGTTTGACGACGACGACGACGCGGGAAAGGAGAAGAAGAAGAAGAAGCGGAAGTTTATAATCGATCCGGATGATGATGATGATGATGATGATGAACAAGCAGAAGAACACGCAAAAGAAAACAAAGAGACGGAAGAGAGCGAGACGGACCCGGACGAGGATTTCTCCGCCTGGGATGTGGAACTCCCGACGGATGAAGACGGTAAGATTGACCCGACCGTGCTCGGCGCGTTGCCGGTTTCGATGCAACTGGAGATGATGAAACGGATCCGAGACGAAAACGTAGGGAAGAATCGGTCGCAGTTTCAAGCGGTAGAGAAAGATTCGATGAGCTTTTCGCAGTTACAAATAGAGAAGTATTTAGAGAGCACAAAGTTGAGGAAAGAAATGGATCGGACCATGAGGCAGAACGGGGCGAAGAGTAGCGGGAACAATAACGCAGGGGACGTGTCCAAGAAGATTGCCGCGCACGACGGTTTGGAGTACGTGTATCATAAAGGAGAAAGTGATGGTGGCGGTAAAGGAAGTGGCTTGGGTACTCACAGCAAGTCAGGAGGAGGAGGAGGAGGAGGAGGAGGAGGAGGAAACACTACTGGCAATAAGATCTTCCCAAACGGCCAAACGAGAGATATGCTGGAGGATTCCTACCGAGGCTTCGCCTCGTTCCAAGCGGGCCAGACGACACTGCTCAACAACCGTCCGCAGGTGCAATCGTTTTACCAAGAGAAGAAGCGTCGGAAAGGGCAACAAGATTTATCCGCGCCTCGATCGGATTTAATCATTTCCTCGGCGTTGAACGAACACTTGCCGGGACCGACGATTGCGAGATCGGTGGCGGAAATGCCGCACAGAAATAGTAAGAATCAAGATTCGAGTAAACAGGAACACTTATCATCGGAAGTGCGGATCCAGATATCGAAAAAAGAGCTCGAGGATATAAAAACGGTCGACCCACTGTTTGCGGAGGAAGGCGAAGTAATCGAAGAAGAAGAAGAAGAAGAAGAGGAGGAGGAGGAGGAGTGGGAAGATGTCGAAGACGACGAAGATGCGAGACACTTGAAAATTGTCGAGCGCGTGCTCGAAGAAAAGTCCGAGCAGAAGAAGAAATTGTTCAAAGGCGAAGAAGAGTGCGAAGACGTTGAAGAAGAAGCACCCGCCAGCGGCGATGGAGGAGGAGGAAGCGCGATGAAATCGAGGAAAGATGTGTACTCCATGACGCACGGATTCGTTCGCGGGAAAAGCTTAGAAGAGTGGCAAAGCGACGAAGAGAAAGAAGAAGGAGAAGAAGGTGAAGAAGAAGAAGAAGAAGAAGAGGAACGCACGAAAGCATTACCGGCACCACCAACGATGGATGTAAACGCGAGAGAAGAAGAGGAGAAACGGGAAGAAAAAGACAAAGAAGAAGAGCGCATCAAAATTCCATTGTCGTCATCGTCGTCGGACGACGAGGATAAAGTCGACAACGTCGATATAAAAAAAGCGTACGAAGCGAAATATTTGAGCGACGACGACGACGACGACGACGACGACGAAGAATACAACAACATCGACGTCGATAGCGAAGACGATGAGGGCGCTTTACAACGCGCAATTTTCCTTTCGCTCGAACGAGACAACCCCGGTCGCGTCGGTCGAGGATTGCGGAACCGTCCAAAAGGTAACGACGATGAACGCGACACGTACGAAGACATGAAGAAAGCGGCGGACGAGGCAAAGATTCTAAGCGAAGAGAAAAAGGAAGACGAAGAGGCTGCTGAAAAGGCGTCTCGGGAAAAAGCCGAGGGGAAGAAAAAGGAGAAGCAAAAGATGGTGACGTTTTTGGAAGAGGAAGGAGAAGAAGTGGTAGAAGAAGAAAAGATTCTTCAAAAACCATCGTCGGCTCCGCCCCCGCCTCCGCCTCCGCCGCCGACCTCGTACCAACCGTCCTCGTTCCAAACCGATACTCCGGAGAATGAGTTTTTCAAAAATTTCCGCATCAAATCGGACGTGGAAGATGAAATCGAACGAGAAATGGCGCAAGATGACGACCTATTTGCGAACGCTGCAAAGGAGATGGAAGACCACGAGCGAAGGAAAAAAATCAACACCATGATTGAAGAGAACGAGAAGGAACGGCAGATTCTAGAAGAGAAGCGGAAGAAAGCGCAAAAAATCTACGGCGAACAACCGACGCCGCAGATGTATCGCGAGGTGCAAGAACTCTTGATGCTCTTGGGCATTCCATACGTGGTTGCTCCGGAAGAAGCTGAAGCCGAGTGCGCGCATCTCAACAGAACTGGTAAAGTCGACGGCGTCTTCACGAACGATAGTGACGTTTTCTTATTCGGCGCCACTTTAGTCTTTCGCAACGCCTTCGAGAATACGAAAGCGATTCAAATGTACAAATCTTCGCGCATCGAGAAACAGTTAGGATTGAATCGCGAACGAATGATTCAATTAGCGATGTTGCTGGGATCGGATTACACCGTTGGTATCGATGGTATTGGTATCGTCAACGCGATGGAAGTTTTGGCCGGGTTTTCAGACGCGGACAAAGAAAACGGCGCGGAAAGTTTAGAAGGATTGAAACAGTTCAAGAAGTGGACGGAAAATCAGACGCTGAGTTTACCGGGCGCGAAAGGCGCGAAAGTGAGGAAGCACTTAGAGAAGATTAAAATCGAGGAAGAGAAGGTGAAGATGCAGATCGATGACAACGGAGATTCAGTCGCTCTCGTCGTCGTCCCAGACGATGATGAATGCGAAGCAGAGAAGAAGAAGCAAGACGACAATCCGGCGGAAACCGCCCCCGAAACTGCCAGCGCGGCGCGCAAGCGCTTCTACCAAGAACACCAAACGAAGAAAACAACGTGGAAGTTTCCACCATCTTTTCCGGACGACGCGGTTCGAGCGGCATACGCTGAACCTAAAGTCGATCCGTCCGAGGAAAAATTCGTTTGGGACCAAACGCCTTTGGAACGCGACATTCTCGATTTCTTTCGCGAGCGGTTAAACTGGCCCGAGGATTTCACCTCAGATACGCTCAAGCCGATGTACGATAAAATCAAAGAACGCAACGAAAAGTACAAGCAAAGGACGATGCAGGATTACTACGAGAGTTTGGTGCAAAAGTCCGACGGTTTTACGAAAATTAAGAGTAAGCGTTTGGCGCTGGCAGTCGCGGATTTAAAAGGAGAAGATTTTGACGCGAGCATCGTGTTTCCGGATAAACAACCCGGATCGAAGAAGAAGTCGACGACGACAAGAAAGAAGAATGTAAAGAAAAAGGAGACCGCGGTAGACGAGAATAGGGAAGGTGAAGAAGACAAAGAAGAAGAAGAGAGTGACGACGAAAATGCAGTAACAGAACCGGTCCCGTCGCCGTTACAACTCGCCGCCGCGCCGCCGAAGAGGAAGAAGAAAACCGCCGCGGCGCCGAAGAAGACAAACGAGAAACCTTTGGCACTCGCCCCTAAGAAGAAAACGGTGGCCAAGAAGAAACAGAAGAAGAAACAATAATAGTAAATAGAGTAGTAAATAGACAAACGCGCAAAAACGCTGGTGAAAACCAAGCGAATCGCGCGCGGGCGCGCCCGCTCTTGCGGATAACAAAAATAGTAAACATCAAATACGTTTCAAAGCGCTCTAAAGCACACGCGCGGCGTACATAAACCTCTCATCATCCCACCGCTAACACCGCGCTCAACACTATAAACCCTCCAATCAACGCGTACGTCACGTAATCCACCGCGCTCTTCGCGTTCTTCGCGGAGGAAAACACTCGCTTCTCGCTCAGCTTGTTCACCACCCCGTCCCCTTTTGGGCCTTGGAAGAGAATCAGCGCGATGGCGCTCACCGCGACGACGAGGCGGACAGATTCTAACCCCGCGTTGCCGGATGAACTCGTCGTCGTTTCCATCATCATCGTTTCCACGAGATTTGATGATGCTCTCGCCGCCTCTGCGTCATCAAACGTTTCCGCCGCGTTTGCCATCGCGATGTTTTGTGTCGTCATCCAAAACGCCGCAGCCGTTGACAGTGATGTCATCATCTCGTTTCCAATTATTCGTCGTTGTTGTTCTCCCTTCTTTATCTTCCTCTCCTCTTCAAACTCGTCTCGTTCTTCTTCTCTCGTTGGTGCGCGTGTTGCCGTCGTGCAAAGGCTTTTGCTCTTTTCCCTTCTTCTTGGTCGTCGTCCTCCTCGAAGAAGAAGACTCCCACGAGCAGTACCTCTGCTCGTGCTCGTATTACTCTCGCTCGAATGAGACGCACCAGACGAGGAGACCATCGACGATGCGGCTGATATCGTAAACATACTCGTTGTCGTGTGTCTCTAAATGAGGAAATTTCGGATAAAATGGAAAAAACCTCAAAGAGAAAGAAAGAGTCACCGGGAGAGTGAACGTGCTTTCGGAAAGAGAGAGAAACAACTTCTGTCTTCCGTGAAAAGTCACAGATACACACAGACACACAGAGAGAGAGAGAAGGAGAGAGAGAACAAGAGAGATGATGTTTACGACGAGTCGCAACACCACCACAAAAGTCAGTCTTTGCCCGCAAAGACACAACGG
>Ga0213868_10006418_pt1 | contig 10394 bp, 10 predicted proteins | sample PICome_9_FD_160087 | JGI IMG/M metagenome (GOLD analysis project Ga0213868, IMG submission 160087) | Coastal seawater microbial communities near Pivers Island, North Carolina, United States - PICO127 | ecosystem: Environmental > Aquatic > Marine > Coastal | place: USA: North Carolina...
GCTGCCGCGACCCGGTCGCCAAATGTCGCGGCCTCGGGCCCATACCAGTCTTCTTGGTCAGTCATAATGCTTTTCCTTTGAATTTTGAGGCTCAACTGCGCTTGAACGACTGCGATGCCGTCCCTATGAATGATCAGGTACACATAACCAGCCGAGGCCCCGAATGGAACTGCTCTCTGCGACGCTCGACCGCGTCAAACCGTCCCCCACCATTGCCGTGACGACAAAAGCCGCGGAATTAAAGGCCGCCGGGCGCGACATCATCGGCCTTGGCGCAGGCGAGCCGGACTTTGACACGCCCCAGAACATCAAGGATGCGGCCATCGCCGCCATCACGGCTGGCAAGACCAAATATACCGCCGTTGACGGTATCGCAGAGCTGAAACAGGCCATCTGTGCCAAATTCAAGCGCGACAACGGGTTGGAGTATACCCCTGCGCAGGTCTCTGTGGGCACCGGTGGCAAACAGATCCTCTATAACGCGCTGATGGCCACCTTGAACCCCGGCGAAGAAGTCGTCATTCCCGCCCCCTATTGGGTCAGCTATCCCGATATGGTCCTGCTGGCCGGTGGTGAGCCGGTGATCGCCATGGCGACGCTTGAGGATGACTTCAAACTCACCCCTGCCGCCCTCGAAGCGGCAATCACCCCCAAGACAAAGTGGTTCATCTTCAATTCGCCCTCGAACCCCACCGGCGCGGGCTATACCCGCGCTGAGCTCAAGGCGCTGACCGATGTGCTGATGCGTCACCCCCATGTCTGGGTGATGTCGGACGACATGTATGAACATCTGGCCTATGACGGCTTTGAATTCTGCACCCCCGCCGAGATCGAACCGGCGCTTTATGACCGCACCTTGACCGTCAATGGGGTCTCCAAGGCCTATGCGATGACAGGCTGGCGCATCGGCTATGCGGCCGGTCCCGAAAAGCTGATCGGGGCGATGCGCAAGATCCAGTCGCAATCCACATCCAACCCCTGCACCATCAGCCAATGGGCAGCGGTTGAGGCGTTGAACGGCACGCAGGACTACATCCCGACAAACAACGAGATGTTCGCGCGTCGCCGCAATCTGGTGGTCTCCATGCTCAACGAGATCGACGGCGTGGTTTGCCCTACGCCCGAAGGGGCATTCTATGTCTACCCTTCGATCGCGGGGCTGATCGGCAAGACCTCTGCCGGGGGCATGACACTCACCGATGACGAGGCCTTTGCCACGGCATTGCTGGAGGAAACCGGTGTCGCGGTTGTTTTTGGTGCGGCCTTCGGTTTGTCACCAAACTTTCGCATCAGCTATGCGACTTCTGACGCCGCATTGAAAGAAGCCTGCTCCAGGATCCAGAGCTTTTGCGCGAAATTGACATAACAAGAGGCCCGGATGACAGCTGAACTTCCAGAGTATTACTTCAGGGTGCGTGAGAACGGCGCGGCCGTGTTCCGGGTGGATACCGAGAACCGGCAACGCCGTATCGAGATGGACCAGATCGCCACGCTCAACATCAAGAACGGTGAGATCAAACCCCATGGCGACCGCATCCTGTCGGACGAAGACCGTCAAACCATCGAGACATGGATGCAAGAGCGTCTGCGCCTGTTGGCCCATCGCGACATCGACGACATCTTTCGCACGATGGATCACCTGAACCTGACGACCCAATGGGCCCAGTCCAAGGCCAGCGACGAACAATTGGCCGCCGTCACCAACCATTTGCTATTGGCCATGCATGACCTGCGCAGCACCCTGGTGCGCAAGAAAGCCGACCGTTTGGCAGACAGCTGACCGCGCGCAAGGCCCCGCCCTCCCCGTCCCCTCTGGTCTGGAGCCACCCTTGCTTGAGCACCGGGCAGGCAGAACACGGGGCGCTTGCCAAGATAAATCGCCGAGGGACCCGCACCTGTGCGGGAGACGGCTATTTGTCTTGGGAAGCGGTGCGTGTTCTGCCAGACAGGGGATCAATCAAGGGTGGCTCCAGACCTTTCTGGGATGGTGAGCCCGCAGCCGTCCCACATCGCCTACCTGCAGACAGGCCCGTCATTGGCCAGCCCCGCAGCATCACCCACCAAAGCATTCGGCCCCAAAGCATTCGGCCCCAAAACATCTGGTCCCCGCCAGGGATCAGCTGCCAAAGAGCGTCCCCCCCACCGGCCCCACACGGCCAAGCGACACCGCCCAGAACCGCAGGTTCAACAAGACCGCCGCCACCCCAAGCCCGATGACCAGCCCGGCCCAGACCCCGATGCCGCCCCAGCCCAGCACGAAGCCCAGCAGATATGAGCAGGGCATGCCCACCCCCCAGTAGCTGAAAGCGGCCATCCACATCGGGATGGCGGTATCCTGCATGCCGCGCAAAAGCCCCAGGGCAATGGCCTGCGCCCCGTCCACCAGCTGAAACAATGCAGCCATGGCCAGTAGGCCCACGCCGATGGCAAGTATCTCGTCGCGGGCGGGTTCATCTTGCTGCATGAAGGCCGAGATCAGCGGCTCTGGCCAGATCAGGAAGCCCAGGATGGTGACCGCGGCAAAAAGCACCGACATTGTCGTGACCGTCAGCGCGCCGCGCGCCATCCGCAGCCGGTCCTTTTGGCCATGGGCATTGCCGGCGCGGATCGTGGCCACATTGCTCAGTCCCAGATGGACCATAAAGGTGATTGAGGCGAGCTGTACCGCGATGCCATGGGCCGCAAGCGGGATCGTGCCCAGCCAGCCCATCATCACCGCAGAGGCGGCAAACAGCCCGACTTCGCTCAGCGCGGTCAGGCTGATCGGCACGCCGAGCCGGAACACACGTGCCAGCATCTGGCCGTCCGCGCGCCAGAACCTGACGAACAGCTGGTGTTGCGGCACCACCCAAAGGATGTAGATCACCACGCAGATCAGCGACACCAGCTGTGTGCTGACAGAGGCCAGTGCCGCCCCCGTGATCCCCAGGGCAGGTGCGCCCCAATTGCCAAAGATAAAGGCGTAATTGGCCAGCGCATTGACCACGGCCGCAAAGAGCGTGATCCACAACACCACCTGCGTCCGCTCAAGTGCGGCCAGGTAGGATTTCAGCACCATCACCAAGAGCGCGGGCAGGATGCCCCATCCTGCCACCGCCAGATAGCGCGCCGCATCATGGGCCAGGGCATCGCCCTGTCCGAACAAGCGCAGGATCGGTTCGGCAAAGATCAACAAGGGCAGCGCCAGAACCCCGAACCCCAAAGACAGCCAAAGCCCCATGCGGGTGGCGCGGCGGATCGCGGTTTCGTCGCCTTCGGACACAAAGGCCGCCACCATGGGCATCACCGCCCAGGCAAAGCCTGAGCCAAAGATGAACAGCACGAAGAAATAGGTGCTGGCCAGGGTCACAGCGGCCAGGGCCTCGACCGAATACCAGCCGACCATGATCGTGTCGGTCACGCCGATTGCCATCTGCCCAAGGTGCCCGCCGATCAGCGGCAAGCCAAGCGTCAGGATCGCGCGGACATGGCCGCTATATGGCATCACCTTTGTCATTTCTCTGCCATACGCCCCCCAAAGCCCGAGGGAAAGAGGGTTTCAAACCCTGTTCAGATGCGTCTGCCTGAAGCCCGCCGCATATTTCAGCCCGTAGCCCACCGCCCGGTCCAGACCGATATGCGCAGCCCAGATCAGCGCCAGCTGCAGCCCCAGATCCAGCCCTGCCAGGAAACCATAAAGCCCCAGTCCGACAGGCCCCAGATAGCTATGGGCCATGTTATAGCAGAACGCCCCTGCCCTGTTGCCCGCCAGATAGCCCAGCATCAGCAGATCGGGGCTGAGCAGCAACAGCGCAAAGAGCATCCAGCTGCCCCCCATCTGCCCATAGGCGATGACGGCAGCCCCGCCAATGACCAGCCCTTCAAGCCGGAGGGTCAGGGCCACGGGATGCCGCGCCAAAGGGTTTGCAGTAATACTGTCTGTGTGGGTCATTGGTCTGTCTCCTGTAAAGAACCTGCCGTTTTATCGCCTGCAACCAGCCTGAAAGAAATTGTTCAAATGCCTATAGTCAGCTAACATATTTTGATGAGCACCCCATCCTTGACCAACATCCCGGCTTTTCATGCGGTGATGACCACCGGCAGCCTGAGCGCGGCGGCGCGCCGTTTGCGGCTGGCCCAACCCACGGTGCGCCGCCAGATCGAGGCGCTGGAGGCGGAACTGGGCGTGGCATTGTTCACCCGCGCGGCCAATGGGCTGACGCCCACGCCCATCGCCCGGACCCTGATGCCCTATGCCCTGTCGGTGCTGGAGCAGGCCGCTGCCCTGCACCGGGCCGCCTCAGCCGGGGCGCAGGCACTGGAGGGGGTGGTGCGGATCACCACCAGCCGGATTGTCGCCACCCATGTGATGCCACAGGTGTTGGCGCAATTGGCGCAGCAGGCACCCGGTTTGCGGTTTGAGCTGGCCGCGACGGATGTGGCCGAAAACCTGGCCCATCGGGCCGCCGATATTGCCCTGCGGTTCACCCCGCCGACGCAACAGGCGCTGGTGGCACTGCGGCTTTCGGATGTGGCGGTCGGGCTGTTTGCGGCCACGCAGTTCCCCTTGCCCGCAGATATGACCGACCTGTCCGATGTGCCCTTTATTGCCGACGACCGCGAGGCGCTGATCCTGCCACGCATGGCGCAGGCCGGAATGCCCGTGCCCCGCCCGCCGGTGCTGCGCTGCGATGATCCTTTGGCGCAACTGGCCCATCTGCAGGCCGGGCTGGGCATCGGCCTGTGTCAGGTCAAACTGGCCGGACGCATGGGGCTGCGGCGGGTCTTGCCCCAGGTCAGCCATGCGATGCCCTGCTGGCTGGTCATGCATGAGGATCAGGCCCGCACGCCCCGGATCAGGGCCGTTTTCGATCACCTGAAGGCCGAGTTGCCCAATTGGATCTAGTGTTCTGCACCTGACACATGGTTCCCGATGGAAGCGGGGTATCCGTTGCCGGTCCAGTATCCCTGAGCAAAACCGTCAGATGACGGATGATAGCCCCAAAAAACATGAAAGTTACGATTTTTGCGCAATTTGTGGATCAAGATTTCCAATCATCGGCAACCCTAAGCTTTCTATCCGCAACAATCTGATCGGTATGGAAGACTAGGTTTCATTCAGGCTGCAATGTGTAATTGTCCAGCTTCCGTCAGGCTGACGGGCCAGAATATTCAAAGAGGAGCCGCTGCCAGTGGTTCCTTCACTATAGCGCGCTATACACCAACCAAGGTCGCCACTATGACCTGCGCTTAACACGTTGATTTCCTTGCTCTCTGCACCGCCTTCAACCCAATCTATATGTGCCGCCTCGATGGCTTGGCGTCCAATGGCAGGTGGTCCAAAAGGTGAGTACAACTCAGCCTCAAGGCTATACACAGAGGCGCAGCCAGCCGCATCGCCTTTGCGATAGAGGGACACGTATTGATCAAGCAATTTCTGACACTCTTCTCGAAAATTCATTGCAGTCCCCAAGCTCATTAAACTGAGCATCCTTTTTGGAGAACATTTGTCAACTATTGCGCCTTGCTCAGATCGCTTTGTCAGCTGCGCTGCCCGCTCGACTTTTGTTCCAGCAACCGAGAGGCATCAAAGGTAGCCAGGGGATCTTTTGTCAGGTGCCGAAACTAGCATCAGGCCCTAACGTCACATGGGCCAAAGCGGCTTGCCGCTGGACCGCAAAGCGCTTTGGCGCGATGCTGAGGCGGCAGTCACAGGCAAAGGACAGGACATGACCCCGGCAAGAACCGAAACCATAGACCTGAACGGTAACCCGTTTTTTGTGCGACATTGGGGCGATGAAAGCCTGCCCAAATTGTTGTTGCTGCATGGATTTCCCGAATATGGCGGCACCTGGGGCCAGCTTGCCCCCCTGTTGGCCGCGCGGTTCCATTGCATTGCGCCCGACCAGCGCGGCTTTGGTCAAAGCTGGGCCCCGGCAGAGGTATCGGAATACTTCGGCTCCAAGCTGGTGGCGGATATGGCGGCATTGATTGGCGACGCACCAGTGCATGTGCTGGGCCATGACTGGGGGGCGGCGGTGGCCTATGGGCTGGCGATGTTCCGCCCTGAACTGGTCTCAAGGCTGATCATCATGAACGGTGTGCACCCGGTCCCTTTTCAGCGGTCTTTGGCTGCGGGCGGGCCGCAAACAGCGGCATCGCAATACATCACCTACCTGCGCAGCGAAGGATCAGAGGACCGTCTGGCGGCGGATGATTTTGCCAAGCTGATGGCGTTGTTTTCCGCCAATATGGACCTGTCGTGGATGGATGCAGAGACGATGGCCGCCTACAAGCGCGAATGGGGCCGGCCGGGGCGGCTGCGCGGGATGATCAACTGGTACCGCGCCTCGCCGCTGGTGGTGGGTCTGCCGGGGGAACCTTTGAAGGAACTGCCAGCCCTGCCGCTGGAGCGGTTGCAGGTGCGCTGTCCGCATCTGTTGATCTGGGGCAGCGATGACACGGCCCTGTTGCCAGAGGCCACCGAGGGGCTTGAGGCATTTGCCGCTGACCTGACGCGGGTCGAGATCGCGGGGGCGGATCATTGGTTGCACCACCAAAAGCCACAGCAGGTCGCACAGGCGATCCTGGACTGGTTGCCTTGACGCCTGTTGGCAAGACAACTTGAACCCCACAACGCTGTGTGAAATTAAAGATTGCAGCGTGTTAGGTGATGCATGATGCATCAGGTAATCCGAGAAACGCCTTACCCATGGCTCCAATCGTCGGGATCATCATTGTTGCCGGGGCTGAGGCCAATGATATCCCCTTGGGTTGAACAGCCAAGGCCCAGAACGGAGCGGTTTGCATAGGCGAAATAGGCCGTGACCTGATTGATCTCAAGGATTTCGCCATCATCCCATCCCGCCTGACGCAGCAGCGAGACGTCGGTTTCCGCCATATCTGCGGGATGGCGGGTCAACTGCCGGGCATAGCGCAAGGCGGCCTGTTGCCTGGCATCGAGTGGGGTGGCGGGGATATCGTCTGCCTCGATCGCGGTGCGGATCGCATCGGCGCGGGCATCGTCCCGCAAAAGGCGCTTCATTCCTGCAAAGTGATGTTCGACGCAATAGGTGCAACGGTTGAGCGCCGAGACCCAGACGCCCAACACTTCGAGGAACCATTTGTCGATCTGGTTGTCGCGGTGGTGCAGGACATATTTGTAGATTGCCATATGCCCCTCCATCGTGTGGGGGCGCAGGGAATGCATCATCATGATGTTGTCGACATTGTTGCCCGGACCGGTCACGCGTTTGTAAAGGTCGCGCAGCGCGCCGGTGGCGGCGTCAAAGGGGATGGTCTTGATCCAGGCCATGAGCGGGCTTTCTGCAAAGGGGCTGTGCAAAGCATACCGACCCAACAACGCCACTGCATAGAGGCAAATTTCCATCACAACAGCCCAAGGCCTGCGTTGGCTGGCAGGTTTGGCGCGGTGATCTGCCCGTTTTGGGGCGATCCGGACCGAGCAAGGAAATATTTTTCAGCCAGCGCCTGCACGTCTTGTTTTGGTGGTTTTCAATGTCACATCAAGGAGGTCTTTGAGGGCTAAATTTTGGACTACCTTTATATTTTCGGTGGCTTGCTGGGGTTGATCATCGGCGGGGAATACCTGGTGAGGGGCGCGGTGATCATCGCGCAGAAGCTGCATGTCTCACCGATGATCATCGGGGTGACATTGGTGGGGTTTGGCACCTCTACGCCGGAATTGGTTACCAGCGTGCAAGCCGCGCTGGATGACGCACCGGGCATCGCGGTTGGCAACGTCGTTGGCAGCAATATTGCCAATATCCTGCTGATCCTGGGCATTGCCGCCTGGATCACGCCCATCGGGGTCGCTGCTGCTGAATTCAGGCGCGACGGAACGATGCTGGTTTTTGCGACCGCTCTTTGTGTGGCGCTTGTCCTTTATGGGTCGATCGGGCGGTTGGCCGGCACGGGCTTCTTGGTGCTGTTGGCCGCGTATCTGGTGGGAACGGTCTATTTCGATCAGGCACAGGCTGACGACACTGCTGGCGGGCCTGTGCCGCAAACCCGTTTCGGCAGTGCCGCCCTGCTGATGCTTGCGGGTCTGGCCGCGACCATCATGGGTGCGAAATACCTTGTTGAAGGCGCCATTTCGGTTGCGGGAAGTTTGGGCGTATCTGAGGCGGTGATTGGTTTGACGGTCGTCGCTGTGGGAACGTCGATGCCGGAACTTGTCACATCGGTGATTGCTGCGCGAAAGGGTCAGGTGGCGGTGGCGCTTGGCAATGTCATCGGCAGCAATATTTTCAACATCCTGGGCATTCTGGGGGCGACTGTCCTGGTCAAGCCGCTTGTGGTGCCTGCCCAAATCATGACCTTGGACATCTGGGTGATGGCTGCTGCAACCGGGGTGCTCTGTTGGGTTGCACGCAGCGGCTGGAGTATCTCGCGGCGCGAAGGGATCATGTTGACGGGCGGCTATGTCGCCTATCTGAGCTTTCTTGGTCTTAACGTCATCGGTTGAGGGGGGCGCGCGGCCGCCCCTGGGGCTGCGCTCAGGACCGCCGGCAGCACAGCCGCGTCCATGCGGGGTCTTTCGGATCGGGCCCCTGAACCGCGTAGCCCAGTTTTTTCAGAATGCGCAGGGAGGCCGCGTTGTCGTTGTGGACCCGCGCCACGATGGAGCTGATACCGGGATTATCGGCAAAGCTGCGTGCGGTGAACAGGCGCACGATGTCTGACCCGATGCCCTTGCCCCAAAAGGGGCGGCCAAGCCAATAGCTGATCTCGGGCACGCCGGGATCCTGCGGATCGACGTCATATTCCAGCCGCAGCTGGCCGATGATGTCATCGTTGCGCAGCACCGCGCAGACCTGATGGTGGTTGCTGGCGTTTGAGATTTCGATCAGCGCCGCCGCCGTCCCAAGCGTGAGCGGTGCCGGATAGGTTTCGGGCAGCCAGGTCCAGATTTCAGGGTCGTCCAGCAGGGCCTGCAAGGTTGCGGCATCGCTTTCGTGCCAGGCACGCAAGGCGTATTCTGGTGCGATTGCGTTGTGTTTCACGCCCCCCTTGGCCAGGATGCGCGGCGCTTGCGACGACCGCGCGCGATGGCCAAGGGGGCTGTCGAAATCATCCACGACCATGGCCGGAACCCAGCCGATCTGGACCGGGTCATAGGACAGTGCCACGTGATTGGCGCGGCAAAATTCCAGCTCTGTCGGGGTCAGAACGCCCGCGCTGCGCAAACGGGAGGTGTCGATCACGCCGCCGCAGGGCATCTGCAGCTTGGCCGATGATGAATGCCGTTCCTTTTGCATGATCGCTCCGTCTGATACCGTTTAAAGTGCAAAGGTAGGAATTGGCGGTTCTGTTTCAAGGGCTTGGCGGGTCATGTTGATGTTTGCCCGCATCAGAACCGATGATTTTGCGCGACAGGCCGGGCACCGGGATGGATGCAGGGGCTATTTCCGGCTGCGGGTAAAAACCATCTTTTGACTGTGCAGATCCTCTGCCGCGCCGATCCAGGCATAGGCCAGAAGGGCCGGTTCACGCAGACCGACCGTGATGCGGTGCAAATGGTCCGGCGGGTTAAAGATCATCGAGCCGGGGACATAGACGCCTTGATGGTTCTCAGACACCGCGCCCGACAGGCAGACATAGCTTTCGGTGATCCCCTTGTGGGCATGGGCAGGATAGGTGCAGCCCGGCGCAAACAGCACCACGCCGAGGATGATCTCATCGCTGATGACAGGCCCCTGAGAGCCCGCCAGTTCAGCATAGGCATAGCCGTTTTGCAGACCCTTTGGCACTTTCTCATAGCCATATTGCCAGCTGAGATGGGGGGCCACGGCATCCAGCGCGCGCACGGCGGGGGCCAGAACGCCCTGCCGCCCTTCATCCAGCGCGCGGCGCAGATGGGCGGTGACGGGCTTGAGCGCGCGCGGCTGAAAGCGCACTTCGGCGTTGCGGCGCAACAGACGGCTGATGGCCTCGCGCACCTTGCGCTGATGCCCTGCGATCCGCGTGCTGCCACCGGCGGGCAGAAAGCGGTAAAGTTCGTCATATTCCTGCAGCATGTAGCGCCAGTCCGGCACGGATTGCAGGCTCTGGCGGGCGGGCTGCATGGGTTCGGGGTGGGAATCGCTCATCGCGCCGGGCTCTCTTCAACGGTTTGGGGCGGGGATAGCATTTTTTGAGGGAAAGGGAATGTGGAAGGTTGGGGTGCCAGCGCTTTGTTCGGGGTGCCGCGAATGGCAGGTGTGAGGCCCAGCTGCTATTGGCTGAACACGCAACATGCGTCGCCTTTGGCGCAGATCCGATGGGGTCGATGGCTGCTGCACCAACCGGAGCGACAGCAGAGCTTAATCCACCCACAAAGAACTGTTCTATTAGCAAGTAGGTGCATTCCAGTCTTTTTGCAGTATTAGTATTGGTGCTATACCTCTCCTACC
>Ga0213868_10006432_pt1 | contig 10382 bp, 7 predicted proteins | sample PICome_9_FD_160087 | JGI IMG/M metagenome (GOLD analysis project Ga0213868, IMG submission 160087) | Coastal seawater microbial communities near Pivers Island, North Carolina, United States - PICO127 | ecosystem: Environmental > Aquatic > Marine > Coastal | place: USA: North Carolina | collected...
TGGTGCCCCAATCCTTTCAACAACGGATCTAATGAATGTTGTGACCAATCAAGATTTAGTCGTGACTTTATCAGAATGTATGGATAAGGACTGTATCGACGAACGTAAGGATGGTGTACTCGAAACGATCATTGATGACAGAGATCTCGGAAATATAGAGTCACATCTCAAGTCACAACCAGATCTTTCCTTGATATACGTAAAGGACTCACAAAGTGTTCGCATTACCGAGTGTATTGTCGATGATATACAAAAGGATAAGGTACATAGGTATCAGATCGAAATTCGAAACGATCATCGGAAGAAGCTTGGGTCGATAAATGTAACCATAATCTTTCAGGGTTCCTTCTGTGACAAGACCTATTCTCCTGGACGATTGTCAGCGGCACTATATCATGTGAGCAATAATGATCAAATAGAAAATATTGGTGTCGCTGAATATCAAGTACAAAATATAAATACAACCCAAGGAATTGGAAGACTAGTCATTGAGTACCAAACTCAGAATGCATTCGATAACGAAACATTGTATCTTGACGTTCTGGCTTCTAGTTCATGCCACTACAGCATCACTTTTTCTGGTGTTGTCAATTATCAACTTCATGCATTCGCCATGATTAATATGAGTCGCTTCTATTCCCTTGAACAAGAAATTCAGTCGATAACGCTTGAAACGGATAACTTGAAACTGGATTGTCAACTCCGAGAATTCTCTATTTCCATCTTAAACGATTTGGTGAACCTGGCGGAGAATGAGAAAAATAAACTTTATGAAGATATATTGAGAAGTGAATACCAGTTAGAATCAGATGATTCTGTTGATTACTTCGTCGTGGAGAACAAGATAAGAGTAAGGCAATGAGTTCATTATTGTTTGTTTTGAGATAATATGTAACTAAATCAATCGCTCCTTAACTCTAGATCTTAGAACGTGAACTTTCGCGTCAAGAGAGACTCAGGCAGGCAAGGATGGACTTGATTCGATCTATGGCAGATGAAAATACGACTGTGACGAAACAAATCAGCGTACTTGAATCGGCTATAGAAACGAAATCTCACTATTCAAGTGCTTTAAGAAGCTGGCTGCCGTATGCTTTCTCAAATGATGAGAGTATTCGCGAGAAAGTCCAGGTTCAAATGCGGAAAGAATATCAAATGAGAAATGCGTTCATTGATACAGCAATAGAGACGGCTCGTTTGATGACAAAAGATGAAATCAATTTAGACTCGACCGCATATGGCCGAGCGATTCTACGGGAGATTAAAAGATTATCTTGCCAATTCACAAAGCTGGTCAAAAGCTCGTTCTTACACCAAACAACTCAGCTATATCCAAAAGATTACCTCATTTACGAACTTGAAAGGAATTTGAAAGTGTTCCTTTCTGAAGTTATTTACCGGAAGGAAGCTATGCACCCACTATTACTTGCTTGCTTCGACGATGAAAATGATATTGATACATTCATCGACACCTTTGATTCTGAAAATTCTCCTTTTGTAGATAGAGAAGAGTCAAAGCAATTTTATACCGATCCCGACGAACCATTTTGTGTGGCGTGTAGGACAGCACCATGCAACAGGATTGATGTCGGAGATAGTCCAAGTATAAAAAAGGAAAGAGAGACGTTGACCGATTCAATCTTGGAATTACGAAGAGATAAAGTACATCTTTCAAAGCAATATCCAAAAGATGGTAGACTCGAGATCATAAGTCAAGCAATTCAATCTCTTCGAAAAAAAGCACATACGCTTGACGCCATGATAAAATTGGATGGTGTTGATAAGGAGCTACATGACATTTATCAAAGCAATCGAAACGGCAACTTCATAGTACGTTCTTTGCATCAATATGATTGTTTGATGGAAAAGAAAACGGCTATCATAGCTCTTGAAAAGGAACATGATCATTTGGTTGCTTATCAATGTGCACAAGAGATATTTGACGATGCAATTCGTCAAATGGAAGAGGGTTGGGTATTTGGTGAAATAATTGAAGATACTAATCCTGCAGAAAGTAAATATAATGAGCTACCGCAGATACAGCAAGATCTGATTACAAATATTCATAGACGGAGTCACAAAGCACTTGATTTGAAACAATCTCAGATACACAGGAGAAATATCACGTCGTTTCTAGATTCTATAGAGAAGAGTATTCGTATTGGTCTCGTTTGTTGGCTGATTCGTTATATTCGAGCCATGTCTGCAATTAGGTTCCAAAAAGTAAAATCTGCAGCGCAACTTCTGACTTCACAAAGAATAGAAATGATCCGAGAAGAAGAAATGGCGAAAGAAAGAGATGCTCGACGAAAAGAAGCATATGAAAAAGCAAGGGTTGGGAGCTTCAGAATCAAACAGAGAAATAAATACAGAACAGAAATAATGGTACGTACAGCTTTCATACAATGTATGCTTACAAGGCCAACAACGCTTCTTCTAACATTTTATTGACAGGTTCGAGGTCAAGTATTGGATGAAAAGACGGTCGTTTTGAAACAGTCTAGTGCAGTAATGATTCAAAAGCACTACAGGAGATATCTTGGAAAGAAGGCGTTTTGTTTATGGAAGACAGAAAGAGAATCAATTCATGCATGGAATACCCTGTGTCACGCGAGTTCAATAGCAATAAGTAGATATTGGAGAGGATACGTCGCAAGAGTTCTCGCCCAGAAATTAAGAGCGGAAATGGTGGAATATCTACTAAACATGAGAAAAATAGAGGTTGATCAAGACGAAGATGAATATTGGAACTCATTGAAATTTGGAAAGTACCGTAGACAAAGGTACACCCGTAAGAAAACAAGAGATCAATCCAAAATTCATAACAATGTTGTAAAGATGATTTGATAACCTAGATTTTAAAATTCAGCATTTCCTGCCCAACGAGGGAAAGGAATGACATCCCGGATATTATCCAGTCCGGTAATGAATAAGATAAGGCGTTCAAATCCTAGACCGAATCCAGCATGAGGAACTGTTCCATATTTTCTAAGATCGATGTACCACCATAGATCCTTGGGATCCAGTCCCATCTCAATACAACGCTGAATTAGTACGTCTTTCCTGTGTTCTCTCTGAGATCCTCCAATAATCTCCCCTATCTTTGGTACAAGGATATCGGCAGCAGAAACCGTCCTTCCATCGTCATCCAATTTCATGTAGAATGCTTTGATTTCTTTAGGGTAGTTGGTAAGTACAACTGGCTGCTTGAAAACTGTTTCGCAAAGATAACGTTCCATTTCAGATGGCAGGTCCATCCCCCACTCAGGCTTCTCCTCGAATTTGTGTCCATTCTCATAAGCCTTTTGAAGAATTTCAATACCTTCTGTATAAGTAAGGCGCTTTAAATAAAATAGAGAGGAAAACAATGGATAATTTATGTGAGATTGATCAACGTAAAATAAGTCGAAAGTACAACACTCAACGTTCCGCGTAGGTATCTAATCTACGTCCATATATTCTCATACACAATACTTTCAGAGAGATTCCCATTGATGGTACGATCGTCATAACGTTCATTTTCAATAGAGACAAAACTAATGCACTGCTTACCTTGAAAGGATTCTCAAGGACATTCTTCAGACGAGCACGAAGACCAACCTCTCCAAAGGGGCTGTTCTCGAAAAACTCGAGATCTTCACTGCACATTTCCAAGGCATACTGAACACAATACTTGAGATAGTCCTCGGCAAGATTGATATCATCTTGTAGATCGGCAAAAGCAATTTCAGGTTCAATCATCCAGAATTCAGAAAGATGACGAGAAGTATGAGAGTTTTCGGCACGGAAAGTAGGTCCAAAAGTGTAAACATCGGATAAAGCACATGCATGAGTCTCAACATTAAGCTGTCCTGACACGGTTAAGTTGGCACGTTTACTGAAGAAGTCGTCTGTATAATCTACAGCACCTGGGACTTCCTTATGTTCTGGTTTCGTACTTTCTTCCTTCGGCTTTCCAGCGCTTTTCGCGGCCTGTTTTGCAAGTCGTTTTTGTTCGCTTTTCGATAAAGGTTTTGCCTCTTCTACTGGCTTCTCCTTATAAATCTTGAGTTCAATACCTGGTTTGTGATGATCAGAACCCAACATGGTTGTTACTCCAAATTGCTCTCCAGCTCCCTCACAATCAGCACAGGTGATAATAGGAGTATGAATGTACAGAAATCCATGGTCGTGGAAAAATTTATGGGTTGCATATGCCATCGCATGTCTAACACGCATCGCAGCGGCGTGCAATCCTGCTCTTGGGCGTAAGTGGGCATTATCTCTCATATGCTCGAGAGTGTGTCCTTTTTTGGACATGGGGTACAACATTCCACCAACAGTTTCACCTTTTGCATCACCACCGTAAACAGCTCCAAGTAGCTTGGAAACAGTAACTTTCAGTTCCACCGCTTGTCCATCGGAAGGACTCTCGATGACTTCACCGGTAAGCTGAAATGAAGATCCCGTTCCACCACATCCTTTTGATTCTTCAAATCCTTCCGTTGTCTCAGCTTGGAATGTACACTGAATTGAAGTTCCACAAGATCCATCATTCAACTCAATGAACATCAATTTTCCTCCTGCCTTACGAAGAGTTCTAGTCCATCCAGCAATTGTGACAGTCTTTCCAATCAAAGTCGGGTCTTTAAGAACCTCCTTAATGCGAATACGGTTGCGTTTGTACAATTTACTCTGTACGACCGGTGCCGCACCATGGAAGGATACTCCCGAAGTAGAGGACTCGACTGCAGTTCCATTTGCATCCTGACTAGACACACTTGTACTTACTTCTACATCAAAGCAACTATCGCTGGTAACAGTCTTGAACCACCTACAAATATGCTCGGTCTTTTCGTCGTTAGACGAAGGATCAAAGAGTTTTAACTCAGCAGCATCTTTCAATGCACAAGCAATGGCTATATCAGCTACAGTGAGAGAATTTCCAACCATATATGTCTTTGGCATCACATGACAGTTAATCACTGAGATGGTGTAATCCATGTCCTTTTGGATGGACTCCATAACGTCTGCATTGCCTTTAACTCCAGCAGCCTTTAGAGCTGCAACAGGCACCTCAATGTTTGTTTGTCCATAAGTTACCCATGAGTCAATCTCAGCCTCTTCTGCGTCTCCATGCCCGATGAGTCCAGAGGCAGGTGAAAGAGATGCTACAGTCTTCATCATGGAACTTGCAGTTCCACTAACCGAAGTTTTACCATCAGGAAGCGTGAGGACCATTCCATCGAAAAGAGTCGACAAGGAAGCTACTTCTGCGGCAGAAGCTGATCTAATGTGCACAGGGATGGAACCCTTTGATGCAGCCGCCAAGATCTGAAGTTTTCAAAATGAGGGAATGAAAATGAGAAATTTGTATTTTTTTTTAGAAAAAATGATACAATCTATGAGAATGTATTTGGTTTTTCATAAATTCACCTTACCTTCAACGCATCAGAGCTCTTGAGTTGTTCGTCGCTACCCGTAAGTATAGCACTCATTTTAAAAGAAGTCTTTAGGAGGTGAGAGTTGGAATGTTGTTCGTTGTCCTTTGTTTCACAATCAGTTTTTCAACTACTACTTTTGATGGAGTGTAGTGGTGCGGGCCTCAAATTTTTTAATTCGCGCAAATTCATTCATTCGCCTTTCCCAATGCACCATTTAGCACGAGAGCAAGGAAAGAGGAAAGCTTCCATAATCTGCCTACAGTAAGTCAGTTATACAAATCAATATGCCTTTTGATAAACAAACTATGTTATACTCCTTAGTGTTTTCTTTTCTCTTTTGGAAATCAAACGGATGAAGAAGATGTCTCTTCCTCGGCCTTTTGCTTCTTTTTGCCCTTCTTGCGTCTCTTCAATCCTTTTTCGAATGCACTGATTGATAAATCGGCCAAGCGATCCTTTTTATCAGTTACTGCTTTTTTCTCTATCTGATCCTGTGTTAATCCAGCATATTCTGTCTTTGTAACGACTCCTGCAATGTGCGGAACAATCACCAAATCGACGTCATCATACCCAACAAGTTCAAACATGGGATACGTCTCAAGTTCACCTTCCTCATTTTCATTTCCATCTGCAGCTTTTGCAAGAGCGTCAACGTATTTTTCTCCATCAATTTCAGTCTGTTCTACGAAAATAAAACGTCCACCTGGCTTCAAAACACGTCCGGCCTCGAGTATACTACGCTTCCAATCCTGGCCATTATCCTTCATCACTTGAGCTGCCTGTAAACTTACAACACAGTCCACACTGTTGTCTTTCAAATCCTTCAAGTTATCAGCAGGCTGATTTAAGTAACGAACAGTGGCTCCCTGACCAAGTGGTCCAGACGTTCGTCTCTCACGTTGTTGTTTCAAAGCTCTCTGAGCTGAAATGGAAAGCTCTCCATCTGCAGAAGCTGAGGATGTGAGAATTTCTTCGATTGTGTTTGGGACAAAATTTACAATTCGACCATCTTCCGTGCCAAGTTGAAGTACAGATTTCGCAGTGCGGGGTATTTGATTGGTACAAATGGCGGCTGAGATCCATTCTGCCCTTAGTGCAGTGACAAGATCTAAACCCATGGCGAGTTGAGTGGATGATGATATGTTTGGATTCATAGTTAGAGATTGACTTCTACCCACCGTGAAAGCGTGTGTAGATGCTATTCCTGATGCAAAGAGAGCCGAATACAACAAGTGCAACTTCATTTTATGTCGATATGAAACGTGACCTGTCGTTTTGTTATACAAAGAACTATTTTTTAAAAGTGCTCTAACACTCTGTTTTCGTTGAAAAGTGTTGGATAACTACTGACTGTAAAGAAAGATGCTTACTTAATCCACCTATATACCCTTCCTTCCAAAAGATCGAAAGTCGGAGAAGAGAAAGTTATTAGATCAAAATGTGATGTGTTGGAAGAGAGAGAACAAACAAAGAAGAAATGCTGGTTTCGTGTGTTTTGGTGTGGCGTACTGAAAAAAATGCGGGAACATGACGTGTACAATACTAACCATACTGGAAATGATAGTTGAACCTCGTCCTCCCGATCTTTTTTGCGTACGTAGAAACTATACCAGCTTTTACGGAGAGGCAAATCTCACCTGACGTTTGAAGCAAGGGGAAAAATCCAACCTCCGGAGCGACCTCGAAAATAATATAGCGATATACATATCTCTCCAGTCCTATTTCAATTCACTTGGTACGTGTTGCTGCTTTCTTAATTGTTAGCTTACGTTCGATATCAGATGAGATACTGAGAGAATGAAACTATGATTGTGGTGGAAGCACGGGTTTTGGAAAGCAAGTGGAATCTTCCGTACCCCGACTGTGGGATCGCGCCTCTGAAAAGGATCTTCATGATCATCATCATCACCACCTTTGATGGTCAATGGTCAGGCTTTCCTCCAATTGAGACTCATCCAAATCATAGTTTTTCGTTCTTGAAAGATGCTATAGTGATTGGGATCCAATACATTTCTTTCTATTCAAAAACACATACAAACTCACATTTGACATCGTTCTTCCTTTCCACTTTCCACAGCTAAAATGAAGCTCGCCGTTCTTGCCTCTGTATTCGTTGGTGCTGCCGCCTTCGCCCCCAACACTGTAAGTGATTATCATGTTTATAGAAAATGAAGTTTGTCAGAAAATTGATTGTATTCCATTTGCTTACACTTTCAATCCTTGTTTTCCTCTGTCTTCGCCAACTCTCTTACTTACACTACACACCATATCAACAACAACAAATACTACTACGACTATAACAGATGTCTCGCACTAGCACTGCTCTTTCTGCCAAGAAGGAGATCAAGCCCAAATTGGCATTCGTTCCATGCATTTCCAAGAAGGATATCCCTGCCCCCGGATCCGCCACTTCTGGAGTTGCCGGAGGACTTGCTATCTGCATTGCCGCTGACGAGAAAGGAACTCTTTATGCCCTCGGAGACAAGTGCCCCCCTATTGGACAGCCTCTTTCTTTCGGAAGCGTAAAGGACGGATGTGTCCAGGACCCAGTTCTTGGAACCCGTTTCAACTTGAAGACTGGACAGGTTGAGCAGTGGTGCCCCAGTGGAATCGGAAAGCTTGTAGGAGGACTTTTCGAGCCTACCGGAGTTCCTGTTTACCCCCTTAAGGCCAAGGGAGATGTTGTTGAGGTACAGGTTGATGTTAACTACAAGTTCGCTTACGAACAGCAGTACTGGTCTGGTATCCTTGATGCTCAGGGAAAAGATAACGGAAAGTACTACTAAATTGTTACTTCCATTTAAAACAAAGGATGGTGTTATTATATCATCATTTTAGATTTTGGAAGTTCTGTGTGAACGATGGAAGGCATCATAGATCTTGTCTTTAGCGTTCCTGCGGTGGCATTCATCAAGGAATGTACAATAGAGCCATTTTTTCATGACACTTATGTATCTTGCATCAGGTTGCATGAAATTAAACCTAAACTTTGCATCTGCTGCATAACGAAACTTATATACGTTTGGATATTTGTGTGATCTAGTCACTATTTGTTTGTATATTCTTGTGAAAAATACACCTCATGTCGTTCCTGAATTGATTGTTGGACAGCTGAAATTTTTGGATTTTGGGTTGGAGATTTTCGGAACTGTTCATGGATTCATTCATTCATTATTCATTCCCTCTCTTCAGTCGTCTAGTTTCCATATCCAAAGAAAAACACTTTTCAAAGCCCATGAGTACATTAAATCATGTCATATTATTCCTAGGGAATGCTGTAATACATATAGCATGGACTCGCGTACTATGGTCACTTGCATTGGAAGAAATGAACGACGACACTTGCCACTCGATCATCAAGCCTAAAACGATGACAGCACTCATGATTTCTAGCATAGAGTTTGTCAACGCTGTACTTGGACTCACGCGGTCAAAACCACATCAAGTTCTATTATTTGCATCAGTTCGAGCTGGAGTTGAGATGATGGTTGCTCCCTTGATTCCATGCAGTTCATATCAGCATATCTTCACAATTCTAATGTGGAGTTTAGATGGTTTGATTCGATTTGGATGTTTTGGAATCGACGCTTTTCTATCTCTATTTGGAAAAAGTTCACCATCAATCATAAAGACAATAAGGTATACTGTTGGCCCTCTTTTATTCCCCTTGGGTGCCGGAGGAGAAATGGTAAGATCTCAAGCTATATATGATTACAACTTTTTTCCACATGAAATCAATCTGAAAATATAAATCACTTTTACATTCATAAACTTGTATAGGCAATGGTTCTTCTTGCCGCAAAGGATGGAAGGCCAGGTTTATACGTTGCGGCATCACTGTGGCCGTTATTTTTCTATCCACTCATGAAGCAGTTATTAAAACAAAGAGCGAAACATTTCAAGAAACTTTCAAATGATGATGAGGATAAGTTGAAATAAATAAGTAAGATTTTAAAAAGCGAATTAACCTTTGAAAGAAACAGATGAATTCAAGTCAATATTATGAAAATGTTAAGTTATGATTGCAAAATGGTTGATATACACAAGATGGACAACTGTCGATAACTAACTGCAAACACCAAGAATGAATCAATGAATGAATCAATAACCACGAGATTCGGCCGGAATCGGCTGATCTCTGAAATCAAATTCACCTCCATTCATAGTATTTTTCTTGTCTCCAGAACTGAATAACATATCAAGAATATAGGTAAAACTAGCATAAGAGCCTGCAGCTTGTAACATTGCTTGAGGTCCACCTATCCCAAATGACATAAATGAATGTAAGTAAGACGATATCCAAAAACGTTTCTGCATTCTCTCTAGCTAGAGAGAACACATGAAGAATGCACATACCTTGTCGACTCAAATAGGCACCAGTGGCAGCTGATCCAATGATACTGTTCCATCTATCTTCCACACCGCCACGACAGACTCTTGTCAAGGCATGAAACCCACTGAAGGAAGCACTCAAGGCTGCCCAACTTTTTCCTTGTGCCAATGCTTTTCCATTCCAATCGCCTATTCGTCGCTGCAACTCTTTCATTCCATTATGATTATGAGCTCCATTCGCAAGAGTACCTTGTGTCGACGCACCCTCTTGAACATTTCGAAAGATACCAGGAACACCCATGGCACCACCAATCAAATACCCAAACAAACCTCCTGAAAGATACGACCCCGCCGTAGTGATCCCTACCTCCACCGAGTTGGCAATAAGCAAACCAATCGGTCCTAATTGAGCCTTCATTTCCGCAACCGTAGGCTGATACTCAGGATTATCAAATGGATTATTTTCATAGTCATCATGGATTGAATCTACAACTGCCCTGGTGGTGGTGGATGATGATCTTGCAGATGTCATGGTAGCTTGACGACGTTCCAACTCCGCACCATCATCACCATCCATATCTTTTCGATGACGTCCACGAAAGACAGCACTTCTCCTCCGTACAGTGC
>Ga0213868_10006436_pt1 | contig 10382 bp, 7 predicted proteins | sample PICome_9_FD_160087 | JGI IMG/M metagenome (GOLD analysis project Ga0213868, IMG submission 160087) | Coastal seawater microbial communities near Pivers Island, North Carolina, United States - PICO127 | ecosystem: Environmental > Aquatic > Marine > Coastal | place: USA: North Carolina | collected...
TGCGCCGGCGGCCCACGAGGGAAAGACAGCGGAGTACAGCCCGGTGCCGCCAGCGACGAACAACACGATGTCAGCGGGCCGACGGACAGCCGGGATGATGTCGTCGTCGTTACCCGCCGCAATGAATCCGGTGTTGAACGAGCGAATCTGCCCGCGGGTGTTGACCGCCATCCGCTGCAGTTCGGCCTGCACGTCGCTGCGGCTCATGCCAGCGTCGGCGAGTACCTGGGCGTGTTCCGGGTTCAGCGCCACGGCAACGGCTCCGCCCGAGAGGTTGGCATTGTTCGAACCCGTGTTGGCGATGACCGCCGCGAGCGCACGCAGCAACCGTTGGGGTGAATCGTTGTCGTCGGCATCGTTGGTAAACACGACGGAGTGCGGCGCCTCCGCTCCCAGGATCGTGACGACAGAATCGTCGGACGAATAGCCGAGCGCCTCGGCCAGAGGTTCCCACGGAGACGACTGTTCATCTTCGGCGAGACAGAAACTGAACTTGCCCGGATGACCGAGCAGCGCCATATCTGACACACCAGGACGAGCATCACCGATGTTCATCATGCAGAGCCGAACCGCTCGACCGATCGATGCGTTTGCGCGGTGACCCGGACCCAGCGCGCCGAAGCTGCCTGCAATGTCGCAGTGGTCGACAACGGGACCGTTGACGATCATGAGCGGCGCCGTGCAGTGTGTGGTCGATTGCATCTCGCCCAGGTCGAATGCCGGCTGGAGCATTGCTCGGATCGCGGCCACGACAACCGTCATGTGGTCCGGTAGACAACCGGCCATCGCCGCGTTGGTCGCGATCTTCTCAATCGTCGCCGCTCCCCCACCGGGCCCCATCGCTCCGAGATCGAGGTCCGCGTCGAGGCCTGAGGCAAGCACGAGTCGGGCGACTCGATCGTGTGTCGGGATGACAACCGGAAGCCCGTCGGTGCAGCCCCTCTGGTGGAGGACCTCGAGCGCCTCGGCCTCGTCGGTCGCGGTGAGCATGCCCGTCGCTCCGCTCACGGAGCGCTGCTCGGCTCGTTGTCCGGCACCGCTTCGCCGCGCAACACCGCCACGATGCGAGCTGCGATTCCGTCGGCGACGCGGCCCATTGCATCGTGCCCGCTGCCGGCAACTGGGTGCGGGAGACGCAGTCGGGGAATGTCGGGCATGCCGGCCGACGCAGCGACCGAGTCACCCTGCAACCAGAACTGTTCGGTGACCAGGGCAACGGCCGCCCTGCCTCGTCGAGCTACTTCGATTCCGTCACGCACGGTGCCGGAGGTGCAGCTGCCTCAATGGCCGTAGGCCGCGACGACAGCAGAACATGAATCGGCGATCGTCGAGAGATGGTCCTCGCTGGCCAGCGCGCTGGCGTTTCCTTTGTCGAGGTGGATGAACTCGACGCCGGGCAGCTCGTGCGACAGTGCCTTGCCCACATGATCGAGAAACGCCACCGAGCCGGGGAATCCGTTCGCGAACAACGCGACGGTGTCTCCCGCTTTCAGCTCAGCACGAAGTCCATACGGCTCGATTGCTCGACTCGACACCCCACGCGGATCCAAGAATTCCATCGCGGGAGTCTCGCGCTCTGGTTCGAGTCGGGGCGAGGCGCAGTCACGCCAACCGTTCGCAAACAATCTCGGTCGGAGCCAGGATCCCTGCCGTCACAGCAGCGACCATGTTGGCGATCTTGGTCGGGGCGCCGTCGCCCAGGATGAGGTGCAGGCCAATCGGTGACGGCCCATCGGTCTGCGCCGCGTGTTGTTTCAACGCAGCGAAGAAGTCCCGGGCGAACTGACCACGTTCTCGAGATGCGAGGATGCGGAAGCCTGCCGACCTCAGAGCTGCTTCGTAGTCGCTCAATGAAGCAACGAAGCTCATCGTCTCATCGCTGGCCCAAGGGACGGGAAACGCGTGGCTCCCATCGGTGAGCCGCATGATGTCGTAGACGCCGAATCGCCCGCCGGGCCGCACGACGCGGTGCACCTCCGCGAACAGTGCGGCCTTGTCATCGATGTTCATACCGACGTGGAGCTGCGTGGCGATGTCGAACGCCGAATCGACGAACGGCATGTCGAGCGCGTTGCCAGTCTCGAACGTCAACTGGTCGGCCATGTGCGTTGCCTCCGAGATTGAGCGTGCGACCTCGACGTATTCAGCGGTCAGGTCGATGCCGGTGACCTCGCACCCGAAGGTGCTGCTGATGAACCGGGCCGTTCCGCCGATTCCACAACCGACGTCGAGCACGGCCGACCCAGGCTGAACATCAAGTTGCTCGCAGATGTCGACAGTCGCCCCACGTCCACCGATGTGGAACTCATCGACCGGTGCGAGGTCGGCAATCGACGCCGACGACAGCGTCTTACCCAAAGCTGCGAGCCCGGACTCGATCGCCGCCTGCAAGCCCCCGTTCGAATAATGCGAAGCGACATCGGCTGCGGTACTCATATCTCCACGAACCTAGACGATGGTCAGGCAGCCTGGGTGAGCCGTCGGTCAGCCGCGTTCAAAGACGAGGACGAACTCGACAATGCCCTCGTCTTCCAGGCTGACACCCGGGTTTGACGGGTTGTCGATGTCGTAGTCGGTGAACGTGATCGGAATGTTGCCGAGGACACCGATGCTGGTGCCGGTGGCCTGTGCCGTGACGTCAACGGTGACGGCCTGCGTGACGCCCTTGAGTGTGAGCTCACCGACCGCTGTTGCTGTGACCTGCTCCCCATCAGCTGGAATGGCTCCGAAGTCGATCGGTTCGGTCGTCTGAAAGTTGGCAGTCGGGAAGTTCGCAACATCCATGATGCGACCCTGGAACTGTCCGTCTCGGCGGCTGTCGTCGCTCACGATGTTCTCGACCTCGACGGTGGCGTCAATCAATGCGGTCGTTCCCTCGATAGTGAGCGAGCCGTCGATCTCACTGCTCCTGCCGACCGCTGTCACGTTGACACCTCCGAGCACCTCGTCGACGCGGTAGCCGAACTCGGAAGCAGCGGTTGGTGTCCACAGACCATCAAAGTCTTCAGAATCAGCCGCAGCTTCGTCAGGTGCTGCTGCTGATGGTGCCGTCTCGAGGCTGGGCTCGTCATCGGCCTCAACGACCGTGGTCTCCAATGCTTCGGAGAGGTCATCGGCGTCCAGCGCGTCTGGCGCGTCGTTCAGGACGTTGGCATAGAAGAAAATTGCTCCGTAGACCAATGCAACGAGGACGACCAGGCCGATGATCCCTCGCTTGATCCAGGTAGAGGGTGCGGTGGAACCTGCGGCGGAGGGTGGGGTGGAGGCTGGCGCGGCTTTCGATGCAGCGGAATTCGAATCGGTGGTGTTGCTCATACCAACACGTACGTCGGCGACGTCGGATCGGTTCGCGCGTCCGACATGGTTCCCGATCGAGGTCGCCGGGCTCCACTCTCTGCGCCGTGTTCGAATTCATCGATGGTCTTCCGGACGGCTGCATCGGGGCGAGAGCCAGTGGACACCTCACCGACGAACTGCTGCATGTCCATTTTCACCGGGGCGCGCTGGTGACCAATGACGGCCACGTTTCCGGCGCGGTCAACATTTTGAAATGGACGTTGCACGGCCACGTGCGCACATTTCACAACGGCGAGTTCGATCAGGCCGTGCACTGGATCACCACCTGACAAGGGCCACCGCCGCAGCGAAGGCTCAGGTCAGCGCTTCTTGACGTTGGGCGGCATCGATCGTCTCCGCGAACCTGCCATACGAGATGGACCCGCCCACCCACTTCGTGATCTCGGTCCACAGGAGCCCCGAACCGATGTCGGGGCGCATCTGATCCGACGCGTCGAACACTTGGACTGGGCTCGTGGCGAGCGCAGTGATGAATCCCTTCTCCACGTCCGGGTACTCGTCTTCAGAGATCGATGACTTTGCGCTGAGAAAGCCTCCCGCCCGCGCCCATGGCGCTCCGGCCTGAGAACTCGCGAGGAACGCCATCAGACCATTCACTTCAGGTCGATTGTCGAACTGGACGATCTCGTCGCCACCGATGACGAGCGGGGGTGCATCTCCTGCGACTCCGGGAAGCACAAACCAGTCGAGCGACTCCTCAGGGCCAGCGTCGGTGCCATTCGGCATCCAGCCGATGGCAAAGTCTGCTTGGCGGTACATCGCACACCCCGGGTCGCTCTTCAGCAACGGCTCCCACGCACGCTCCACACGTGTCGACACGACGTCAACGATTCCGCCGGCAACTCGGCCGGGCTGGAGCACCAGGTCGCTGAACTCGGCAAACGCCTCTTCGATCGCTGGATCGGCAAATTCAACGGTCCCTGCGGTCCATGCGTCATAGAACTCAGGTCCTTGCCGCCGAACGACGAGATCCTCGACCCAGTCAGTAGCCGCCCATCCGGTCGCGTCACCAGCGCTGATCGCAAAGCACCATGGAGCGATCCCTCGTTCCGAGGCGGCAATCGTGGCCGAGAGCGCTTCGAGCTCATCAAGCGACGTCGGCAACACCCAGCCCTCTGCTTCGAACACGTCGCGCCGGAACCACACGACGCTCTTCATCGTTCGCCGGAACGGAACCGCATAGTCCACGCCATCAAACTCCGCGACTTCCAGCACGTCGGGTTCGTAGTTGTCAACGAGCTGGCGAGCGGTCGCCTCATCGAGTGGGAAGATCGACCGGTCATCGACGAGCTGAGCGACCAGGCCGGGTTGTGGGATCAGCGCGATATCGGGGGCGTCGGCGCTGCCGATTCGACGCTGCAGGTCCGTCACGAAGTCATTGCTTCCGGTGTACCTGATGACGACCCCGGCGTTCTTGGCATACTCCTCGAGCGATTCGACCAGCCGATCGGCCTCGGCGTCGCGATACGGACCAAAGACGACGATCGCCTCGCCGGTTGCGTTCTCTTCACCGGCCGCGCACCCGACCGCGAACAGCGTGGCCGCAGTCACGGCAGCTCCCAAGTTCCTAAACTGACGCATTCGCCCGCCGCTCATCGTGCGCTCACCACGAACAGGTCATCGCGCTCGTACCGCAACTCCAGATCGACCGGAGCCCCAAATGCATCGCGCACGAGTTCGGCGAGCTTCCACGCCGCCCTCGGATCATTCGGCCCCGACAAGATGAGATCGATCTGCGCTGTTCCACCAGCGAAGTCCGCCCGCAGTTCGATCACCCGCACCGTGCCATCCCACACTCCGACGGACTCCGTGACAGCGCGTCGCAGGCTTGAATCTCGGATGGTCGATCGGGTGTGCAGCGTGAGCGGAATCGCCACGGCCACCACGGCGAGCAGGGTAATCCCGAGACGTAACGGCAGCGAGCCTCCGGCAACTTTCTCGTCCGGTCGAAATCCAGAGATGAGCAGCACCAGCGATGCCGTGAAGATGATCGCGGCGAGGTTGGTCAGAAACAGAAGGAACGCGTTGCGGGCGTCGGAGGTGAGGCCGAGCTCGAGTGTGATTCCGACGGTCGCGAGCGGCGGAACCAGGGCGACGGCGATACCCACTCCAGGAAGGGCTGAGGTCGTCGAGCGACGAGTGCTGATGTAGCCGGCCGCAGCACCGGCGGTGATCGCGATCCCGAGATCGAGCAAACCAGGGAACGTTCGACCGGCAACTTCTCTCGGCAGGTCCGACCTGCCGACGATGTCAAAACCAGCCACGGAAGCAGTGAGATATCCGACCGCGATGGCCAGGACCACACCGAGCGAGATGATGAGGAGTGCTCGGACCAACCGCCGATTCTGTGCACGCACCGTTGCCGCTGCGGCGGCCGTGATCGGCACCATCAGCGGGGCGACGAGCATCGCTCCGATCACGACCGCTCCAGAGTCGGCGAGCAACCCAAAGGCAGCGATGCTTGCTGACAGCATGGTCAAGGAGCAGAACTGGAGAAGGTACGAAACGAAGTCATCGCCTTCCGGAATGAGCTCGTCGAGGACGGCGTGCTCGTCGTCATCCGGCGACAGCGTGATCGTGGAGCGCACGCGCTGAAGAATCGAGCCGAAAGGAGTCATCGCGGTGTCCACTTCGGTGCGGCCGCCGTGGTCATCTCGAGGACCCATGTCCTCGGGTGCATCGTTCATCTCGCTCCTCATTTCGGCCATCTGGCATCACCGCTACCGATTGGCGACTACTTACTCGTGCACTGCGACTCTACGGCGGGCGTTCGGGGCGGTGCTGGACCGTAGAAACTGATTGGCGACCATGCGAGCTCGTATCGCACTTGGCCAACCGCCAGCAGGGCTGATCGAACAGGGGCCAGCGGGACAACCGTCTTAATCCGGATGGAAACGTCGGCCATTGTCCAGTATCTTGCGGCTCCAGCAAGTTGCATCTCCAACGAAAGACATCCTCATGGACCTTAAACAGAAGCTCATCGACCTCTCCCGGGAGGCAACCGGTGATGACAGCATCACCGTCGCTGGTGATTTCCAGCCAAAGGGGATGACCTGGAAGGTCGTTGCGGGTGCCGCTGCCGGTTCGGCTCTCGGGGACGCCGTCGGCGGCGACGTCGGCCAGTCCATTGGAACCATGGCCGGGTACACGGCCGGAAGCTACGCGGCAACGTCTGGCGAGCTGCCGCCAGTCATTATCGTGGCCGCTTCGCCGACGAAGCTCTACTTGATGACGTCAAACAATGCGAAGGGAATCATCCTCGCCAAGCATCTCGTGCTGATCGATACCCTCGATCGGGCCAGCCTGAGCGTCGAACTGCATCAGAAGGCGACAGTGCGGACAGCAGTCATCACCGACTCCTCAAGCGGGCACGAGTACAAGATCGAAGGCAAGCGGATTCTTTTCCACCACATGAATGACATGCTTGACGCCCTTGCGGCCGATGTCCACGACGATGCTGACCATCAGACGGCCGTCAATGCTGGTTGAGATGCCCCAATCCCATCGTCCAGGTTCGTTTCGGGCGCGATCGCGCCGTGTGGTCAGTGTCGTCGCGTTAGCGGGACTCTCACTGGGCTTCGCGTCTGCGTGTGGTTCTGACGACTCATCTGCGGATGCCTTTTGCGACGCCGGCGACAGCTTGCGGTCAAACATCGAAACAATCGGCGACATCGACATCATCGCCGGCGGAACCGATGCCGTCTCCGAGCGGTTCGAAGCAATCGAATCGGATCTCACACAGCTACAGGACAGCGGTTCCGACGTCGCATCGGATGAGATCTCCGCGCTCGACTCAGCAGTCTCTGACTTGGGTTCAGCACTCGCTGGTCTGAGCGGCGGAGTCTCGGTCGAAGATGCTCAGCAGCTCGCCACGTCAGTCACCGCCGTGGTGAATGCAGCAGGCGACGTGATCGAACGACTCTCCACCACTTGTTCCTGACCTCCACCTGTTCATGACCGCCTGATCGGGGGCCTCAGGGCTCACAGTTCGCCGTTGCGTTGCATCCACGCGAAGGTGTACCAGCCCGGCAAGATCGGGAGCCAGAACGTGGCGAGCCGAAAGGTGAGGACCGCTCCCACGGCAGGGCCGTGGTCCATCCCAAACCCTGCCAGCGCAGCAATCATCGTCGCTTCGAGCGCTCCGAGACCTCCCGGTGTCGGAGCGATCGTCGCGATGGTGACCGCAACGATGAACGCTGTACAGATTTCCGGGACAGACAGTCCGCCTCCGAAGGCCTCGACCGAGAACCCGAGTGTTGCCGCGTAGGCGAAGGTGATCATTGCCGAGCCGCCGAACAATGCCAGGACTCGAATCGGGCTGGTGAAGACAGCGCCAAGATGCCCCCCGGCAGACTTGAGAATCCCGACGACCGGTCCAACCACTCGGTGCCGCACGGGTGGGATCAACAACAGCAGGCTGCACAGCGCCAGCACGACAGCGATGACCGCGAGCGCGGTACTCGTGTCGGGCAAGTCGAAACTGCCAACGCCCGTTTGGCCGGTCCAGGACACGAACGCGAACAGCAAGACGACGTGTACAACGATCGAGCCGAGCGCGTTGAGGCCAACCGCAGAACTGGCGGCCGGTGTCGCGAAACCCGCCTTTTGCAAGAACCTGACGCCGAGTGCCATGCCTCCAGCGTTGGCAGGGGCCACCAGGGCAGTGAACGACGATGCAACCTGAGAGCGGAACGTGGCCAGCACAGGAAGGTCCAACGAGTAGGCGCCGAGCGCAGACACCGTGGCAAAAACGTAGGTCGCAAACGACGCAGCGATGATGACGGGAACCCACGAGAGGTTGGCGTCGCGCAACGCGTCGACGGTCTCGTCGACGTTCGCGAGCTGCGGAAGCAGCGAGTAGAACGCAAGGCTGCCTGCGACGATCATCAAGATCGTCCGCGGCTTGATCCGCTGGAGCCGTTCAAGTTCGACCTCACCGGCGCCGGTGCTGTCGCGGATGGCGGTGGACAGGTCCTTCAGCAGGTCCTTGTGATGCCTCGCGAGGGAGCGGATCTCCGGAGGAAGCGCCAGTGGCTGGAGTTGCGGGAGCGTTCGCGCGACGGCTTCAGCACCGAGCACCTCGACGGCGGAATCCACGGTTGCCGCAACGCCAACCTTGACGGACAAGCCCACCAAGAGTTCAGCCACGTCACGATCGAGATCTCGATCGCTGGCAGCGACTTCGGCGCGATCGAAGTCGAGAATCCACGCCGACTCGTCGTCGCTGATCAGCACGTTGGTCAGTGCAAGATTGCGATGGGCGAGACGAGCACGTCTGAGATCAGCAATCTGCGACCAGAGACCACCGAGCACCGATGCGGTCAGCCGGTCGTCGTCGCATTCAGCGATCGGCGTACCGATGATGCTGGACGATGCAAGGAAGACCGATCCGCCCTCGGTCAGGCCCAGTCCAACCACTTCTGGCACATTCGCGCCCGCCGATGCTGCAACGTTCGCGGCGAAAGCTTCGTGCTCGACCCGTCGCTGCAAGCTCGAGAACGGACGTTCCACTTCTGATGAGCGGAGGCGCACTGCGCGCCAGAGGCGGTCGAGGAGATCGCCGCTGCGGTCACTCGGCGTCCGAACCTTGACGAACAGCTCATCGTTTCGGTCTGCTGTGGTGAACCGGTACCTCGGTGTCGTGCTGTCGGTCTCGATCAGAGCGATCCCACTCGGATCGATCCCGCGCGCCCTGAGCGCCGCCACCAGTTCTGTCGCGCGTGTGGTGGGCTGTGGCGATCCGAAGACAAGGAGCGTGAGCGACCCGACGACCAAGCCCATCGCAACCGCGACGCCGATGTCGAGCGGCGGTTCCCCAGAGCTGACAATACGGAGCAATACGAGCACGATCAACGTTGACCACGTCGCCCGACGCCATCGTTGGCTGAGCCAGGGTGCCGACACGGTGACGAATGCCGCCGACGCTGCGATCGCCGAGGAGGTCGGGAACATCGCGTCGGTGACCCAGCCGCGGCTGATCGCGTTCGTTTCCTCGATGACCCCAAGGCGGTCGGCAAAGCGCGACTCAATGAGTGTCAGCGTCCAGGACGCCACATTCATCGCCAAAACTTGCATTCCCCACAAACGGAACTGACGGCGCCACAGCAGCAGCACCCACACCGCGAGCGGAACGACGACGACGATCAACTGCCCTGCACCAACAACCAGTCCGATCGAACGGTCTGAGAGCCGGTTGAACCATTCGATGACGTCGGCCTCAGCCCCGCCGATTGTGTTCTGGGCGAGAGCAGCGAGGAACAGCCCGATGGCGAGCAGGACCAACCCGACCACCAGTCGAATCCGGTCACCCGCCGCCCACCTCATGTAGCGACGAGCGCGCAGCTCTATTTCTGCTGCCGTTGCGTCGACGTCCGACTCGCTCATCGTGTCCACCTTCGATTCCATCGCGGGCGTAACGGTACCGAATTCGCACGGTCCGGCCCAGCCGTGGTTTCAGCACGACCGCGGGCATCGGCGAGACGTGCGACTCAAGAGGCGCTACTACGAAGCGGAGCTGGCCCGAATGCAGGAGGAGCTCGTGCAACTTCAGCACTGGGTACAACGCACAGGGCTCCGAGTGCTCATCATCTTCGAGGGCCGGGGATCGGCGGGCAAGGGAGGCGTGATCAAGCGGATCAGCGAGCGGACAAGCCCGCGCATCGTCCGGACCGAAGCACTCCAGAAACCGACCGAACGCGAACGGTCGCAATGGGATTTCCAGCGCTATGTGCCCCTGTTGCCGTCGGATGGGGAGATCGTGCTGTTCGACCGGAGTTGGTACAACCGTTCCAACGTCGAATGGGTCATGGGGTTCTGCAGCGAGGAGCAACACCAGGAGTTCCTACGGACCTGCCCCGAGTTCGAACGGATGCTGGTTCGATCGGGCATTATCTTGCTCAAATACTGGTTCTCGGTCAGCTACGAGGAGCAGGAACGCCGCTTCAACGCGCGCAACGAGGAGCCACTGAAGCGCTGGAAACTGTCCGACATGGACCTCGAAGAGCATCGCCTCTACGTCCCTACTC
>Ga0213868_10006437_pt1 | contig 10381 bp, 8 predicted proteins | sample PICome_9_FD_160087 | JGI IMG/M metagenome (GOLD analysis project Ga0213868, IMG submission 160087) | Coastal seawater microbial communities near Pivers Island, North Carolina, United States - PICO127 | ecosystem: Environmental > Aquatic > Marine > Coastal | place: USA: North Carolina | collected...
GAACCAAATGTACGACAAAGGATACCAATTTGCGTCAAGATATCATACAAATTTCTCTGTTCCAATTACAGACCTTTACGAAATCAAAGCATATAGTACCAATTATCTCCGTACAGTGAAAAGTTGTCAGTGTTTCTTGGATGGTTTACTTTCTCAATCAGAAAATCGGGTGAACTCCAAAGAAAATCTGACTCATTACGAACATGTTGACCCCGATTACTTCCAGACATCTCTAAACCATGATATCGAAATAGAAGTGAGAGATAGAAATCACGATACTTTGAATGCGTTCGACAAATCTCCCGAACTTATGAAACGATTAGTGGGGAATGTAGTAAATACTGATCAATTTCTAGAAAGGGATACTAAGGCTACCACTCTTGCAGCAAGACTCACCAATTATTTGCCGGGTCTGTTAAAAAGCAAATCATATGGCGGAAGCTCAGGTATTAACTGGATACATGCTAGCGACCATTTTGTATGTAGGTCATCGCACGGCATACCGTTCAGCAAATATTCAAATTTGGAGTATGACCCAAACGCAGAACTTACTCTAAAGGGAATGCATCATTCAACTCTAGCACACTTATCATGGCGCTTTAGAATGTGGTATCAGTCACCCCCTTTACTGGCAGCTATAGCTGGACCCCCATTACAAGAAATACTGAATCACATGGAAGAGGCCTCAGGAAGTAGCAATTTGTTAAAACGGAAGCCACTCACCATTTATTCATGTCATGATGTTACTATACTATCAATACTGTATGGTCTCAATGCAGCTTTTTTGGCTTCCGAAAAAGATTTAGAGGACATCAATATCTCTGATTTTAGAGGAAAAGATAGGTGGAGGTATTGGCCTGATTACGGCAGCACGCTTGCTATTGAACTACACAGAGTGGAGAATGACAACGGGCACTTTGATCATGAAATTAGAGTAAGGTTGAATGAAGTCCCAATAAGTACAATCAGTGCGATAAAAGAGAGAAAACTGGATATGAGATTGGAATCGTTCCAAATCTTAGTTTCAAGTTTAAATACTACAGTTTCTAACGAGATACACAACAAGATAGAGATAGACGAAGAGAGAGATATGAGTGGTTGGACTGGATGAAATCACCTATAATTCATCTTTTAAATCATCACTTCCATCCACGAAATTAAGCCTTTTCGCTATGTGCTTCGAAACAAATTTAGCTCCAATGGCTGATATTTCTATAGCTGATACAGCGGACTCCATTGCATTACAGTAATACACAGCTGTTCCATTAGAGTATGCATTCATACCATGGCCACCATCGTAAAGAATGAATTGAGATGAAAACGAGTGTTTACCTCCCCCTTTAAATGCAGGCGTAGCACCTCCGCGTTTACCACCCCAAACTTTCACCTTTCCAATTTTTGCTTCTTCTCCAAAAATCATTTTAATGCTCTCTTCACTTAGTTCTTTAGAGCTAAATACTTTATAAAGAAGATGTCCAAGTTTCGATATGGTAACAATACCTTCTAATTCCTCTTTTCCTCTCTTTGTCACAAGAATAGAGGTAGGCATTTCATTATTCTGGACACCAATGTATCTATTATCCAATACGGCATCTACCACAATAGTTGTAACAACCTGTGTATATGGCGTTCTTAAACTAAGCGGGGCATACACTCCTAATGCAGCCATATGGCCATGGTCATTGGCATTTGATGATTCTGCATCAACCATTCCATTCAGGGGCATATCATGAAGTACAGATGCATCAAATAAACTACCTTTGCATAGAAAATTAATACCTGACATTTGTAAAGGAACGGCAAGTACAACTATATCATAACGACCCAAAGCTTTGCCGTCAACATCAAAAATCTCAAATCCTTTTTCATAATCCGAAATAACAGTTCCAATTTTCTTCTGAATCCTTTTGATGGATTCTTTATTGTAATTTATATTTCCTCTACACTTGGATTCGTGCGCACGTTGAGCTTGAAGGAACGCAGACAGTATCAATTTGTCGTTGCCTCCATCAATAGCAAATAGTTTTCCTGTAAGAGCAACAAAATTCACCAACGCTGCAAGACCTGTACATATATCACTCAAGTATGAAAAAACACACCCTTGTATATTCAATAGAATCATCTTTTGACCCTTTGATCAGTAGGATAGTACTTACCTGTCATTTCCTCATTCGTTTGATGATTGTTATTAAGATTTATCGCTGTCAACAATTCATCTCGTAAAAGTCCTTGTTCGCTCAGTAATGTCCGCCACCAAGATAATTTCGAAGAAACACCAATGAAATCCAAGTAATCCGCGAACGAGACACTGGCAGCATGTGATAAACCCACTGCACGCCATACATCATTGGGAGATGAAAGAAAGCTAGTATCATGTTTTGAGTCAAGAATATCATAAATCTTTTGGAAAGATGAGAGAGCTTTTTGAGTTGCTTTATTCATTCGATATAAATCAAGATTGTACCTCCACAAAAGTGTTTTCTTCATATCCTCACTGGTCATATTGGAAAGATTCAAAACCCAGGTGGGTGTACTTCGACTATGAAATATACCAAATTCATCATGTTGTACATTATCTGTGGAGTTGTACCCTCCTGTGGAATACGCAGGGACTTTGATGAGATTTGGATCCCCATCTATCATTTCATTGACCAATCGATTCCCCTCAAAAATGACACTTGCACCAAGCTCGACTGTTCTACCATCAGGAAACGTCCACGATGAAACACGAGATCCTTGTCCTAAGGACGAATCGTATAATTCATCTGAATTTCTATCATTTTCATTATCATTCCTAGACTTTGGTATCCATGGATCAAACACATTTATTTCAAGAGAACAATTGATATCATAATCGACAAGATACTTTGTTACAAAAGAACCTGATACTCCTCCCCCAAGGACAGCAATCTTGTAGTTGGTATCATCTCCTTCTTCCCGAACCCTATCTGCATGTACGCTAATTATGTTAAGTAATAAGGTCAATAGTGCAACTGTTGAAAGCATCCTCTAGGAAGAAAATGCAGTGAATGAATGATTTGTTTGTGGAGATAGGTACTACTATCTAATGATTATCTACATACTACATAGTCTACTATGACAGGTACTAACAGACACACAAAACACTCAATTTTACAACTTTTAAAATACAAAACGATCAACGACGAGCTTTTTACTTTTCGGAAGATCTACTTGACAGCATCTACTTAAGTAGTTATCGACCATAACATTGTGATTGGTGTTTACAATCAACGTAGAAACGACGATGGTACCAACGGAAAAAGTTTCGAATCAATCTTCACTCAAGGGATTCGATTTATCCCCTTACACTCCTCCTCCTGATGGTGAGGATGCTTCTTCTTCTCTCGAACAAGAAGTAAAAGATATGAACGAAGAAGATCACCCTCAAGAAGATAAGAAACATCCTGTAGAGGAAGCAAATCTTCTTGATTCTTGTAGTGATGAAGGAGGAGAGAAAGATGAGTCAGAGGATGGATTATTATTATTATCAAAATCACAAAGATTAGAACTCTACAATCAAGTTGCAATTGACCCAGAATCTTCGGATGACGAAGACAATGATGTTAATAATTATGATGAAGAAACTTCTACCACGGAAGAAAAAGAAACTGATTCCTCCACCAATGACACTTCTTCTGTAAAGGAATATACATGTCTACAAGAAGATGAAGAGGAAGATTATCACGAAGATGATGCTCTTCACGATAAAAGTGACAATTACTTTGACTCTACCCTTGCGGCTTCTCTTGTTTCAAATCACTTTGAACAATTTGACATGAATGCATTTCATAATTTTATAATTCATGACAAAGAGTCTGATGTCATGGAACAAGATGCGGAGATATTATTCAAATCATCGGATATTGTACTTGAAGAAAACTCGAAGCAAACGAAAGAGGATGACTGTGACGATCCAATCCAGAAGTTTGCCAAATCAATACCATTGTTGAAACCACCACCAGCAGCAAAACTGGAAGCTTATCTAAAGTCTCAAAAGAAATGACATGTTTGAATGAAATGCTGCGTTTCTATATTATAAAAATATGCATAGAATCGTTACACTATTTCTTCTCTAGTTTCGTAGTTTCATTGGGGTATTCATGCTCAGCTAATGCATCCAAGAAAACACATGGGAGACAACATGATATGAGCACTACTTATGTGTCGAAAATGCATATATTTTACACAAGTCGATACGAATGCATTTACTCACATTTGGTACCCTTTGTATCAGGATACTCAAACCGCTTCAAATCAAGAAAAATAGTGCGTTTCAGAAACATTGGCACATACTTGTAACCAATGAATGGAATCAGAATGGATGTGTTCTTTCTGTACTCAGCATATTCTTCAGGACACGCATCGTAGTAACGCTTGAGGTTGGCACCATTTGCATTTGGTACTCCTGTTCCACCCGTATTCAACAGAACTTGCATTGTAAACAATGGAGAAAGAATTCCACACCACCACTGAGCATCATCATAACCATTTCCAGAACCAAATGAAAACAACCAACACATCCACCATTGTAACATTTCTCCAAAATAATTTGGATGTCTAGAATAATTCCAAAGTCCTACTGTGCAAAATGTCCCTGGTCTTCCTTTTTTGACCCACCTTGCTTTCTGAACATCAGCTGTGATTTCGATTACAACAGCTAATACAAAGAGAGTAATGGAAACAATATCTAATATAGAAAACTGATCGTAGGGTTTGTCAGAAGAATTGACTAGAATCATGGGCAATGATATGGTAAACACCCAAATACCCTGAACGAACCAATAAAAGAAAAACATCCAGAATTTATCCTTGACATTATCAAATCGAGAATCACCATTCCTCTCATGTGCCCTCCATGCTAAAAATAGAAGCAACCATGATCTACTACAAAGAAAGACAATTGTACACGCAATTTTCCTAGGATCATGGACCCATTCTGTCGCATCCGCAGCGGAATAGATGGCAATCGTGAGGAAATTCAGACCTCCAAGCACATCGTAAAATTTTTCAGTTTGAAGAAAATACGCAACGAGAAACCCTACGAATTGAATACCTGCAGTAATGGCAGCAGATATACCGAGAATGCTTTGCTCTTGAGAAACCATTTACACTGCACTGTGCTTCCTTTTCTTGTGGGAGATTGGAGATTGGAGATTGGAGATCTGCAGGTTTCATCTTCTTCTCCTCTTCTCCTTCCTTCCTTTCCAATAGTACTAACCATGTCATCAGATATCCTTTTGGAAAATCAACAACAACACAAACTAAGTACGAGTAAGTGCAACTGACCTTGAAACACAATCGAACCAACCACGAAAGATGATATTGAAAACGTTATTTGCATTTGTATTGGTGTTAAGCTGCTGCATTAAAGGGGCAGCATTTTCATCAATAAGTACTAGACCAACCCAATCAATGATTTTTGGAAAGTCAACGTCGAATTCACTTCCCGAGGCAAAAGAATTGCTCGATCTATTGATTAAAAAATATAACTTTCAAGCCAACACACAAGATATTGATCGAATTGAAGTTCTCATGCAAAGTTTACAAAATTTAAATGTCCCCATAAATCCTGAAATGACCCTCGATGGTCCTCTATATGCGGTTCTACACCAAACTGGACCTAAACCATTTTGGGAAAAGCGCAGTATTGACATTGCGGGGAAAAGGAACATAAAAGGTCAAAAATATACCAAGAACCGTGATGGAACTTTTGACATTGTAAACTATGCTCAATTATTTGGTGAAGTTTTCTCGATTCAAGGTTGTGGCGTGTGTGTTCCAAGCAAAGAGCAGCTATCGGAAAAGAAGGAGTCGAACAGAGGTTCATTCAACATATTGACGAATTTTGTAAATGGTGGCGAGAAGAGACGATGTCCGATTGACTACACTGTTCAAATTCAAAATGCAAGTGTTTTGCTGTTTGGCAAACAAATCAATATTAATGTACAAGGTACGGGATATATGAGAATCTTATATTCGGACGAGAACTTGAGAATCTTAACTTCTCCAAAGGATACATCAGACTCTAGATGGGAAGAAAGGGCGGGACTTACAGTTGCTCAAGTTCGGATAGATCTTATAGACTCTACATTTATTTCAGAGGATCTGTAAAGAATGCTTGTTGTTCGGTTGGTTCAAATTCTCATTTTGATTAAAAAAAAGGTTGTCCCAACTAAGGAGTAATAGTAAAACTATACTTATTTAAAAGTAATATAACTCATCATAGAGGTGAATACAATTTCAGTTGGGAATGCAAAAGCATCGTAAGTAGGTTTTGCGAACAGAAATGTATGTTATTGGTTCCATGTTAGTACTGAAAAGTGAAGAATGAAGAAACATGCTTCAATTCCACAATTAAATTAGATATTCTCTGCTTCTATCTGACCGAGGAAAAGGCAACAACAAAAATAAACAATTTTAATCGTATGCGTAAGTGCTCATACTTTCAATTGATTCATTTTTTGCTTCCATCCGTTCAAAGAGCAAGTGCTTTCACTAGTAGTAGAACAAACACCGCCTTATCCTGTGAAGTGAGCCTATCTACTATCCAGACAGCAAGAATTCGGAGATTTCAAACAAAACCGTTAACAAAAACTATGTCTCCATCAAATGAAACTTTCGATAGTTATCCCCTTTTGTGGCAGTGGGCATCGCATGATTCTGATACCTTCCACCACTTTACGGATGAAGAGGCCACGTTAATAAGGTCAGCATTGTTAAAATGGTACAGAGAAAACAGAAGAAAGTTACCTTGGAGAGGAGACAGAGGACCTTTTGATGGTAGTACTGCTGGAATAGCAACTTCAAGCATCAAGGCCAAGAAGAAAGCTTTAGGTGAGAAAGCGATGAAAGGACAAAAAGATTTAACATCATTTTTCAATGCAACCAAGCAAGTGAGCAAAACTGGAGAATCGAATAAGAACCTAGATAGTGGTCATGACGATGTAATTGAAGTTACAGGCTACTCTGTCTGGGTAAGCGAAATAATGTTACAACAAACTCGTGTTGAAGCAGTGATACCTTTCTATTTGAAGTGGATGAAGTCGTTCCCAACAGTTCATCATCTTGCAAATGCATCAGACGATGAAGTAAATGCGCATTGGGCTGGTCTTGGTTTCTATAGACGTGCTCGTTTACTGCACCAAGGTGCTAAATATGTAGTGAATGAATTGAATGGAACAATACCAAGTGATGTGGACTCTCTGCTGAAAATTTCGGGAATTGGTCCGTATACAGCAAATGCAATAGCTTCAATCGCCTTCGACCAATGTGTACCCGTTGTCGACGGAAATGTCTGTCGAGTACTTTCAAGACTTAAAGGTGTGGCAAATCATATCAAAGCTCCTATTTTCAAGGATAATATAGGCTGGACGCTTGCTGAACAGATTGTAAAAGCTGGCGATGGAAAACACGCTGGGGAAGTGAATCAGGCTCTCATGGAACTAGGAGCTACATATTGTGCACCATCTGGTTCTGGCATCGACAATAATGATCCGTTAAAAGATTTTTATATGTCCACGCGACTTGGCATCCAAATGGATGGATTTCTTCAAGATGAATCTCTTGAAATAAGTGACTTAACATCAGTTCTAGCGACCAACCAAGGCTCTACCAAATGTGCACTGTGTGAAAAAGATGCCATTCAAAATATTCTATTTCAATTGAGTGATGACATCGTTTCATTTCTCAATGGTATTGAGAGTAAGGGTTTATCTAGATACGACGTTGCAGCGAAAGCAGGCCATGCGATTTTTCCTACCGACCCACCAAAGAAATCGAAAAGGGAGGAAGTTCTCAGTGTAGTTGCCATGTTTCACAATGGATCCGAAAAGAAAAAGTGGCTAATGGTAAAACGAAAAAAGGATGGACTCCTTGCTGGCCAGTGGGAATTTCCTGCAAAGTGCATATGGAGCAGTGAATATGATGCGGAAAAAAGTAAACGAAAAGGTGATAAAGGCAGTATTGAAATCCCTTCCTTTGACATTGATATTAGAAGAAATGGTATTAATAAGGAACTCTTAAATTACACATGGCAGCTAAATGGTCAAGAAACTACGATGAACGAAATCTGGGCAACCGACTCAACAAAGAAGTCATCGATCGAGTCTCCTATAGAGCATATTTTCAGTCATGTTCGTTGGTCAATGTACTGTGACTTTGCCGATGTAACTTCTGCTGTGCCCACATCGATGATAAATGATAAGCTATTGACAAAAGATGGCCGAGAATACCGTTTCATGTCAGAAGATGACATGAAAGAGGTTGGAATCACTAGTTCAGTGAAGAAATGTCTATCTGCTATCAATGCTCAAGCTGGAATGTCAAAGCGTAGAAAATTAAATTAAAGACGTACTTAGACGTATAAATTCCATAACATGATAACTCTTCCGTTCATGCTACAAAAATTCAGACCCTTCTATGACTACGTGTACCATGACAACTATTGTATTTTACAGTCTACTATTACAAATGAAGTTCTCCATGATATTTACGGAGCAAACGTTACCGAGCCAAGATATGTACGGAAAGACTCTGCAAAACTATTCAACGCGGGTAAAAGATCTTTTTCAAGCAATTTTTGTATTGCATTTGACCCCTGTTTCTCGTACTTTTCCACATCAAACATGGGCAGTAACTGCATTATTCCAGCTGGAATCGTTATTGACGTCCCAAGTCGAGCATCGGTGACAAACACAATTGAATTTTGATTACACTCTACGGAAACTCTGGTAAATGATGAAGTAGAGTCGCGATATTTCATAATTTGATTAAATGTCCACATAACAGCAGCATTGCCTTCAGGAATTAGGTTTGATTTCAAAAGGGTGAATTGATACTCCGGAAGAGGATTACTTAGAAGTAACTTCACTCCTATAAAACTTTCTGATATTATTTTCAATCCAGGAAACTGCAAATTGACTGAAATTTTGATGACGGATGCGACTTCATCTTTGGTATTCACTAGTTCTAAAGATCCATAGATCGTTTCAACGACATTGGGACCACTGAAACCACAAAGTTCCGCTTGATTACACCATGTATCAAACATATCACTTGTAAGAGGTTCTCTGTAAACGGTTGCATTATTCTTGGGAAACAGAAGATCTCTATATCTATCTTGCTTGAAATAATCTGTCAGTAGAGAGTTCATATGATGTTGCGTATTTACAACAGGAATCGGCTCCGAGATGACTCTTTTGCTTCCAACGAAATTCAATAGCACTGATCCGGTTGGTGACTTTCTTTCACTAGACAACCTTACTTTATCTCTGATAGATTTTCTTCGGGAAGTTTTTACTTTTGAGCTGACTGACATGGATAATAATGGAGTTCTTGATGCATACTGATAATTCCGAGAGGAACGAGTGCTTGTGAGACAGAATCCGTGACTTTGTTGAAACACCAAGAAAACAAGAACTATTACAGTCTCCATTATCATTTTGACTTGTAATCGAATGATTTTGAAATTGAAAGTGTCACTATGAATCAAACGATTGATTATAATGGATTGAGAATCATTCTCATACCTTCGACCGTCGCAATTCGTCAGTGGAGTACTAACGGGCATTGGGCATCCATGCGGAGTCGAGAGGCTGAGTCAATCGGAGCACCAACCCGACAAGTGAAACAAACACCAACCGGACATTGATAGAATGAATAATTCTTCTAAAACACGATTTGATTTCTCTTGATTGATGATTCATTCATTCTTACGAATAAAGCCCAGGACTGACATCATTTTATTGCAAGAGCAAAAGTAGGACTAAATTTTGAACGGCGCCATATCCAAAACTATCATCATATCCATTGAAGACATTGAAAGTGAAGTGTTGAAAACTCTTTGGTTTCAGTCAAAGGAAAAAGACGGTTATCCAGCACGAGTATGGATTCGTCTTACCAATGCTTCGATTGTCTTACTGACAACTCTCTCATTATCGGGGTGGAATCTAATTTAAACTCCATAGAGGTTACCATCGTGAAAGATTCCTACGTCAAAAAATGTCCAACAACGCAAATACATTTTTTAAATCATAATCATAATGATGAGCTGAATGGATCCACATCTTCCAATCATTTCGGTCCATATTCTCTTGTACGATTACAAAGCCATGATCTAACTTCTCGGAATAGACAAATGCATCACGATCAAAACTTGTCACTCGATCCATCGAGTACTGAAGAGATTCTTTTTGGAGAAAACGTACCCGAGTTGGACCATGACACAGATCGAACGGAATCGTACTATGATAACGTGTTTCATACATCCATTCCCAACGTCATATCCATAACGAAGAATACTGTTCTACCTAGCGCTCCAACAGCTTTCGACATGAAGCCCCCGCGATCCCCGGTGTCACCA